>Ga0335085_10012102_pt1 | contig 12730 bp, 11 predicted proteins | sample Lox_Sample_45_FD_206712 | JGI IMG/M metagenome (GOLD analysis project Ga0335085, IMG submission 206712) | Soil microbial communities from Loxahatchee National Wildlife Refuge, Florida, United States - Lox_Sample_4.5 | ecosystem: Environmental > Terrestrial > Soil > Wetlands | place: USA...
TGGCCTGGCAGATCCGCACCAACGTGCGCCTGCGCCGCGCCCGCCTCTACGTCGCCAATTCCTTCCCCATCAAGCTGCGGCGGCAGGCCGCGGCCTTCGCGCACATCCCCGAGGGCAGCGAGCCCAAACTGGTCGCCTTCCTCAACGGCGACGAGGAGGCCGCCGAGTCGCTGGTGCAGGTGGGCACCGCGCGCGAGGCCCTCGCCGCCCTGCGCGACAAGCTGCGCGCGGAGAAGGACCTGGTCATCGTCTTCGGCTCGGAATTGCGCGGGCCTGACCTCGCCGCGCTGGTGAAGTTCGGCTCGGGCATCCCGGGCGCGAAGTTCGCCTGCCTGGGCGACTACGCCAACTCCCGCGGCGCCGCCGACATGGGCCTCTATCCCGACCTGCTGCCCGGCTACCTGCCGCTGGAGCAGGGCCAGCGCTTCCGCCAGGCCTGGGGAGACTTCCCCGCCGAGCGCGGCCTCAACCTGAAGCAGATGGTGGGCGCGGCCAAACGCGGCGAACTGGCGGCGCTTTACGTCGTAGGCTCCAACCCGGTCGCGCGCTTCGCCCTCGACCCCTTTGCCTTCACCGGCAGCTTCGTGGTGGTCCAGGACATGTTCCTGACTGAGACCGCGATGCTAGCCGACGTGGTGCTGCCCGCGGCCAACGCCTACGAAAAGTCGGGCAGCATGACCAACACTTGCGGCGACCTGCAACTGCTGCAGAAGGCCGGAGACTTCGCCGGGCCGCGCGCGGACCTGGACATCATCGCGCAACTGGCCGCCCGCATGGGCTTCGACCTGGAAAACCTGCTGCCGCGGGGCGGCGGGATGCAGGCCGACCTGGGGCAGTCGCGGGGAGCGCAGGCGGGCGAGGCCGATCGCCAGGCAGTCTGGCTGGAGCGCCAGGCCCTGGAGCCGCGGCTCAGCCAGTTCAGCCCGGCGGCGGTGCGCGACGAGATCCAGCGCCTGGTCCCGGGCTACGCGGTGGACGCGCTGAACCTGCTGGCCGGCAACGATGTCCACACCCGCACCGAGCAGAACGCTGTCGGCCGCGCCCAGGCGGACGAATTGATTCTCCCCGCGCGCGACGATCTGTTCAGCTCGGGCACGCTGGGACGCTACTCCTCCATCCTCAACCAGGTGATGGAGCGCCGGCTGCGGTTGCCGGGCGAGAAAGAGGTCGCCGCCGATTGAGCGGCCGGCCACACCAGTAACGCTGTTCAACTTTTGCTTGAGGAAACGGGACGCACGCTCTTGTCGGAGTTCGCCATCTACGTCGCGATCGCGATCGTCAAGATCGTGGTGCTGGTCGTTCTGCTGCTGACCGGCGTGGCCTACACGGTGTGGCTGGAGCGCAAGCTGGTGGGACACATCCAGAACCGCTGGGGCCCGACGCGCGTCGGCCCCTTCGGCCTGCTGCAGCCCCTGGCCGACGGGTTGAAGCTCATCTTCAAGGAAGACCTGGTACCGCCGCACGTTTACCGGCCGCTCTACATCCTGGCACCCATGCTCTCGCTTGCGCTGGCGCTCACCTCGATCTCCGTCATTCCCTTCGGGAACTCGATCACCATCGCCGGCCGCGCCATCCCGCTGCAGATCACCGACGTCAACATCGGGCTGCTGGTCATCCTGGGCGTGACCTCGATCGGGGTGTACGGCGTGGCCCTGTCGGGGTGGTCGTCGAACAGCAAGTACTCGCTGCTGGGCGGGCTGCGCGCCAGCGCCCAGATGGTGAGCTACGAGGTGGCGCTGGGGCTCTCGCTGGTAGGGGTGCTCATCCTCTCCGGCACCTTCAGCCTGCGCGGCATCGTGGAAGCGCAGGCCGGCGGCGTGCTGCACTGGAACATCTTCGGCGGCTTCCAGTTCGTGGCCTTCTTTATCTATCTCTGCGCCGCCTTCGCCGAGACCAACCGCACTCCCTTCGACCTCCCCGAGGCCGAGACCGAGCTGGTGGCCGGCTATCACACCGAGTACAGCTCGATGAAGTACGCCATGTTCATGATGGCCGAGTACGCCAACATGATCACCGTCGGCTGCCTGGCTTCCCTGCTCTTCCTGGGCGGGTGGAGCGGGCCGGTGCCCGCCTTCCTGCCGGCGTGGGCGCAGGCGCTCATGCCCGTCTTCTGGTTCTCGCTGCGGATCTTCCTCTTTCTCTGTCTCTACATCTGGGTGCGCGGGACGCTGCCGCGCTTCCGCTACGACCAACTGATGGCCTTCGGATGGAAGGTCCTGCTGCCGCTGGCGCTGGCCAATATCGTGGTGACCAGCCTGGTGGTGGGACTGAGGGCTTAGCATGCAGCAGCTTCTGTTCTTCCTCTTCGCGGCAATCTGCGTGGCCGGCGCCATCAACCTGCTGGCGCAGCGCCATCCCATCTCGAGCGCCTTGTCGCTGATCGTGGTGATGGGCTCGCTGGCGGTGATCTACCTGCTGCTGGGCGCGGAGTTCGTGGCTGCCATCCAGCTCATCGTCTATGCCGGCGCCATCATGGTGCTGTTCGTCTTCGTCATCATGCTGCTCAACGCGGGTGAGGAAGAGCGCACGCCCGGCAGCCGCGTGGCGTGGCTCTTCGGCTATCCCGCGGTCGCCATTCTGGCCGGGCTGCTGACCTGGGTCTTTCTGCATGGCGGGCGCCAGGTGGCGGGGGCAGTGCCCCTGGGCGGGCCGCTGGCCGCCTCTGCGGGCTCGCTGGAGAGCGCCGCCGATGCCGGCACCGCCGTCAACATCGGCCGCCTGCTCTTCCACGATTTCCTGCTGCCCTTCGAGGTCACGTCGGTGCTGGTGCTGATCGCCATCATGGGCGCGGTGGTGCTGGCGCGCCGAGGGGAGGAGTGATGGTCCCGCTCTCCTATTACCTGGTGCTGGGCGCGGTGCTGTTCTCCTGCGGCGTGGTGGGCTTCCTGTTCAAGCGCAACCTCATCGCCATCTTCCTCTCCATCGAGCTCATGCTGAACGGTGTGAACCTGTCGTTCGTGGCCTTCGCTGCGCACTGGCACCGCTTGAGCGGCCAGGTCTTCGTCTTCTTTGTGATGGTGGTGGCCGCGGCCGAGGCCGCGGTGGGGCTGGCGATCATCATTGCGGTCTACCGAACGAGAGAAACGCTGAATGTCGACAAGGTGAATTTGCTGAAGCTGTGAGACAAGTCGTTGGTCGTTAGTCGTTCGCCGGAAACTGGACGGCCAACGACCAACGACAAACGACTCACGACTCAAGAAACACGATGATTCTTGGCTACCATCTTTGGCTCATTCCGTTGCTGCCGCTGGCGGGCGCGGCGCTCAACGGGTTCTTCGGCCGCCGCTCCTCCAAGCGCGCCGTGGCCGCGGTGGGATTGGCCTTCGTGGGCGCCTCCTGCCTGTGGGCGTGGCGCGTGGCCTGGCTGTTCTGGCACTTGCCGCCCAACCAGGTCCCCCTGGTCGGCAACTACGTCACCTGGATCCAGGCCGGCAACTTCGTGGTGGACTACAGCCTCTACGTGGACCAGCTCTCCCTGGTCATGATGCTGGTGGTCTCGACCGTCGGCTTCATCATCCACATCTATTCCGTCGGCTACATGGCGGAGGAGGGCGGCTACTACCGCTACTTCTCCTTCCTCAACCTCTTCATGTTCTTCATGCTGACGCTGGTGATGGCCGAGAGCTACCTGCTGATGTTCATCGGCTGGGAGGGCGTGGGGCTGGCCTCGTACCTGCTCATCGGCTTCTTCTTCCGCCGCGATGCCGCCGCCGCCGCCGGCATGAAGGCCTTCCTGGTGAACCGCATCGGCGACTTCGGCTTCCTCATCGCGCTCTTCCTGCTGATCAAGTACTTCGGGACGCTCAGCTTCCAGGAGCTGTTCTCCGCGATCGGAGAATTGAAGCCCGAGGCGGCAACCGTCGTTCCTTTTACCGCCATCGGCCTGCTGCTGCTGATGGGCGCTTGCGGCAAGTCGGCGCAGCTTCCTCTGTATGTCTGGCTGCCCGACGCCATGGAGGGCCCCACCCCGGTCTCGGCGCTGATCCACGCCGCCACCATGGTGACCGCCGGGGTGTACATGGTGGCGCGCTCGCACCTCATCTTCGACCGCGCCCCCGACGCGCTGCTCGCCGTCGCGGTGGTGGGCTGCCTGACCGCGCTCTTCGCCGCCACCATCGGCATGGCGCAGAACGACATCAAGCGCGTGCTCGCCTATTCCACCATCTCCCAGCTCGGTTACATGTTCATGGCTTGCGGCGTGGCCGCGTACTCGGCCGGCATCTTCCACCTGATGACCCACGCCTTCTTCAAGGGCCTGCTCTTCCTGGCGGCGGGCTCGGTGATCCACGCCGTGGGCGGCAACCAGGACATGCGCTACATGGGCGGCCTGCGCACCCGCATCCCCTGGACCTTCTGGACCATGACCGCGGCTACGCTGGCCATCGCCGGCGTGCCCCTGTTCAGCGGCTTCTTCTCCAAGGACGAGATCCTGTGGAAGGCCTACAGCAACGCCGCGGGGAGCTGGGTGCTGTGGGCGCTGGGGCTGCTGACCGCCTTCCTGACCGCGTTTTACATGTTCCGACTGTGGTTCCTGACCTTCTTCGGCGAATTCCGCGGCGCGCAGGCGCCCGACGCCCACGGCCACGAGCCCCACATCCACGAGAGCCCCAAGATCATGCTGGTGCCGCTGGTGATCCTGGCGGTGCTCTCGGTGGTGGGCGGCTACCTCGGCTGGCCCGGGCACAGCCTCTTCGACAAGTTCCTCAGCGAGGTCTTCCCTGCCGCCGCCGAAGCCGGCGAGCATGCTTTCAGCGAGAGCCTGCTCATGACCCTCTCTGTGGTGGCTGCCGCACTCGGCATCTTCCTGGCCTGGCTGCTCTACCACCGCCGCCGTGACCTGCCGGAGAAGATCGCGGCGCGCCTGGGCGGGATCTACACGGCGGTCGCCAACAAGTACTACGTGGACGAGGGCTACCACGCCGCCTTCGTGCAGCCGGTGGTGGAAGGGGCGCGGCGCATCCTGTGGCGCGCCATCGATCAGAAGGCCATCGACGCCACCGCCGAGGACGGCGCCCGCTCCGCCGGCCTGGTCTCCGACGCCCTGCGCCGCATGCAATCGGGCAACCTGCGCTCCTACGCCGGCTGGGTGGCCGCCGGGGCCGCCCTGGTGGGGCTCTACATGATCTGGTTGGGGGTGCGATGAACTCTCTCCTCGCCAGCCTCGACCGCAACATCCTCACCCTGGTGACCTTCCTGCCGCTGGCGGGGGCGCTGCTGTTGCTCCTGGTGCCACGCCGCGACCGCGACATCCGTTGGCTCGCCCTCATCGTCACCCTGGGCACCTTCCTGCTCTCCCTGCACCTGCCGGCGCGCTTCCACGCCGGCCAGCCCGGCTTCCAGTACGAGGTCAATCAGAGCTGGGTCACGTCGCCGCCCATCCACTATCACCTGGGCGCCGACGGCATCTCGATGTGGCTGGTGCTGCTCACCACCTTCCTCTCGCCGCTGTGCGTGCTCATCTCCTGGAAGTCGGTGCAGGACCGGGTGAAGGAGTTCTTCCTGCTGCTGCTGGTGCTGGAGACGGCCATGATCGGCGTCTTCCTGGCCCTCGATCTCTTCCTCTTCTACGTCTTCTGGGAAGCCACCCTCATCCCCATGGCGCTGATCATCGGGATGTTCGGGCACGAGCGCCGCGTCTACGCCGCGGTGAAGTTCTTCCTGTTCACCATGATCGGCTCGGTGTTCATGCTGGCCGCCATCCTCTGGCTCTACGCCCAGACCGGCAGCTTCGACTACGTCACGCTGCAGGAGGCCATCCGCCTCGGCCACCTCCCGCACCTGCACAGCGCCATGCTCTGGCTCTTCCTGGGATTCTTCATCGCCTTCGCGGTGAAGGTGCCGCTTTTCCCCTTCCACACCTGGCTGCCCGACGCCCACTTCGAGGCCCCCACCGCCGGCTCCGTCATCCTGGCGGGGGTGCTGCTCAAGATGGGCACCTACGGCCTGTTGCGCTTCAACGTCGGGCTCTTCCCCGACGAGTCACGGGTGCACGCCCCCTGGATCGCCGTGCTCGCCATCATCGGGATCATCTATGGCGCGCTGGTGGCCATGGTGCAGCCCAACCTGAAGAAGCTGGTGGCCTACTCCTCGGTCAGCCACCTGGGCCTGGTGGTGCTGGGCATCTTCACCTTCACCGCCGCCGGCACCGACGGCGCCGTCTATCAGATGCTGAACCACGGCGTCTCCACCGGCGCGCTGTTCATGCTGGTGGGCATCCTCTACGAGCGCCGTCACACCTTCGACCTCCAGCAGTTCGGCGGCCTGGCCACCCCCATGCCGGTGTACGCCACCTTCTTCCTCTTCATCACCCTCTCTTCCATCGGGCTGCCGCTGCTCAACGGCTTCGTGGGCGAGTTCCTGGTGCTGAGCGGGGCCTTCCAGGCGCGCATGCTCTACGGCATCCTGGGCGCCACCGGCGTGATCTGGAGCGCCGCCTACATGCTGTGGATGTACAAGCGCGTCTTCTTCGGGGAGGTGACCAACGAGGCCAACCAGGCGGCCCCCGACCTCTCCGCCCGCGAGCGCATCGCGCTGTGGCCGGTGGCGCTGGCCGCCCTGGCCATGGGGGTCGCGCCCATGCTGTGGCTGGCTTCCATCGATCCCGCGGTCGGGGCCATCGTGCGCTCCGCCGCGCCCGTCCTCGCCCGGATGGTGGGCCCATGAGCGCCATCACCATCCTCGACTACGTGCGCATCCTGCCGGAGCTCACTCTGGCCCTCTTCGGCGTGCTCATCATGGTGGCCGACCCGCTGCTGGGCGAGCAGCGCGCGCGTCCCCTGGGCGTGATCGCGCTGCTGGGGACGCTGGCCTCGCTCGCCGCCACCACCTGGCAGGCCCAGCATCCCGGCCCTGCCTGGTTCGGCATGGTGCGCGTGGACAGCTTCAGCCTCTTCTTCCACGTGGTGATCGCGCTGGTGGCGCTGGTGGTGGTGCTGGTCTCCTTCGAGTACCTGGAGGCGCAGGAGATCCGCCAGGGCGAGTACTACGCCCTGATCCTTTTCGGCGCGGTGGGCATGATGCTGATGTCCTCGGCGGTCGAGCTGGTGCTGATCTTCATCGCGCTCGAGATCTCCTCCATCTCCACCTACGTGCTGGCGGGCTTCCGGCGGCGCGCCGCGGCGAGCGCCGAGTCTTCCCTCAAGTACTTCCTGCTGGGCTCCTTCGCCACCGCCTTCTTCCTCTACGGGGTGGCGCTCATGTTTGGCGCCACCGGCTCCACCGAGATCGCCGCCATCGCGCAGGCGCTGCGCGCCGGTGGGGCGACGTCCCTGGTCTACTTGGGCGTGGCGCTGATGCTGGTGGGCCTGGGCTTCAAGGTCGCGGCCTCGCCCTTCCACGTCTGGACCCCGGATGTCTACGAAGGCGCGCCCGCACCGGTGGTGGGGCTGATGTCCACCGCGCCCAAGGCTGCCGCCTTCGCGGTGCTGCTGCGCGTGCTCTTCGCCGCCGACTCCCCCGGCTGGTTCTGGCCGCTGTGGCTGGCCGCCGCCCTCTCCATGACCCTGGGCAACCTGGGGGCGCTGGTGCAGTCGAACGTGAAGCGCCTGCTGGCCTACTCCTCCATCGCGCACGCCGGCTACCTGCTGGTAGCCTTCGCGGCCTCGAGCGAGATCGGCGTCTCCGCTGCCATCTTCTACGCCGCCGCCTACGCCGCCATGAACGTGGGCGCGTTCGCCGTGGTCAGCCACTTCGCGGGCGCGGGCGAGCGCTACGTCGAAATGGACGACTACGCCGGGCTGGGCCGCCGCTCCCCCGTCCTGGCGGCCGCGCTCACTCTCTTCCTGCTCAGCCTGATCGGGATTCCCGTGACCGGAGGCTTCTTCGCCAAGCTTTACGTCTTCAGCGCCGCCCTCCAAGCCAACCTGGTGGGGCTGGTGGTGCTGGGAGTGGTCAACAGCGCGGTGGGCGCCTACTACTACCTGCGCCTGATCGTGCTCATGTACATGCGCGAAGGGAACGAGGAGCAGCCTGCCATCCGCGTCCCCGCCGGACTGGCGGCGGGCTTGGCCCTTAGCGCCGCCGCCACTCTTTACTTAGGAGTCTGGCCGCAGCAGGTCCTGACCTACGCGCTTGAGTCCGCTTCTGCGCTGCTGCATTGAATTGCAGAATGCAGACGCTAGCCCCGGACGCAGCGCGCCCGGCGCGCGCGGCCGAGCGGGAGCGCCCGTCGACCGCGAGCTAGCGCGCACAAAGCAAAACGCCTATGCCCAACGGCATAGGCGTCTTACCGCGATTCCTTGAACCCTTACTTCAGCTTGAGGAAGATGATCGCCAGGGTGTAGAGCGCCAGCGACTCGATCAGCGCCAGTCCCAGGAACAGGGCCAACTGGATGCCGGGGCGGGCGGCGGGATTGCGCGCCAAGCCTTCGGCTACGGCGGCCGCAACCTTGGCCTGTCCCAGGGCGCAGACCGAGGAGGCCAGCGCCATGGAGAAGCCGGCGGTGATGTAGATCCATTTCATGTCGCTGGCAGGAGCGGCGCCGGGGCCGCCCTGGGCGAACGCGGGGGCGGCCACGAACAGCACCGCCAGGGTCAGAAGCACGAACACTGTCTTGCGCATGTTGCTCTCTCCTTATGAATTGCCGCCAGGAGGTGGTTGACGCCATCCTGGTGCAGGCGCCCTCACACTGAACGGCTGGACTCCGTACCTGGTTTCCCTCTAATAGCCACGCCGGACCGAAATCACGACCTCGTATCCCGCCTCGCACAGGATGCCGGCGACCGGCAGGCACAGGCCCGCCAGAAGACCGTAAACACTGGCTGCGGAAATCGTGAATATAGCATACGCTGCCGCGGCCACCAAAAAGTAGCGCAGCAGGAAGCGCAGGACGATGCCGGTGGCTGGCTGCGGCCGCCCCGAGCGGGTGATGCGGTCGGCCAGCGCCTCCACCCCGCGCTTCAGCCAGTGGAAGTTGACGAAGGCGACCAGGCCGCCGGCCACGTAGCCCAGGGCGAAGCGCGCGCCCGCCTTCCACCACAACAGCGGCAGCGCCGCCAAGCCCAGCGCCAGCAGGAAGCGCTCCATGCGGCGGTAGGCGCCGGAGTAGAAGGCCTCGGCGGCCGGCGGAGGCGACGGTGGCGGCGTCTCGCTCAAGGGTTCACCCGCGGGCTAGCGCTTTTCCTCATCGGAGGTGGCGGTCCTGACCAGCTCATAGAAACCGGCGGCGATACCCAGCAGCAGCCCCGCGATCTCCATCCAGGTAGTGTGGAAGCGGCGGTCCAGCCAGCTTCCCAGCAGCCATCCCAGCACCGTGCACGCCGGCAGCACCAGAGCGAGCTGGCTGTAGCGCGCGAACTGCACCAAGGGGCTCTTCCGAGGCGGCTTGGGTTCTTCGGGCATGCGCCCGCCTCAGCGGATCAGGCTGGCCAGCGAACTGGACTGCGCCAGGTGCACCGACCAGGTGGCCGCGCTGATGAACCACTCCGGGAAGAGCCCGATGCCGATGGTGGCGGCGGCGGTCACCGCCAGGGCCAGGCCCATGCCGGGCGAAAGATGCACCGGCTCGGCGTCCAGCGCCGGCCGCATGAACATGGCATTCACGATGCGCAGGTAGTAGTAGAGCGCCACCGCGGCGTAGGCCACCGCCAGCACCGCCAGCGCGTAGTGCTGCGTCTGGATCAGGGAGAGGAAGATGAAGTACTTGCCATAGAAGCCGGCCAGGGGCGGGATGCCCGCCAGCGCCAGCAGGAAGACCATCATCAGCAGGGCCTCGCCCGGCGCCTTCTGGTAGAGCCCGCTGATGTCGTCGATCTCGTCGCCGATGATGGCGCGCCGCCGCAGCGAGGTGATCACCGCGAACGCCCCCAGGTTCATGAAGGTGTACACCATCAGGTAGAACAGGATGCCCTGGATGCCGGTCGCGTTCCCCGCCACCAGGCCCAGCAGCATGTAGCCCACGTGCGAGATGGAGCTGTAGGCCAGCAGGCGCTTGAGGTTGCTCTGGGTGAGCGCCGCCAGGTTGCCCACCGTCAGCGTGACCACGGCGACGAAGATGAGCATGGGCAGGTAGAGCCGCTGCAGCGGGTAGAAGCCGGCGAGGAAGATGCGCAGCAGCAGGGCCCAGGCCGCCGCCTTCCCCGCCACCGACATGAAGCCGGTGATGGAGGTGGGCGCGCCCTCATAGGCGTCGGGCGCCCACTGGTGGAAGGGGACGGCAGCGATCTTGAAGAGCAGGCCGGTGGCAGTGGTCAGCAGCGCCAGCACCACGATGGGATCGGCGCCCCGGCTGGAGACGGCCACCGCCAGTCCCTTGGCCACGTCGCTCAGATTGGTGCTGCCTCCCGGCTGGTACAGCCCCGAGAGCCCGTAGAGCAGCGAGAGCCCGTAGGCGAAGATGCCGGAGGAGAACGCCCCCAGCAGCAGGTACTTGAGCGCGGCCTCGTTGGAGCGGCGGTCGCGCCGCAGGAAGCCCACCAGGATGTAGGTGGAGATGGCCATCAGCTCCAGCGAGATGAAGAGCAAGATGAGGTCGTTGCCGCAGGCCATCCCCATCATGCCTACCACCGAGAACAGGATGAGGGCGTAGAACTCGCCGTGGTGCTCCTTCTCCACCTCCAGGTAGTGGGCCGAGGCCAGCACCGTGATCATGGCGGCGGCGAGGAAGAGATAGAAGAAGAAGACGGCGAAGCGGTCCACCAGGATGGTGTCGTTGAAGCCGCGGAAGTAGGCGCTCGGGTTGGGCCCCAGCCCCTTATGGATCTGGTACACGGTCACCGCGCTGAACACCAGCCCCACAAAGGCGGTCCAGGCGTTGAAGACCTTCCACTCCTCCGGTACCAGCAGGTCGATGACGAGGATGCCGCAGCCGAACAGCACCAGCATCACCATGGGCAGGACCAGGGGGTAGCTGGGATTGTGAAAGAGTTGGGCCAGGGGACTCACCGCGCCGCGCCTCCTGCCTTCTTGCCGGCGCCCGCGGGCTGGCTCGGGACCTTGGCCGCCGGCAGGGCGGCCGCCGGTGTCATGGCCGCGGCAGGCGTCTGCGCCGCCGCGTTCTGCTGCTGCGGCTGCGAACTCTGCACCGTCTGCACCAACTGGTTCACCGGCTGCTCCAGCACCTCGAAGAACGGCTTGGGATAGAGCCCGATCCAGAAGGCCATGATCAGCAGCGGCGTGAACACCAGGATCTCGCGCGCGGTCAGGTCGTGCAGCTTCTCGTTCTTGGGGTTGGTGACCTGCCCGAAGAACACCCGCTGGTAGAGCCACAGCAGGTAGGCCGCCGCCAGGACCACCCCCGGCACCGCCCAGATGGCCCACACTTTGTTGGCCATCCACGTTCCCTGCAGGATGGTGAATTCCCCGATGAACCCATTGAGCAGCGGCAGCCCCATCGACGACAGGAACATGATCATGGTGATGGTGGCGTACACCGGCATCACGTTGGAGATGCCACCGTACTCCGAGATCTCGCGGGTGTGCCGCCGCTCGTAGAGGATGCCCACGATCAAGAACAGCGCGCCGGTGGAGATGCCGTGGTTGAACTGCTGGATCACCGAGCCCGCCAGGCCGAGCTGGTTGAGCGCGAAGATGCCCAGCGTGCAGAAGCCCAGGTGGCTGACCGAGGAGTAGGCCACCAGCTTTTTCATGTCCTTCTGCATGAGCGAGACCAGCGCCCCGTAGATGATGGCGATCAGCGAGAGCACGATCACCACCATCCGCACCGTCGGGTACTGCACCACCGCCGGGAACAGCGGTAGGGAGAAACGGATCAGGCCGTACGTTCCCATCTTCAGCAGAACGCCCGCCAGGACCACCGAGCCCGCGGTGGGCGCTTCCACGTGCGCGTCCGGCAGCCAGGTGTGGAAGGGGAACATCGGCACCTTGATGGCGAAGCCGATGAAGAAGGCGAAGAACAGCAGCGTGGCCAGCCCCGCTCCGTACTGCTGCGGGATCAGCGGCGCCGTCTTGTACAGCTCCTCGATGCTGAAGGTGTACACGCGGGTGACGTTGTAGTGGTGGAAGTAGAGGAACAGGATGCCCAGCAGCATCAGCACCGAGCCCGCCAGGGTATAGAGGAAGAACTTGATGGCGGCGTAGAGCTTGCGCGGCCCGCCCCAGATCCCGATCAGCAGGTACATGGGCACCAGCATGGCTTCCCAGAAGACGAAGAAGAGGAAGAAATCCAGCGCCATGAAGACGCCCAGCATGCCCGTCTGCAGCACCAGGAACCAGACGTAGTATTCCTTCACCCGCTCCTCGATCGCCGTCCAGGAAGAGAGGATGGAGACCCAGCCCAGCAGCGTGGTCAGCATGACCAGCAGGAAGCTGACGCCGTCGATGCCCAGCAGGTAGCCGGCGCCGATGCGCGGGATCCAGGTGTTGGCCGCGCCTTCCACGAACTTGAAGGCCCCGGGGCTGTCTTTCACCGCCCAGAACCAGGGCACCAGCGGCAGCGACACCACGAAGCCGGCGAAGGCGAACAGGTTGGCCACCCAGCGGATGGCGTTCTTGTTCTCCGAGGGGATGAAGAGCAGGACCAGCGCCCCCAGCAGCGGCGTGAACAGCACGATCGAGAGGATGTGGTTATACATAAGTTCTCAGTTCTCGGTAATCAGTTCTCAGTTTCATGGACTGACGCCTTCACGCGCGGGCCCGCTCTCTCGCCCAGCGGCCCGCGTACCAAATCACCAGACTAACCAGGACGATCGCCGCCAATACCGCATACCACCACATCACCAGCCATCTCCATGCGGAGAACCAGAACGACGGAGGAATGTAGTAATAAGACGA
>Ga0335085_10012104_pt1 | contig 12730 bp, 10 predicted proteins | sample Lox_Sample_45_FD_206712 | JGI IMG/M metagenome (GOLD analysis project Ga0335085, IMG submission 206712) | Soil microbial communities from Loxahatchee National Wildlife Refuge, Florida, United States - Lox_Sample_4.5 | ecosystem: Environmental > Terrestrial > Soil > Wetlands | place: USA...
CGTACCAACGTTGCAACACGATCCAGTAGTGCCATGATGAACTCCTTTCGGCTGTCAGTCATCAGCCGTCAGCTTTCAGTGAAACCAGGCTGCCAGCTTCCAGCCGCCAGCTACCGGCTAGAACCTGTTGTCATCCTGAGCGGAGTGAAGTCGCATAGCGACCGAACGAAGTCGAAGGACCTCTACCTCGCCCATGCTCTTCGGGTGCCCCACTCAAGCGTTCATTTGGCTTGAGTGGGATATTCACTACCGCAGGGGCTGAAGCCCCTTAGTGTTTACGATGGCGTAGACGCTGGCCTGAAGGCCAGCTCTACCCACTATCCACTACCCACTTCTTTAACTCCCCGCTCCCGCCGCCTTGCCCTTCTCATCTGCCGGAGGCAGTTGATCCGGCTTCGGCGACTTGTCGCCGATGGTCCTAATCTTGCCCAGCAATTCGCTCATCTGCATGCCCGAGAGCGCCTCGAACAGCGCGGGAACCTGCGCCGCGATCTCGGTGATGTCGCCTGTGATCTTGTTCATGCCCGCCGAATGGCCATTGCCAGTGGACACGATCGTGATCTTGTCGACATTCGCCAGCGGGCTCGCCAACGCCTTTACGACTTCCGGCAGGCTGGTGATGAGTTTGTCGACGACCGCGGCCTGGTTGTACTCTTGGTAAGCCTCGGCCTTCACGTTCATCGCACGCGCTTCGGCATCGCCCTTCTTGAAGATGATCTCCGCTTCGGCTTCGCCCTGCGCGCGAATCGCGCTGGCACGGCCGTCGGCTTCGACCATCGTCTTCTGGCGCTCGGCTTCGGCCAGCGTCTGAATGCGCTGGCGCTCAATCTCCGCGCCCTTCAGCACGGTCGCAATCAGCTCTTTCTCGCGGCGGTTGATCTCGGCCTCCTGCACCTTGACCTGCTGCTCCTTCTCCACCTGCTGGATCTTCACCGCCTCGGCCGTCACCTGCTGCTGCATGACGTTGGTCTGGATTTCGTACGCCTTGTCGGCCTGCGCCTGCTGGCGCTTCACCAATTCGGTATACGTTGCTTTCTTTACCTCCAAATCGCGCTGCGCCTCCGCCTGTTTGGCAAGCGATGCGGTTTCGGCAAATACGCGCTCCTGATCGGCTTGCGCTTTGGCAACCGCAGACTCGCGCAAAGCCAGAGCCCGCTTGATCGCCGTATCGCGCTCAGCCTCGGCAGTCGCCACATCGGCGTCGCGCTTGATGCGAGCAACATCGGGCCGCCCCATGTTGGTGATGTACTCGTTCTTGTCGCGAACTTCCTTGATGGTGAACGAAATCACCTCGAGGCCCATCTTGTTCATATCGTCGGCGCAGGTACCGCGCATGCGATCGGCAACCATCTCCGGCTGCTTCACGATTTCTTCCACCGTGAGCTGTCCGATGATGCCGCGCAGATGGCCTTCCATCACCAGGCGAATCAGCGCCTCGCGCTGTGGCGGCGTCTTGGTGAGGAACTGCTCTGACGCCGTGAGAATCGACTCGGGATCGCTCTTCACCTTGATCTGCGCCACCGCTTCGACGGTGACCGCTACGCCCTGCTTGGTGTAGAGGTCCTGCTGCGGAGCCACGTCAAACGACATCAGCTCCAGCGAGAGCTCGCGGCAGTTTTCCACCATGGGGAGAATCACCGTGCCGTGACCCTTGATAATGCGCGGCCCCCGAATGCCATAGACCACGAGCGCCTCGTTTGGCCCAGCCTTGCGGTACAGCCGCGTGAACACTGCGATGATGAGCACTGTCGCCGCAACTACCGACCACACGATCACCACCACGTCAGTTGGAATGTGTAAACCCATATGCCTCCTTTGGAGCAACTGGCAGCTAGCAATTAGCACTAGCCATTGCTCGATACGTTCTGAATCAATGCCACCGCCGCTTCTGGATCGGCTACTTCCACAATCAGCCGGTCGTATGACTCGTCACTAAGCCCTATGACAACTGCGTTCTCTGGACGGTGTACGTCCCAGAACACCTTCTGGCCGTCGTGGTAATACGTGCCGGCGGTGATTACTCCCGGCAGGTTTGTTCCCGGGAATCTCAAGCCGTGATACCAACCCTTCGCGGCCGCGGGATCAGCTCGAATAGCGGTTACATGCTCTAGCGGAATTTCGAGCGAGCCTTTGAGTGCCCACAGCTTGTCAGCCCCGAGAACATTCACGTGCAACTTTCCGTCTGCAACAGCAAGGTCAACCATAAAATGTGCCTTTCGCTATTCGCCCTTCCCTCACGGGTAGAAATTGGGTGCCCCACTCTTGTGCGTCTTCGCGACAGGGTGGGATATTTCTTCAACAACTCGTCTTTCGTCGACTGAATCCGTTTCTCAATTCCAAGGCAGCAGCGAAAATTCCTGCGGCTACCCCTATCGCAAGTCCTGTCGCGACCTGGTGAAATGCCGCTCCTAGCGCGCTGCCAACTCCTCCGCCCAACACGACCGCAAATGCCAAACTCATGGTGTTCTTCATGACTGCTCGCTTTTCGCCGTTCGCCGTTCGCCGTTCGCCACAAATTCCAAGGCCGGCTGTGCAGCATTTACTAGTTGCTAATTGCCAGTTGCTGCTTTTCCCTCTCCCGCCAACTCATCCCATCGCTGCACGTAGGCAATGCCATGCTCGTAACGCGTTACCACCACTTCTGTTCCCTTGGGCAACGCCTCGCCGCTCTCGCTGCGCGCCCCGCAGGTGTTGCGCGTGCCCTCTTGTGAAAACACAATCTCGCCTGTCCCGCCGGCGCGAATCGAGCTGGTGACTTTTCCCAGCACTCCTACTCTGTCGTAGTCCGCCGGATCGAGCTCATGCTCATGCGCCAGCAGAACTTTTGCGACAAACCAGAACACAATCGCTGCACCGAACACCCCTGCAATAAACGACAGCGTGGCAACGAGGGTAACTACCAGCGTGGAATAGCGCGTCAGCAGGTATCCGGTGCCCCCGAACCATGCCAGAAAGGTGCAGATAGTGCCGAAGTTGACGAAGTGCGCGTCAGCTCCGCGCGCGCCGCCTTGCGCCCCTCCTGCATGTACTCCGCCGAGGTGCCCGACATGCACCTGGGGAACATGCAAATGAAAGTGCGGCAGATGGAAGCTTCCGCTGAGAAACGACAACACGCTTAAGGTGACGCCTAACAAAAAGCACGTCAGATAGAACATCGCCCACGTCATAGGCTTGCTCCTGCGCCACGCCTGCCACCGCCCTTGCGCGAGGTGTCGCGCGGCTTCGCGCCATCCAATCCCGGCTTCAAGACCTCCAGCAGGCGCTCCAACAATCCGGGGGCTTGCAAGATAGCCCCGAGCAGCACCACGGCCCTGCGGGTGTCGGAGTAGCGCGCAATCTCCAGCAGCGCCTCACTCAGCTCTGCGTCATTGGCGAACTGCTCCGCCCCGTTGATCAGCATCAGATCGAGACGGTCTTCCGTCGCCCGCAAGTCGCTGAGCAGCTCGGTGTGATAGCCCTCGGGATCGTCGACCAGGTAGCCCGGATGCACCTTGAAGAAGCGTGCCAGCAACATGCGGGTGTCGTTGGTCAGGTGAGGACGCGTGCCACTCTCGATCTGCGAGAGGTATGACTGGCTCAGCCCGCGGCCAATCTCCTTCTTCATCGCCCGCGCCAGATCCTGCTGCGTCATCTCGCTATCCAGGCCGCGCAGCGTGCCCTCAACCAGCCGCAGGTAGCGAAGCTTTTCACCTAGTTTCATAGTTCGAATAACTGATTACGGATTGCAATTATGAAATAGCAATCTGCGATATGTCAAGAACTGGATTTGGCGCGGAATCAAGAGGTTGCAAAAGGGGTATTTTGTCTTCGAGAAGTGGAAAGCGCCACGCTGGCGGTTGGGCACTGGTGTTTGCGTGACAATTCCCTGATTTTCGGTGGAAGCCCCCGCATTCATGCGGGGGACAAGCGCCATTTATTACGGTGTGCGCTTTAGCGCTGGTCGGCTGCCGCGGCTAAAGCCTGCTCGTGCCGCGAGCCCATTTCCCTCGCCTGAAGGCGAGGGCTTCCACCGACTGTACGGCTATATCACCCGACAGATGGTGCACTTCAGATACGCCGTCTCCGGCACGTTCAGCAGGACAGGATGGTCCGGCGCCGCGCCACGTTTCTCCAGCACGCGAACCTGGCGCCCGGCGTCTGCTGCGGCGGAGCCGAGCATCTCCAGGAACTCGTTTTCACTGACATGAAACGAGCACGAGCAGGTGATTAGCGTTCCTCCCGCCCGAAGCATCTTCAGCGCGCGCAGGTTCAGCTCTTTGTAGCCCTTGAGCGCGGTGGGGACGGCACGCTTCGTCTTCGCGAACGCCGGCGGGTCGAGAACGATGGTGTCGTATTGCCGGCTGGCGGTGGCGTAGTCCTTCAGCAGATCAAAAGCGTTCGCCTCGATCCACTCAATCTCGCCGCTGCGATGTTGAGCTTTATTCAGCGCCTCGTTCTGCTCGGCAACTTCGAGTGCTGCACGCGAGATGTCGAGCGCAGTCACACTGTCGCACACGCGCGCCAGATGCAGGGCGAATCCGCCCTGATAGGTAAAGCAATCCAACGCATTGCCATGCGCCCATCGAGCCGCGGCAGCATAATTCTCGCGCTGGTCGAGGAACGCCCCCGTCTTTTGCCCGCTCAAACCGTCGTAATGGAAGCGCACACCGTTCACGGTAAAGATGGTGCTGGCACGCTCGCCAGTCAAAAGCTTGGTTTCGCGTGCGGGCAATTGCTCAAGTTCGCGGATGCGCGCATCGACTCGTTCAAGAATGCTCGTCTTCGGAAAATGTCGGGTCAAAGATTCGCCGACGACTTCGCGAAGGTCAGTACGGTCGAAGCCCTGGGTGAGAATTTGGAGCGAAAGCACGTCGTTGTACTTATCGACGATGAGCCCGGGCAGCAGGTCCGCCTCGCTGAAGATAATGCGATAGGAATCAGTGTTGCGCGCCACCTGCTTGCGGAATGCAACCGCGGCATCGATACGTTCTGAGATCAACCCAGGCAGTTGCGTCTCGTCGATCTCATCAGCCGAGATCATCCGGATAGCAATCTGCGAGGTGCTGCTATACAGCGCCGAGCCGAGTTTTCGCCCGCGCTCGTCAACGACGCGAACCAGTGCTCCCGGGGGCGCGCCCGCATCATCCGCCAGGTCTGAGCGATAGACCCACAGGTGTCCCGCACGCAAACGAGAAGCCCCGCGCGGGGAAACGGTGATGAGCGGTGTCTCCGCGCCTGCGAGTGTGGCGCTTGAAGTTGTGTCAGACTTCTTACGATTTGTCATCACGAGCGAAGCGAGGGACCTGCTCTCGTCCGCATCGCCGAGCAGTAGCCTCAGCCATGACGATAACACCCCAGTACAAGGGAAGCGTGCATCAACTGAGCAGCTTATCGTGAATGAAACGAGAACAGATCCCTCGCGCCGAAGACGGCGATCGTGATGACAATTCTTGAGAGTGTAAGTCGACGGGAAAGTTGCCGGCGATTGAGAATGACGCTACCGCGCGGCCGCTTCGCCTTGGGCAGGCATATTCACTTCCGCCGCAGTCTCTGAAGAAGATTCTGCCGAAGCCGGCCCGGCAGCCCCCTCGTTCTTCGCATCTTCCGGCTTGGGCGGCGGAGGAACGAAGTACAGGATGCGGCTGCAATAGTCGCAGGCGATGAACTGCTCGTTGGCCATCACTTCCTGGAATACCTGCGGCCGCAACATGATCCTGCAGGACGAGCACATCTGGTCTTCATGAACCGCAGATAACGCCGACCCACGCAGCTTCAGCACCCGATCGTAGTGACGCAGCGAGTCTTCCGAAATTCCAGCTCGCGTCTGCTTGCGATGTTCGCTGAGCTCGGCCAATTCCTTCTCGTCCTCGGCGGTGCGCTGGCGCGCTACTTCTTTCTCTTTGTCGTTCTCGGCGGTGTCGGCCTTGAGCACGATCTCGGCCTTCTTCAACGCGTCTTTGCGTGTATCGGCGGCGACCATGATCTCCAGGATCTTGTCCTCGGAGGCGGAAATCTTCTCCTCCGCAAACTTGATCTCGTCCATCAGCGCTTTGTACTCATGGTTGGTTTTTACGTTGAGTGATTGATCGCGGTACTTCGAGATTTTCTGCTGCTGGTCCTGAATGTCGCCTTCGTGTTTGCGCTTCGAGCTTTCGTCGGCCTTCATGGCAGCCTGCGCGGCCTCGACCTTAGCTTTCGAGCCGGCCAGCTTGGCCTCGATCTCCTGTACATGCTTGGGAAGTGCGGCGACTTCAGCACGCAAAACGGCAATTCGCGCGTCGACCTGTTGCAGGTCGATCAGTTTTTCCAGGTCAGAATTCATCAGCGATAGGTGGGAACCTGCATGAATTCTAGCACGTAGCGAGCGTTCAAAGGCTTCACCACGGAGGCACGGAGGACACGGAGCTTATGAATCTCATTTGCTTAAGGTCGCCAGGTTGCCTTACCGGAACGAAACCCTGTGCTAGTTGAGAGTGTTTGTCTACTTGACGCGAATCCAGACCCTAATTCCTCCGTGTTCTCCGTGCCTCCGTAGTGAATCGGCACTTCGCAATCGCAGGATTAAGGTATTCGGTGTATTGAGCGCCCACGAGAACCACGGGTAGCATGAATGCATCATGTCCCTGGAGATCGCCCGGCTGTTTTTGGGCTTGCTGCTTGCGGCCCTGCACCGCCCCATTGCCGATTTCATTTTCGAGCGCGAGCACTCGCTGGTTCTGGCGTCTCGCCAGCGGGGCATACCCTTGCCGCGGGTTCCCAAGTCAGAGACCTTCCGCACAATCTACTTCAGCATCGGAATTTTCATAGTCGTTGTTCAGATGCTGCGGATTTATCAGGTCACGCACTAGCGCCGGCCGATCCTCATCTCGTAGTAAACAAATCTGAGCTGCTGATATACACTCGACCCTTTCGTGATCTTTTTTAATCGGGGCACTTGTGAAAACTCGCTTCGCAGCAGCTTTCGTTGCTTTGCTGTTCGCCACTTTGCTTTTCGCCCAGACTCCGCCGTCCTCCTCTCCGGCCCAAGCGCATGAGCTCACCATCGAGGATATCTACGCCGAAGGCGGGCTGCTCGGCCGGGCACCGGAGTCCATCAAGTGGGCGCCGGATGGCTCACGTGTGGCCTTCGTGCAGCGCGATGACAGCGGCGAGAAGGGCGCGCTGTACTACGTCGATGCGAACCATCCTCAGCCCGCCGTGCTGGTTGCGCGTGAGAAGTTGACGTCGCTGGCGCCTCCCATCAGTTCCATCAAAGACGAGCGCCAGAAAGAAGCAGCGCAGCGCTACTCGGTGGCTGCTTACCATTGGTCTCCCGACTCGAAGAAACTGCTATTCGACTCCATGGGCCAGCTTTGGCTCTACAACCTCGACAACGGTACCGCGGTGCAGGTGACTTCGAGCAACGATGCCAGTGAGGACCCCAAGTTCTCGCCCGACGGCAGCCGCATCGCCTATGTTCGCAAGCACAACCTATATACCCGCGAGATCAACGGAGGCCGCGAAGACGCGCTGACCCGCGACGACGATCCAAACCTGCTCAATGGCGAGGTCGACTGGGTGTATGAGGAAGAGCTCAACGTCCGCAGTAATTACTTCTGGTCGCCCGACGGGAAGCAGATTGTATTTTTGCAGATGAACGAGAAGCAGGTGCCGGACTATCCCATCACCGACTGGATTCCCGTGCACTCGACGGTCGATCAGCAGAAGTATCCCCAGCCGGGCGATGCCAATCCCGAGGTGCGGCTCGGTATCGTGGGCTCGGGAGGCGGCAAAGTAAAGTGGCTCCCCGCGGGCGGAGGTAATGGCGGCGTTCCGCTTGGCGGCGATACGAATGTTTACGTACCTCGCTTTGGATGGGTGCGTCCGGGCATCGTGTGGGCCATGGCGCTTAATCGCGCACAGGACCGGCTCGACCTCTACTTCATCGACGTAAAGAGCGGCAAGTCGCAGCTCATGATGAGCGAAAGCAGCGATATCTGGATCGACATGGAACACTCCGACAACGAGTTCCACATTTTGCAATCTGGAGACCGCTATCTGTGGACGAGTTGGCGCGACGGCTATTACCACCTCTACCTGTATCAGTTCGACAATCAGAACCCCCTGTCGGGACAGGCGCGGCTGGTCACGCAGTTAACGCATGGCGACTGGAACGTGGAGAACATCGACGGCGTCGACGAACAACATGGCATCGTGTACTTCACGGCGAATGAAGACGACTGGCGCCAGGCGAACGTTTATGCCGTCGGCCTCGACGGCAAGAACTTGCACCGCGTCTCGAAGCAAGACGGCGCACACATGGCGACCTTCGATCCAGCCAACGCGAAGTACTACGTCGATACCTACTCTTCGCTGACCACGCCGCCGGCAATGTCGTTCTGCAGTGTGGGCGGCGAGTGCAACGCATTCTGGAAGCCTCGCGGCATCGAGCAGTACGAGCTGCCTGTACCGAAGAAAGTGGAGTTCACTGCCGCCGACGGCACAACCAAACTGCTAGGCACGATTCTGCTCCCGACCGGCGGACCGATGATGGCCAACGGTAAGGCTCCCATGATCGTGAATCCTTACGGCGGCCCCGGAGTGCAAACGGTTCGCGACGCATGGGGCGGCCTGACCTACTACTTCGACTGCATCCTCGCCCGCCAGGGATTCGCCGTGTTGCACGTCGACAATCGCGGCATGGCCAATCGCGGCAAAGCGTTCGCGGCAACCCTGCGCCACAACCTCGGGCCGAATGAACTTGCTGACCAACTTGCCGCAGTGAAGCAGGCGCTCCAACAGTTCCCGCAAATCGACGGCAACCGACTGGGCTTCTGGGGATGGAGTTACGGGGGCTACTTCACGCTCTACACCATGACGCATACCGACATGTTCAAGTCGGGGGTCGCCGTTGCCCCGGTCAGCGACTGGCGGCTGTATGACTCGATCTACACCGAGCGATACATGGGCCTGCCCAAAGACAACCTAGAGGCATATGTTAAGAGTTCGCCCGTGAACTTCGCCGCCGACTTGAAAGGCAATTTGCTTGAGATACACGGGACCAGCGACGACAACGTCCATTTCCAGAACACGGTGCAGATGGTGAACGCCTTCGTCAATGCGGGCAAGCAGTTCGACCTGATGATCTATCCCCGCAAGACGCATGGCATTGCCGGCAAAGAGGCGCGAACCCACTTGTTCCACCTCATTGACAATCACTTTGAGGACACGCTGGCGCCCGGGAAATAGAAATTAGTAGCTCAACTGCGTCAACGTTCCTTGTTGCGCGCAGGTTGCAACGCACGGAACAAGCTGCGCAGCAGCGACTGCGGTGTTTGCAATAAACAAGATTTCGGCCGCGGAGCGGCCTACAAGTTTCAGTCCGCCGCTGTGGCGGCCTGTGCCCTGCTTTGATAATCAGGCCTCAGGCTTGTGCCTGGGGCTAAGTCACACAGTCGCGCTACGGCTTGCTCATAGTTGCATGTACTGAATATCTGATCGAGGTGTTTCGGGAAACTCATGAAATTCGCTAAACGTAGCCTTGCTTTCCTTTTTCTCTCCGCTCTGCTGCTCGCGTGCAGCGCCTTCCCTCAATCCCCCGCGCCCGTCCCCACTCGCACCGTCATCCATGCCGGCAACGTACTCGACGTCCGCACCGGTAAGCTGACGCCCAACCAGACGATCGTCGTTGAGAACGGGAAGATCGTCAGCATCGGCGCACGTGGCGGAGACAGCAACGGTGCAACCGTCATCGACCTGCCCGATAAGACCGTCCTCCCGGGCCTGATCGATGCTCACACCCATCTGACGATGAACCCCAGCTTCGGCTACTCGACATTGGGGATTTCGGTTCCGCGCGAGGCGCTGATCGGCGCGAAGAATGCGAAGACGACGCTCGAGGCAGGAATCACCACGGTGCGAAATGTCGGAGCCTCCGGCTACTCCGACGTTGCCTTGCGTGATGCCATCAATGCCGGCGACGTCCCGGGTCCGCGCATGCTGGTGAGCGGCCCGCCGCTGGGCATAACCGGCGGACACTGCGACGACGACCTGCTGCCCTACGAATTTCACGCGACAGCCGACGGCGTTGCCGACGGCGTGGAGAACGTGCAGCACAAAACGCGCGAGGTCATAAAGTATGGGGCTGATGTCATCAAGATTTGCGCGACCGGCGGCGTGCTCTCGAAGGGCGACGATCCCAACGCGGCGCAGTTCACCCTGGAAGAGATGCAGGCCATCGTCGCCGACGCCCACCGCCTCGGCCGCAAGGTCGCCGCGCACGCACACGGAGCGCAGGGTGTGATCTGGGCGTCGAACGCTGGCGTCGATTCAGTTGAGCACGGTCACCTGATGAACGACGAAGCCATCGCTACCTTGAAGAAGAACGGCACCTATCTCGTGCCCACGCTTTATCTCATCGACTGGCAACGCGAGAACGCGGCCAAGGCGAACCTGCCTGACTTCCTTCAGAAGAAGATGTTGATGGTCTCGCAGGCCGGCAAGGGGAATGCGAAGAAGGCATTTCAGGCCGGGGTGAAAATCGGCATGGGAACCGACGCGGCCGTGTATCCGCATGGGCTGAACGCCCATGAGTTGAACGTGTATGTAGTGGATTTGGGCATGACGCCACTGCAGGCGATCCAGACCGCGACGATCAATGATGCCGACCTGCTTGGCCTGACCGACAAAATTGGCACGCTTGAGCCCGGCAAGTACGCCGACATCATCGCCGTGGATGGCAATCCCTTGCAGGACGTCACGATCTTGCAAAACGTGAAGTTCGTGATGAGGGAAGGGACGGTGTACAAGAACCAAAAATAAGTTTGAGCCACGCATGTACACGTATCGTCATGGATTGAAGTCGGGTATGTCTGCAGGCCTCCGACATGATCCGTGTTCATCCGTGCCAATCCGTGGTTAAATTTCTGTTTACACATTAAAAATTCATCCCGAGTTCCGGAGCACTGATCTGCCGAACCAACTGTTCGCCTGCAAGTCCATTGACAAGCTGATCTCCGAATCGGAGGAGCCCGAGCATCGGCTGAAGAAAACCCTCGGCCCGTGGTCGCTCACCGCGCTGGGCATCGGAGCGGTTATCGGCTCGGGCATTTTCACCGTCGTCGGCACCGCTATCGCCGGGCAGAAGTTCGACACCTCGTCCATCCTGAACGCGCCGCTGCTCGATTACATCGTGCACCACTCGGCCACGCTCGGGCGCCCCGGTGCGGGCCCGGCGCTCGCGCTGTCGCTCATCCTGGTCGCCATCGTCTGCGGATTCACTGCGCTTTGTTACGCCGAGCTCGCCTCGATGATCCCCATCGCAGGCAGCGCCTACACATACACCTACGCCACCATGGGCGAGCTTATTGCCTGGATCATCGGCTGGGACCTCATTCTGGAATACGCCGTCAGCAACATGGCGGTGAGCGTAGGCTTCGCTGCGCACATGGTCGACATGTTCGACTGGTTCGGATGGCATCCGCCGCTGCGCTGGATTACGCCCGCCTACCTGCCCAGCGGCATGACCGATCTCAAGGGCAACGTGCTCTACGCGCCCGGATTGCACTTCGGATTCAACCTTCCGGCCTTTGTGATCGTGATGCTGCTGACCGTCGTGCTGGTGCACGGCATTCGCGAGTCGGCCGAGGCGAATAACGTGATGGTGATCCTGAAGATCTCCGCCATCCTGGCGTTCGTGATCGTCGGCGCGCACTTCATTCATCCCTCGAACTACCACCCGTTCATTCCCGAAGGATGGTCGGGCGTGCTCACCGGCGGCTCCATCATCTTCTTCACTTACATCGGATTCGACTCGGTCTCGACCGCCGCCGAAGAAGCGAAGAATCCGCAACGTGACTTGCCCATCGGCATTATCGCCACGCTCATCGTGTGCACGGTGCTCTACATCGCAGTTGCCGTGGTGCTCACGGGAATCGTGAACTGGTCGACGCTGGTCGACGATGCCGCGCCGGTGGTCAACAGCATGAAGAAGCTAACGCTACTGACCGGCTCGAACACGCTGCACTGGACGCGGCTGGCCGTGCTCTTCGGGGCCATGATGGGCATGATCTCGTCACTGCTGGTCTTTCAGCTCGGACAGGCGCGCGTGTGGTTCGCCATGTCGCGCGACGGGCTGCTGCCCAAGCTGTTCAGCTTCGTACATCCCCGGTACCGCACGCCTTCGACCGCAACCTGGATTGCAGGTTTCCTGGTTGGCATTCCCGGCGGCATTCTCGACATCGGAACATTGGCCGACCTGTCGAATATTGGAACGCTCTTTGCATTTGTGCTGGTATCGATCGGCGTGATCATTTTGCGCTATAAACAGCCGGAGCGGCATCGCGGATTTCGCGCCCCCGGCGGACTCGCCGCGCCGATCCTGAGCGTCGTGTTCTGCGTGCTGCTGATGGCGGGCCTGCCGATCCTGACATGGCTGCGCTTCTTCGCCTGGCTGGTCATCGGATTGACGGTGTATTCGCTCTACAGCCGTCATCACAGCGAGTTCTGCCCCGAGGAGCGCAAGGGTGGAGCACGCCCTTAGGCGTGCATTAGCACCGCTGATTTTATGATTGTCATCCTGAGTCCGCCGAGGCGGACGAAGGGTCTGCAGTTTGCGGCGCGACGCAACTGCAGATCCCTCAAGGCCTGACGGCCTTTCGGGATGATGACACCATATGCGGTGAGCAATTGTACGCATGAATGCGTACTCCACCCACGACCCCTTATGCTCAATCTCGACCCTCCCACCGACTTCATCCGTTCTCTACCCAAG
>Ga0335085_10012105_pt1 | contig 12729 bp, 14 predicted proteins | sample Lox_Sample_45_FD_206712 | JGI IMG/M metagenome (GOLD analysis project Ga0335085, IMG submission 206712) | Soil microbial communities from Loxahatchee National Wildlife Refuge, Florida, United States - Lox_Sample_4.5 | ecosystem: Environmental > Terrestrial > Soil > Wetlands | place: USA...
CCAGCTGTATGTTGCGGCGACGCGGGCGCAATCGCGGCTACATCTGCTGGCGCGCGTCGCCGTCAAGGACGGTGCAATCAGGCCGCCGGCCAGACGTTCGCTGCTGGCAAAGGCGTGGCCGGTCGCGGAGGAGGAATTTTTGCGCCAACTGCAAAATTACGCGCCCGCAACTCCTGCGGCGGCGCGGACGCGCGGCGAAAACGGACAGCAACTGCTGCGCTTGATATCCGATTGGCAATTGCCGCCGGCGCCGCCAGCAGCGCGCCGGCTGGCGCTGCCGGCAATGCGCGACGCCGAGTCTGCCATCGAATTTTCATGGGTCGGCGAGACCGCGCGTCATGTGGGCAGCGTCGTTCACCGCTGGCTGCAGCGCATCGCCGACGACGAACTCAGGGGCTGGGACGCGCCGCGCGTCGCCGCGCTGCGGCCGGCATTAATGCAGGAACTCGCGGTGCGCGGCGTTGCCCATAACGAGACGGCGGACGCCGCCGGGCGCGTGATGACGGCGCTGGCGCGCGCGCTCGGCGATGAACGCGGACGCTGGCTGCTCGGCCCCCAGCGCAATGCGCGCAGCGAACACCGCATTACTGCCGTCATCGATGGCGAGTATGTCGATCTCGTGATCGACCGCATGTTCGACGACGCCGACGGCCGGCGCTGGATCGTCGATTACAAAACGAGCAACCACGAAGGCGCCGATGTCGAAGGATTTCTCGACCGCGAACGCCTGCGCTATGAAGCGCAACTCGCGCGTTATGCCGCTGCGCTCGGCGTACGCGCGCGGCTTGGGTTATATTTCCCGCTGCTCGCCGGCTGGCGCGAATGGGAATAGCTGCCGGCTGCCGATAGATAAGAGACTTTCATGCTGCCAACTGTTACACGCACCCTGATCATCGTCAACGTGATCGTGTTCATCGCCGAGTTGTCGCTTGGCGGGGGGTTTATCTATAGTTTTGCGCTGTGGCCGATCGGCACGCCGCAATCGGTCGCCGCGCCGCTGGGTTTTCAGCCGTGGCAGATCGTCACCTACAGTTTTTTGCACGACCCCTTTGGCTATGCGCACATCTTCTTCAACATGCTGGCGTTGTTCATGTTCGGCGGCCAGCTCGAGCATCTACTCGGTGCCAAGCGCTACCTCAATCTCTATTTCGTCTCGGTCATCAGCGCCGCGCTCGCGCAGCTGATCGTCGCCGCCATCATCGGCGGCCCGCCGTACCCGACGCTCGGCGCGTCGGGCGGCGTGTTCGGCCTGCTGCTCGCTTACGGCGTTTATTTTCCGAACCGCATGGTAATGCTGATCTTCCCGCCGATCCCGATGCGCGCGAAATGGTTCGTCGTGCTCTATGGTCTGCTCGAGCTGGTGCTCGGCGTTACCGGCGCGCAGGCCAACGTCGCGCACTTCGCGCATCTGGGCGGCATGCTCGGTGCATGGCTGTTGATCCGCAACTGGCGTGGTGGCGGACCGAAAAGGTGGGCCTGAATAAAATTGCAACGACCAACAAAAAAGCCCGGTTGCCCGGGCTTTTTTGTTGCATCGAACTGCCGGTTAAAGCGGCTTGATGTTGGTTGCTTGCGGACCTTTCGGACCGCTCGCCACGTCGAAAGAAACCTTCTGCGCTTCCTTCAGGCTTTTGAACCCGCTGTCCTGAATCGCCGAGAAGTGGGCAAAGAGATCCTTGCCGCCGTCATCGGGAGTGATGAAGCCGAAGCCTTTAGCGTCGTTGAACCATTTAACGGTACCTGTAGCCATGTCTGCTATTTCCTAACCTAAAAAATTTAAAAACGGCTTGCGCCGGGATTGCGGGATGTTCGAGGTAGGATAAAAGCGACAATCTGAGGGGTAGCGTAGAACGCGGCCACGACGGACTTACCAATCACTGCCTAAAAAATCCTGCGCCGCTGTTATACAGGAACCCGGGCCGGCTGGCAAACCGATGTCATTTTCAGTGATGCGACGGCAGTAGCGGCCGGCGACCCGCGACTGATTTCCCGAACCGGATTGACAACGCTCGGCGGAGAGAGTCGAATGAAGCGATCGTTGGCAACCACAGGAGGCCGACATGATTACGTTTCGATTGCTGCTTGCCATTTTGCTGTTTATTCCAGCCGGCGGTGCGTCCGCCGTCAGCGTTTCCCCAAGTGCTGCGCGCGCCGAGATTATCTACGGCAAGCTCGACGCCTATTCCGATGCGACGCGCGCCGAACGCGCGAACTTCAAGGCGTGGGCCGAGCGGCGCGCCGCCGATTTCATGCCGCCGGGCCGCAAGGTCGTGATCACGATTATCCGGCTCGACATGGCCGGCCGCTTCGAACCGTGGCACGGCCCGCAATTCACCGACGTGCGCGTGGTGCGCGACGTTTATCCGCCGCGCATCGGCTTGCAGTTCAAGCTGGTTGACGCGGCCGGCACCGTGCTCAGTGATGGCGCGCGCGATTTGCGCACGCCGGGACTGCCGGTGCCGACCGCTTATCCGAACGGCGACGACCCGCTGCGTTTCGAGAAAACGCTGTTTGACGACTGGTTGAAGCGCGAATTTCCGCGCGCGCCGTCGTAGCTTACAGCCAAGCGGCGCCGCGCACGCCGCTCGAATCACCGTGCACGTTGCGCGCCAGGCGGGTGCGCACGATATCGGTGAACGCCCAGCGTCCCCACTGCCGTGGCACGTTGTCGTAAAGACGTGCGGTATTGGACATGCCGCCGCCAAGCACGATGACGTCGGGGTCGATCACATTGATGATGGAAGCGAGCGCACGCGCGAGGCGGTGTTCGTAACGCTCAAGCGACGCGCGCGCCGCGCCGTCGTCGTCCGCCGCGCGCTGCGTGATCTCCGCTGCGTCAAAGCGCAAGTCGGTGTATTTTTCATGGTCGCGCGCGAGCCCCGGTCCCGATAAGAAAGTTTCGATGCAACCGTGCTTGCCGCAATAGCAAGGGGGGCCGGGACGCTCGCGGTCTTCCGCCCACGGCAGCGGGTTGTGTCCCCATTCGCCGGCCGCGGCATTGGGGCCGGTCAGCACCTGGCCGTTGACGATGATGCCGCCACCGACACCGGTGCCGAGGATCACGCCGAACACCACCGGCGCGCCGCGGCCCGCGCCGTCGACCGCTTCCGACAGCGCAAAACAATTGGCATCATTGGCAAGCTGCACTTCGCGGCCGAGTACGCGCTCGATGTCAGGCTTGAACAGCTTGCCGTTGAGACAGCGCGAGTTGGAATTGCGCATGCGGCCGGTGCTCGGCGACGGTGCGCCGGGCGTGCCGATGCCGATGCTCGCCGCGCAACCGACGGCGGCTTCCGTCTCCTGCACCAGACGCGCGATCAGCGCCAGGGTCGCCGCGTAATCGTCGGCAGGTGTGGTCGCACGCCGGCGCAGCAATTCCGCGCCGTGTGCGTCAAGCGCGATGATTTCGGTCTTGGTGCCGCCGAGATCGATACCGATGCGGACCGTCATTGCCGCCGCGTTACGGCATCTGGATCTTGCCGCTGCCGCCGAGCCCGCCCGGCGGCAGTCCGGTGCCGCCCTGCGGAATCACGATGGAAGACGCCGCCTGGCGGCGCAGCTCCTGCAGTTCCTTGACCGCATTTTCGACGCCCTGTTTGGCGGCGCCGCCGTAATTCTTGATCGCTTCGTCGAGCGAGGCGGCCTGGATTTCGAACGTCACCGGCAGCGCGCCGACCGGCGTCAGGATTTGCGCTTCGCCAATATAGAGCGTGGCACGCGATGCGTCGTCTTTGCCGTCGCTGTTGACCGGCTTCATCACGCGGATAGTGCCGACCTTGCGGTCGGTGTAAACGTCTTCGCGGTAAACGCCGGCGGCGTCCATTTTGAGATCGAGGTTTTTGGGGTCCGGTTGGGCCATGGTTGCCTGCCTTTAGCGTGGTGCGAAACCATAAGCGTAACAGACCCGCGGCGAAAAATTCAGCGCCGCTTGACGGCGCAAACCAACTCGCGCAGTCTTGCGGACGACGGGGGGAAATCATGGCATCGAACATCGGCAATCTCGATCGCATCTTGCGCCTGATCGGCGGGCTCGCGCTGCTGAGCCTGCTGTTCGTATTGCCCGATAACGCGCGCTGGTGGGGGCTCGCCGGCCTGGTGCCCTTGGCGACCGTTGCCACGAGCTGGTGTCCCGGTTACGCATTGTTCGGGCTCAGCACCGGGCCAAAGAAAAAAAGCTGAGCATGCGGCATTGGCTGTGGTTGGCTGTGGTTTACGCCGGACTGGCCGGCGCGCAGGCGCCCGTCGAGCAGGGCCGTAAATCGGCGGACACGGTGCTGGACGCGCAACAGAAGGCAGGCATGGCGTATCACGACTGGCAGGATGCGCTGGCGGTGCGCGCGCAAGCGCAACAAGAACTCGAGCAGGCAAACGCTGCTTATCAAGAAGCCGCGCAGCAATTAAACGCCAGCAAGCAACGTGCCGCCGCTGCGCAACAGGCGCTGGAAACCGCCAAAACGCGCGAGATCGCGACGCATAATGCATATGAGCGGGCGACTGCTGCAGTGAATCGCGCGTGGGATAAAAAACCGTCTTCCAAGCGATAATGCGAAGACACACTTACATATAACTTATTAATAATTAAACATAATACTATTTTTGTAAATAATTATTGCAAAGCAGCAGAAATGCTTGCGTCAGCATCCCTGATTGCGCATAATGTAGATGCGTTGGGCATCTCCCCAGATGTCGGCGCAACTCCTCCAAAACCTCCTCCTTTGGTGGAAAGCTTGGCGCAGTCCCTCGGGACTGCGCTTTTTTTTGTACCGATGGTTTGCAGCCGCGCTGCTCCGCTACTGTGGTCACCCCTCGCCGGCATCCTTGCCAGCTTCTGTATATTGCAATGCAACAAAAAAGACTTTTACGTAATCTCGGCGCCATCGCGCGCGAACGGGCCGCCGTGACGGTTGTATATACTGCGCGGCTCGCCAGTAAGTGCGTTGCGCCGAGCGCCCAATCATGAAAATCCACGAATATCAAGCGAAGGAAATCCTGCGTCGCCACGGTGTTGTGACTCCGCGTGGCCGCGTCGCCGCAAACGTCGATGAGGCGATGGCGGCGGCGCAACAATTGGGCGGTACACGCTGGGCGGTCAAGGCGCAAATCCATGCCGGCGGTCGCGGCAAAGGCGGCGGCGTCAAATTCGCAAAATCGCTCGACGAGGTCAAACGGTTTGCCCAACAACTGCTGGGGATGCGATTGAAAACACCGCAGACTGGCGTGGAGGGACAATGGGTGCGGCGGCTGTTGATCGAGGAAAGCGTCGACATCGCACAGGAAATTTACGTCGGGCTCGCGCTTGACCGCAGTAAACAGCGCATATGTCTAATGGCGAGCAGCGAAGGCGGCGTCGAGATTGAGGAAATCGCGGCGGACGCGCCCGCCAAAATATACAAGGTATGGATTGATCCGCTGGCCGGGTTGCGCGAGCACGAAGCCGATGCAACGGCGCGCGCCGCGGGTATTCCGATGACATCCGTCGCCCAAGCGCGCGTAGCGCTGCAGGGATTGTGGCATGCCTACGATGCAACGGACGCGATGCTGGTCGAGACTAATCCACTGATCGTGACCGCGAATGGCGACATCGTCGCGCTCGACGCCAAGATGAGTTTTGATCCCAACGCGCTGTTCCGCCATCCCGAACTGGTCGCGCTGCGCGACCTCGAAGAGGAGGATCCAGCCGAAGTCGAAGCTTCGCAATATGGATTGTCTTACATCCAGCTCGATGGCGATATCGGCTGCTTGGTCAACGGTGCCGGACTGGCGATGGCGACGATGGACATCATCAAGGTCTACGGCGGCAGCCCCGCCAACTTTCTTGATGTCGGCGGCGGTGCGTCGGCCGAGAAGGTGACCGAGGCGTTCAAGATCATGCTGCGCAACCCGCACCTGCGGGCGATTCTGGTCAACATTTTCGGCGGTATCGTCAAATGCGACCTGATTGCAACCGCGCTGATCGAGGCGTCGCGCGCGGTCAGTTTGCGCGTGCCGCTGGTGGTGCGGCTCGAGGGTACACACGTGGATCTCGGCAAGCGCCTGCTGGCCGATTCGGGTTTGCCGATGATCGCGGCCGCCAACATGGCCGATGCCGCACAGAAAGCAGTGGCCGCTGCCGGAGAGGGACGTTGACATGGCGATCCTGATCGGCCGCAACACGCGTGTGATGACGCAAGGCATTACCGGCAAGACCGGCCAGTTCCATACCCGGCTGTGCCGCGACTATGCAAACGGGCGGGACTGTTACGTCGCAGGCGTCAATCCGAAAAAAGCCGGCGACAGTTTCGAGGGCATCCCGGTGTTCGCGACGGTGCGCGAGGCGAAACAACGGACTGGCGCGACGGTGTCGGTAATCTATGTGCCGGCGCCATTTGCGGCGGCGGCGATCGACGAGGCGGTCGAGGCCGGGCTCGACCTCGTGGTATGCATCACTGAGGGCATTCCGGTGCGTGACATGATTCATGTGCGCTACCGGATGCAAGGCAAGCGTACGCTGCTGATCGGGCCAAATTGTCCGGGCGTGATCACGCCTGACGAAATCAAGATCGGCATCATGCCCGGCCACATCCACAAAAAAGGTCCGGTCGGGGTAGTCTCGCGCTCAGGCACGCTGACTTACGAAGCGGTCGGGCAGTTGATGGAACAGGGGCTCGGTCAGTCATCGTGCGTCGGCATTGGCGGCGACCCGGTCAACGGCATGAAACATCTCGACGTGATGAAAATGTTCAACGACGATCCGGCCACCGAGGCGGTCGTCCTCGTCGGCGAAATCGGCGGCACTGATGAAGAGGAGTGCGCACACTGGGTCAAGACCCACATGCAAAAACCGGTAGTCGGCTTTATCGCCGGCATTACCGCGCCGCCGGGCAAGCGCATGGGCCACGCCGGCGCCATCATTTCCGGCGGACAGGGCGGTGCGGCGGAAAAACTCGCGGTAATGGAAGAATGCGGAATCAAGGTGACCCGCAATCCGGCGGAAATAGGCAAGCTGATGCGGGCGGTGTTGAAGTGACGACAAAACGCGGCCATTAGCCATGGAGATGTTCGCGACTTCCGAGTTCTGGGGCGGTTTGCTGGCGATCGTCTGGATCAACATTCTGCTCAGCGGCGACAACGCGGTGGTGATCGCGCTGGCTGCGCGTTCGCTGCCCCCGCACCAGAAGCGGCGGGCCATCGTTTGGGGCAGCACGGCCGCAATCGCGATGCGCCTGCTGCTAACGGCGGTCGCAGTGGAGCTATTGAGGCTGCCGTTTCTGAAGATCGTCGGCGGAGCATTGCTGTTGTGGATTGCGATCCAATTATTAGTACCCAGCACGGGCGGCAGCAGCGACAAGGTCAAGGCCGGCGGCACGCTCGGCGCTGCGATACGGACGATCATGTTCGCCGACCTCGTGATGAGCCTGGACAACGTGATCGGAGTGGTGGCCGCCGCGCACGACAACTTGGTGCTGCTGACACTCGGCATCGCCATCGGCATTCCGCTGATCGTGTTCGGCAGTACGCTGATGCTGAAGGTCATGGATCGTTATCCGCTGATCGTCACCTTCGGCGCAGCGCTGCTCGGTTATATCGCCGGTGAAATGCTGGTCGCCGATCCGGCGATAGAGGGCTGGGTTGCCGCTAATGCACACTGGTTGGAGGATGTGATACCGGGACCGTTGCGGTTTTCCATCGCCGGTCTGTTCGGCGCAATCCTCGTCGTCGGCGTCGGCAAGCTGATCGCAGCACGCATTTTGCCGGAGAAAGTAGTGGATCTCGTGGAGCAGCGGCGCAACGATTGAGAGGATGCGATGTTCAAAATATTGGTGGCAGTCGACGGTTCGGACAATGCACTTCGCGCGATAGATTTCGTGATCAGGCAGGCGCCGCATTACAAGGACGAGATCGAGATTCATCTGTTGAATGTTCAGCTGCCGGTGGCGTCAGGCGCCGTCACGCGGTTTGTCGGGCGCAGCGACCTCGATCGTTACTACCAGGATGAAGGCGCGACGACGCTGGCATCGGCACGCCAGCGGCTCGATACCGCCGGGCTGTCCTGCCATCATCATATTTGTGTCGGCAATTACGCCGAAATCATCGTGGCTTTTGCCAAGGAGAAGAGTTGCGACATGATCGTGATGGGCGCACGCGGATTGGGTTCGGTGGCCGGCATTCTGCTTGGCTCGGTCGCGGCCAGAGTGACCCAGCTTTCACCGCTGCCGGTGCTGATCGTCAAATAAGACGCAGCGCGACATAAAGTTGCGGATTTACGGCAGACTGCCGGCGCGCTTGGGTCATTTCTTGGCATTTTCCACGTTGATGCGTGCTCTGGCCCGACCGGCATGACAATTGCTCGCTTCTTCCTAGAATGGAAAACCGGCGGATCAACGGTTTAAACGGCTGTAACGGCGAGGCTTTCTTGGTGGACCGTGAAAAAAGCATAGATTTTGGCGGTAAATGTCGTAAAATCAATCACTCAGCATTGATAACCTGCTAGAACGACTAAAAAAAGCGGGAACAGGGATGAAAAATACGGCTTTTTGGAAATCCGACTGGTTTCTTGGGGCGGTGGTCGCACTAGTGCTGCTGATCGCCTCCGGCGGCGATTTGATGCAGAGTCTGGAGCGCAAAGCCTATGACTTGGGAGTGCGCGCGACGACGCGCACGCCGTCGGACCGCATCGCGGTGATTGCGATCGACGATGAAAGCATCGCCAATATCGGCCGCTGGCCGTGGCCGCGCGACGTACACGCCAAAATGATCGATTTGTTGGCGGAGGCCAAGGCGAAAACCATCGGCTACAGCGTCTTTTTTACCGAACCACAGATTGATCCCGGCTTCGCTTACATTAAGCAATTGCGCGAAGCGTTCGGCGCCTCGTCGCTGCGATCGAGCGGCCAGGGCGCACAGTTTTACAGCATGCTCGGCGAGGCGGAAGACGCGCTGAATACCGACCAGAAGCTGGCCACCAGCATCAAGAATGCCGGCAATGTGCTGCTGCCGCTGGTATTCCAGCAATTTCCTCTCGAGCCGCAGGGCAATCCCGACCAGCCGCTGCCGGATTACGTGCTGGCCAACACTTTGACGGTTGACAATCCCAATGCCGATTTCCTGCCACCGCCGGGCGTCGATCCCGCCTACCCGATCACTGAACTTGGAACCGTCAGTGCCGGACTCGGCCATCTGAACGCGCAGCCGGATGTTGACGGCGCGGTGCGCGCCGAACCGTTGATCGTCCGCTATTACGACAAGTTTTTCCCATCGTTTTCGCTGATGCTCGCCGCGCAAAGCCTGAATCTGCCGATTGCGGACATTAAGACCGATCTCGGTCACGCGGTGCAGCTCGGCAAATTGCGCATCCGCACCGATCCCGAAATGCACATGTACACGTTCTTTTATCGCGATCAGGACAGCAAGCCGGCATTCAGCGTCGATTCGTTCTTCGACGTTTACAGCGGCAAGATCCCTGCTTCCAAATATGCCGACAAGATCGTATTGATCGGTGCCACTGCGTCGGGCGTCGGCATTGCGCAGGTGACGCCGATTTCATCCTCGACGCCACCGGTGCTGGCGCTCGCGCACAATGTTTCGTCGATCCTCAAGGAAGATTTTTTTGTGGTGCCGTCGTGGGGCATCTGGGTCAAAATACTGGTGTTTTTGCTGGTTGCTGCATACCTGATCGTGCTGTTGCCGCGGCTCAAGGCCGGCATGGCGGCAGCCTGCACGGCAGCGATTTTTGCGGCGCTTATCATTGCCCATTTCGTGCTGATGACAACGCAATTGATGTGGCTGCAACTGATGGCGTCGGCGACATTGCTGCTGGTTGGCCATTTGGCACTGACCACCAAACGGTTCCTGGTTACCGAGCGCAGCAAGGAAGTCGCGGATGCCGACTTGATTGTAACCAACCGCAATCTCGGCCTTGCCGAGCAGGGGCGCGGCAACCTCGACGCCGCCTACGATCATCTGCGGCGGTTGCCGAAAGAGGAACGCACCGCCGAGGTGCTTTATAACCTCGCACTCGATTTCGAGCGCAAACGCCAGTTCAACAAGGCTGAAGCCGTATTGCTTTACATCGCCAGCTGGGCGCCGAAATTCCGCGACGTACAGGAGCGTGCACAACGTTCCAAGGTGATGTCGGAAACGGTGATTCTCGGCGGTGCGGCGGGGCACCCCGGCGGCACCATGATGCTGAACGCCGGCGAGAAGCCGATGCTCGGTCGCTATCAGGTTGAAAAAGAATTGGGTAAGGGTGCAATGGGGGTGGTCTATCAGGGCAAGGACCCGAAGATCGGCCGCGTTGTCGCGATCAAGACCATGGCGCTGTCGCAGGAATTCGAGGCCGACGAACTGGAAGACGTCAAGGAGCGTTTTTTCCGCGAAGCCCAGACCGCCGGCCGGCTCGCCCATCCGCACATCGTCACGATTTATGATACCGGCGAAGAACACGACCTTGCCTATATCGCGATGGAGTTTCTGAAAGGCAAGGACCTGACGCCTTACGTCAAACCCGATAATCTGTTGCCGTTGCCGAAAGTGATGACTATCGTCGCGCGCGTTGCCGATGCGCTGACTTACGCGCATGCCAACAACGTGGTGCACCGTGACATTAAGCCGGCCAACATCATGTACGAGCCGGAATCAGATTCCGTCAAGGTCACGGATTTCGGCATCGCGCGCATTACCGATTCGTCGAAAACCAAAACCGGCATGGTGCTCGGCACGCCGAGCTATATGTCGCCTGAGCAACTGGGCGGCCACAAGATCGAAGGCCGTTCCGATTTGTTTTCGCTCGGCGTCACGTTGTATCAGCTCGCGAGCGGACACCTGCCATTTCAGGGCGATTCAATGGCGCAGTTGATGTTCAAGATCGCCAACGAGCCGCCGGCCGATATTTTGGCCTACAATCCGGCATTGCCGCCATGCTTGGTCGCAATTCTCGACAAGGCGCTGGCGAAACAGCCCGATCAACGTTATCAAACCGGTGCCGAAATGGCCCAAGCAATCCGCGAATGTGCGGGAAGCGGCGGCGGCGAAGCCGCCAAGCCAGATGTGGTTGATATCGGACTCTAGTCGCTGCCATGACAACCAAGCTGGGTACTGCGCTGGAAGTCGTAACTGCGACCGATCCCGGCATGGTGCGCTCGCATAATGAAGACAGTATTGCGGCCGAAAAGGAGATAGGGCTCATGGTGCTGGCCGACGGCATGGGCGGTTACAACGCGGGCGAAGTGGCAAGCGGGATCGCGGTCGCCATGTTGACCAGTGAAGTACGCGAAGCATTGGGCGGGCAGCAGGTAAACGCGCCGGATGATGAATCGGGAATGCCGCAGGCAATGACGTTGATCAGGGAAAGCGCCGCGCGTGCCAACGCCGCGATTTACCAGACCGCCAAGAGCCAGCCGCAATATGCGGGCATGGGAACCACGCTGGTCGCTGCGCTGTTTTACGACAATCAGGTCGCGATCGGCCATATCGGAGATTCCCGGCTCTACCGGCTGCGCGGCGATAATTTCGAACAAGTCACGCGCGATCACTCATTGTTGCAGGAACAGATTGACAGCGGCATGATAAGCAAGGAGCAGGCGCGCTATTCGCAGAACAAGAATCTGGTAACGCGCGCGGTCGGTATCGACCCGGAAGTCGAAACCGAAGTTCATAGTTATGAGGTCGAAGCGGGAGATATTTATTTGCTATGCTCGGATGGCTTGAGCGACATGGTCGTGGACGAAGATATCCACGCGACGCTGTCGATGTTGCGGTCAAACCTGCCGCTCGCGGCAAAGCAGCTGGTGCAAATGGCCAACGATAACGGCGGACGCGATAATATTTCGGTAATCCTGGTTAAGGTGCTGGGGGATTACGCAGTGCCCAGCGGATGGCTTGCCAAGTTCAAGGCTTGGTTTGGATAATACGGTGACGGGAATATTGCCATGGCGAAGTTAATCATGAGTCTCGACAACGCGGTGATCCGAGAGGTCCCGCTCGATAAGGAGCGCGTTACCATCGGCCGCAAAGCGCACAACGACATTCAGGTCGACAACCTGGCGGTCAGCGGCGAACACGCGGTGGTCGTAACCATCCTCAACGATTCATTTCTCGAAGATCTCGGCAGCACCAACGGTACGCTTGTCAATGGCAATCCAGTCAAGAAGCACATTCTGCAGACCAACGACGTGATCGAGGTTGGCAAATATAAATTCAAGTACGTGGCCGACCCATCGGCCGGCAAGACCTCGGTCGCCGACTTCGAAAAAACCATGGTATTGCGCGGCCCGGTACCGCGGCCCGGTCCGGGAGGCGGGGCCCCCATCGCCGGTAGCTTCGGCGATACCCAAATTAATGCTACGACGACGGTGACCGCTCCCAGCCATCCTCCCGTCAACGGCGGCAAGCCGCTGGAAAAAATGGCCGCTGTGCAGATCCTGACCGGACCGAACGCCGGCAAGGAACTCGAGTTGACGAAAAGCCTGACGACGCTCGGCAAGCCGGGCGTTCAGGTCGCGGTGATCACGCGCCGACCGCACGGCTATTTCATCACTCACGTGGAGGGCGGCAATTTCCCGGTCGTCAATGGCAAGGCGCTCGACGCGCAAGCGCATCAATTGCACGATCACGACGTGATCGAGCTGGCGGGCGTCAAGATGGAATTTTTTCTCAAGAACAATTAATCATTCCGTGGCGGCTCGCTGGCCACGCCCGACGGACATTTCGACCGCCGAGGAAATTAAAACGACATCGGCGCGCGCCTGCCAA
>Ga0335085_10012106_pt1 | contig 12729 bp, 5 predicted proteins | sample Lox_Sample_45_FD_206712 | JGI IMG/M metagenome (GOLD analysis project Ga0335085, IMG submission 206712) | Soil microbial communities from Loxahatchee National Wildlife Refuge, Florida, United States - Lox_Sample_4.5 | ecosystem: Environmental > Terrestrial > Soil > Wetlands | place: USA: Florida...
CCAGGTCGTCCAGCAGCCCGGCGGCCGCCGCCGGGTCCATCCCGGAACGGGGCAGCACCCGGCCCAGGTGCTTGATCAGATCCGCCCTGGTCCACGCGGACTTGTCCTGCTGGGCCAGCGCGACCGCCTTCTGCGCCGCCCGGCCCAGCTCCAGCTCGGTGAGCACCGCGCCGCCCGCGCCACGCGTGCGCGCGCCTGCGCGGCGGCTCTGGCTATGCCAGACCGACGGCGCGACCGACGCCAGCGGGACGCCGAGCGTGCGCGCGAGCTTGTCCGCCCAGCCCGCGTGCGCCTGCGCGAGATCCAGCGCGCCGTGCTTCGCCGCGCGCGTGGCGAAGTTCGACGCCTGCGCAAGGTGCGCGAGCTCGCGCTGGGACGGCGCGCGTCCGTACCGCTGCTCGAACCGCGCCGCGCGGCCGCGCAGGTCCGCGGTAATGGACTCGCGGCGCGAGGAGAACACGCGCATCATCGCGCCGCTGATGCCGGCGATCTCAAAGCCGTGCCCGTCATCGCGCGCGGTCCATTCCAGGCCGAACCTTCGGGTGAGGGCTTCCTCCAGGTGCTGGGAGACGATCGCGGCGACCGCGCCGACATGCTCGTTGTAACCCAGGGAATCCGGCGCCCGCCACTTCCCGTCGGTCGTTGTCCGGGCGACGTGGGCGATCTGAGAGTGGACGTGCAGCTGCATGTCGCCATCACGCGAGGTGTGCTGCAGCCACTGCGCCACCGCCAGGTCCGCCTCGTGCCACTGGCCAGTCTCCCGGCCGTGCACCCGCTTGCCGTGGGACCCGGTCCGGGTATAGCCGGCTTCCCGGTGGAAGTAGCCGAACCCGGCGTGCACCGCCTGCCAGATCATCTCGTCAACCTCGGCGACCAGATCGGACCAGTACGCATCGCCGTCGCGGTCACGAGCCTGGCGGGCCAGGCGGGCATTCTCCCCCAGCGAGGCGTGGAAGATCGAGATCGACTTGGACAGCGAAACCGTCAAGTCAAAGAACAACGGGCTCTGCCGGGCCCGACGGACAGACTCGGTCCGCAGCTCGCGCTTGCGCTCGGCCGTGGCATGCGGCTCGGCGGCCAGCAGCGCGGCGTACAGGTCGGCGGCTTTCCGGCCGTTGCCCGGGGGGCGGCCCAGCTGACAGCCGTCGGGGCCCTTGCGCTCGCCGAACAACAGGTCGTATGGCCTGCGCTCGACGGTCTGGCCAGGCTCGAAGCCGAGGGCCTTCGCTCCCGGACCCCACCAGCGGCCGGGCGGCTCTCCCCCGCTCTCGCTGGCCTGGATGTAGTAGCTGGCCGCATCCTTGACCGGGCCGCGGTCCACCTGCTTCCAGATGTACTCCAGGTCATAGCCCTTACTCAGGGTCGCGACAACTGCCAGCCAGCCTCCTATCGCCGGGCCCGGGGCCCACAGAACTGACCATGCTCATCGGATGATGCATGGGTGTGACGCTTAGATTGATCATGACTACAGGGTGACAAAACAGGCGATTAAGATCATTTACGAAAGTGACTAAAGTGAATTATGATCTTGGTGTGGCGAGACGCTGGAGTGCGCTGACCGGGAACTGACCATGGTGGGCTCGGTGCGCCAGGAGTTCTGCGCAAGCGTCCCTGGACGGCGAAGCTAACGATGTATCGCTTTGGCGGCGACGACCAGATCGGCAGGTCCTGACCGCCTTGGCGTGAGGGCGGACGATGCGGAATGCAGTCGACGGTACTTGTCAGCTGAGGCGAGAAAGAGCTCCGGCGGCGCGGAGGGCGTCGATGTGTTCGGCGGCGCGGAGTGGCGCGGTTCCGCCCCGGATGAGCAGGCCTGCCTCGATGTTCTTGCCGACGCCGGATTGGGTGAGGTTGGCGCTGGTGACGAACAGGACGCACCGGTCGGCGACCGCCAGCTTGGCATGCATCTTCGCACCGGGTTCGGTGCGATTCGCCGAAGGCCAGTGCCACAAGTCGATACCGTCGATGCCGGTGAACGCCTGGTATGGTTCGTCTCCAGCTAGCGCGCTGCCCGCGCCCTGAAGCGTTTCCACAACGACACTCACGTGGACGCCGCGGCTCACTGCTGCCTGCAGGATCACGGTCAGCGGCTCGTACTGCCTGGCCGAGTAGGTCATCAGCAGCAGTTCGCGACGGGCCTTCCGGATGACGTCGGCAAGGACTGCCGAGGTGGCCCGGACCGGAACGTGATGCGACCCGGGGCCGCTCCACACGGTCTCGACGGACACCTCGGCGGCGCGCTGCGCGTATCCGGCGGCCAGGCCGGTCAGGTAGGCCAGGCCCGCGGAGCGATCGACGTCGGCGAGCGCGTCGAGCAAGGGTGTCGAGTACGGCGCGGCCCGCAGGATTGCCTCCCGGGGCCTGCCTTCCATTGCGTGCTCGGCCGCGGCTTGAAGCGCGGCCGGGCCGCGCATACGCAGCAGGTCGGCGCCTGCCTTCTCCAGTGCCTCCCAGGTCATGGGATGAGGGCGGGGAACTTGGGGTCGACCTGGACGATGAACCGGCGGTCGAGGAAGCGGTTGCCACGCTCGCAGGTGGTCTCGGAGACGAACAGGCATGCGTGGCAGGCCGCGCCGTGCAGGAAGTCGGCGGGGAAGGCCGGCAGCCGCTCCGCGCATAGCGGGTCGGAGGAGCAGCGCAAGGCGTCTCGCCGTGCGCGGTCCATGATCCTGGTCAGCGACTCGGGCTCGGCCAGCGACACCAGTCCGCCGAGTGTGCCTTCGGCGTCGGGCACGGCGGTGTAGATGAGGATGCCGGCCCGGTCGGGGCCGGAGTAGATCCGCTCGGACAGGCTCGCCGAACTGTAGCCGCATTCCAGCGCGATCGTCCTGATCAGCAGGTGGCTCAGGGTGTGCAGCGCGATATACCGAACGTCCGGCCAGCCGTACATGGCATCGAAGTCGGCGTTGATGCGCCCGGAGTACCTGTTGGTGCGGAACCGCCCGAACGCCTCCTTGTGCTCGCGGACCACTTCGGAGTCCGCAACCTGGGACTCCCACCCGGCAAGCGCGGACTCGTCGACGCGCAGGAAGATGCCCTCCCCGCGGACCTCGCTCGCGGGTATCCATGTCGGTTTGTCCCTCGCCAGCGGGGCGCGCTGGACCAGGTCCGGGTCCTGCGGGTCGGGGGCGTCCAGCCGGGTGAACCCGGTCAGCGCGCGGACCTCACGGAGTCGCTCGGCCTGCACGACATCGGAGACGAATCCGGCCAGCGGCCCCGGCACCCCGCCTCGGCGAAGCGCGAAGTCGTCGGTCGGCTCGGGCGGCGGCGTGGCGATGAAGATGTCCCACTCCGGCGTGAGCAGGTCGGGGTACCCCTTCTCCTGATCGCCGCCTCCAGCCTCGGCCGCCTTGGCATGCTGCTCGATGGCATCGAAGACCTCGTCCTTGCCCCATTTGTGCAGGACCTGGAACTGGGGCAGCGCCCAGAAGGCATCGAGGATCGCCCGGTCGCGTACGTGCTGCAGCTGTTCCCACAGCTGGGCGACCTTGGCCTGCAGCTCGCTTGCCCCGGTAGGTGGCACGGCGAGCGTGGACAGGGTCTGCGCGAACCAGGTGTTAGACGCCCCGACGACGATCGCGATCGGCTTGGCGTCGCATTCCGCGAAGGTCCCCAGGTGCGGGTGACGGCCGCGGCACATCGGCAGCGATTCCTCGCCCCGGCGGCCCATGGCCTGGCTGATGTTCCGCTTGGCCAGGCACCGGGTGCACCGGATCATGACGTTGGCGCCCCGGTTGCCGCCGTAGTCGTCCATCAGCAGCACCGGGTGGGTGGCCTCGGGGCAGGCGCCGCCCCGGTGCACGAACTCGCGGTAGGGGAAGTCATCCAGGTGGCCGTTGACGCAGGCGAGCACGAACCGCGCGGCGACAGCGAGCGGCTGTCTTTTCTTCCGCGGGCAGTCCTGGTGGAAGAACTTCGCCTCCTCCGGCCGCCTGGGCTTGTCGTTCACGAACCCCCACGTGGACGAAGAGTCCAGCGGCGCCAGCCGGTTGCAGGCGGTGCACCGCAGCCATTGCGGGAACGGCATGACGGGCACCCCGACCCGGGATGCCTGCCCGGTGAAGTCGTCCGGGGTTTCCGCCAGCCAGGGCGGTGGCCGGAGCTGCTTGACCGGGGCGCTGAGCAGCTTGCCGACGGCGGCCAGCAGCCTGGACTCGGTCAGTGGTTCCCACTCGGGCACGGTGTCGTACCGCCACTCGTCCAGGCCGCGGACGAGCACCGGGAAGTTCGGCAGGTCGATGAGCGCGCCCACTCCGCCGGTGAACATCAGGTGGCTCGGCCGTACCGTGCCGACCTTGCGCCGGTGCTGCACCTCGGCCATCAGCGCTCTCCCAGCTCGTCGGCGTCGGGCAGGTCGTCGTCCTCTTGCCCGGCCTCCGCCGGTGCGGCGAACGACCACGCCGGCTGACCGAGCAGCGGATCGAACAGCCCTTTGCCGGGCACCAGCAGGTTGACCTCGTTCTCGGTCTCCCGCATCGACATCGGCACCGTGAACTCCGTCCACCCGCCGCCGCCCGCCTCGGCCAGGAGCCCGTTCAGCGGCTCCTTGCCGCCGCGCTTGCGGTAACCCAGCCTGGTCGACCCGGTCTTGGCGTCCGTCCACCGGTCACGCAGCGCGCCGATCCGTTCGGACAAATATTCTCTGCCCCGGTGGTCGGAGGCGCGCTCGGCCCGGGACAGCAGCCTGGCCGTGACCTGCCCGACTATCTCGCCGTCGAGATCGACATCCTGGGCATCGGAGTCCCGCGAGTACGGCTCGACAGCGTTACGGACTGCGGCTACGAACGTCGCCGCGGTACTGCGGTCAAGCGCGCGCCGCGTGTACGGAGTCACCGACAGCGCCTCGACCTGCCGGTAGTAGGTGGCGTGGTAGTGCCCGAAGTCCTCATAGTGCGCCAGGTCACGGGGCCGGGACCAGTTGTACAGGGTCACCACCAGGCCCGGCTTGTCGGCGGACCGGCCGACGCGGGAGGACGCCTGGATGTACTCGGCGGTGTTCTTGGGCTGGCCGGTCACCACCATCAGGCCGAAGCGGGACACGTCCACGCCGACCTGGAGCATGCTCGTGGCCAGCACGACGTCCACCGGAAGGCCGCCGGCCTCGCCCCGCCTGTAGAAACGGTCCACGATCGGGTGCGGATCGCGCTTGTCCTTCCGCGCGGCCGCGTACTCCCCGATGATGGCCTTGCGCCGGGCCGAGGTGTCCAGGTCCTCGGTATAACCGGCCTCGAGCCGCTTGAGTACGCTGCTGATGTCGGCCGAGGAGATTCGGGAGGTCAGCTCCTCGATCTCGAGCATGCCGGTGCCGGAGACGATGCGGTCGGACATGCCGCGGATCTTGCCGTGCCGGCGGACCCGGGTGGTCACGTCGTCGTCGAGGTAGCGGCGCATGCCGGCCAGCTCGCGGGTGGCGTTGAAGTACCCCACGACGGTCATGTACGGGTCGGCCGGATGACCGTAGGTGTCGAAGAGCGTCTGCCCGGCGATGAGCAGGATCTCGGCGAGCCGTATCTCCGCCGATTTCAGGCGCACGCCGTGCGCGCAGATGCCGAGGTAACGGCGGCCCGGGGTTTGCAAGGCGACCGGCACCTGCCGGGAGAAGAACATGTCCTCAATATCGAGCACCGGCGGCGGGAACACCGCGAGCTCCCGCCCGAACAGGCCTCGTGCCTGTTCGCGGGCCCGTTTGGTCGTCGCGGTGGAGGCGACGATCTTCGGCCCGGTGCGGGTGCCGTGGTACGGCCAGCCGCAGAGTTCATCCACGGCGGCCTCGAACAGGCCCACGGTGGTGCCGAGCGCCCCGGAGATCAGGTGCAGCTCATCCTGGATGATCAGGTCCGGCGGGCGGAGCCGGGTGACAGGCTGGCTAGTCACCGCAGGCAGCCCAGTTCTTGTTTCGTTGTGCCGGATCTTACAGTCCGTCCGTTCATTCAAATCGTCGTGCCGGTAGCCGTGCCTGGGGCAACGCTGGGTCACCCTGCCGAATAGCATCCCGGCGTAGCCGTGCCAGGGAAGCTGCGCGAGCTTGTCTACGGTCGCGATCACTAGGCTGGGCAGCAGCCGGTAGATCTCCTCATCCACGGTGAGGATCGGCAGGCCCTCGCCCGGCGAGCCCATCTCGGAGAACGGGCACCGGCCCGGGCCCTCACCGGACGGGCAGTAAAACAGGATGCGCCGCCGGTCGTCGTCAGGCCGCAGGTCGCGGTGCGCCTGCAGCTTGGTCCCGCACCACGGACAGGCGAGCGTCTGCAGCACGCCGGTGCGCTTGGAGCGCGGCGCATCGCGGACCTCGGTGATCTCCTCCGCCGCCTTGTCATACCAGTTCGGTGAGACCTGGCCGCCCACCCATAGCCCGATCCGGAACGGCTCCTCTCCCCAGGTCTTGGCGTCCTGGCGGCGTAGCACCTCGGCGGCGCAGATCAGCGCGGCCGCGCGCTGAAACTGCTGAGCGGTCAACAGCCGCAGCGTGTAGCGCATGAGCACCGCGACGCCGCCGCCGCCGCTGCGCGCGTCGGCGCCTTGGTTGATGGTGCCCTGCAGCCGCCGGATCGCGAACGTGTACGCGGCCAGGCCGAGGTAGGCCTCGGTCTTGCCGCCGCCGGTCGGGAAGAACAGCAGGTCGATCTGGTCACGGTCCGCATGCTGCGGGTCGGTGAGAGCGGGCAGGTTGAGCAGCATGAACGCCAGCTGGAACGGGCGCCAGGAGGCGACCTTCCTGCTGTCATCCTCGACCTGGGCCTTCGCTTCCGCGTAGCCGATGCCTTTCTCCCGTTCGGCGACGATTGTCGTGTGCTGGCGCTGCAGGAGCATTGCCCGGTTCGCGAAGCAGAACGCCGCGAGAGCCTCAGTGTGGCGGTGCGCGGCCGGGTCGGACACGAGGTCGATGCCCGCCTGGATCCGCTGCGCGCACTGGCGCGCTGTGAAGATCGCGGCCTCGGCGGTCGCCCTGAGCGCGGCCGGCAGGGCAGGTACCTTCGCGACCTGTTCGTCAAGCCATGCCGTATAGCCGTGCGCGAGCGGAGTGAGCATCCCCGCGAGCTTGGACGCCGACGCGTCCGCCAGCGCTTCCATGGAAAGCTCAAGATTACTGAGCGGCGTCCCCGCGCCGGCCAGCGGTGCGATTGTGGCGGGCACCTCGTAGCTGGGCAGCCAGGTTGTCTTCAGCCGGTAGGCGCACCGCTCACTCGGACGGACGTGCGCGTATACGGCGACATTGCGGCCGACGGCGTGCTGGAACTGGTTCCGGTAGAGCAGTCGAAGGTGACGTTCCTCGGCGTCGTCGTACGGGGTGGCGGCCTGATCCTCCAGCGGGTCATCGATCGGGCAGAACACGGCCCGATCGGCCTGCACGGCAGCGGTGACGACCAGCTCCGGCTGGAACAGCCACGCGGTGTCGGCATTAGCCGGCGGTTCCTGCTGCGCATTCACCAGGCCAAGCTCGACGACCCGCTTACCGTCGCTTCCCGAGCGGACCTCCGCCGCCAGATACACATCCGGCCCGGTCAGCGGGTATCTCCTGGAGGGTTCCTCGTTGAGCCGGGGGTGTATCTCCCGCCTGACCGTCTTCCGGCTCCACTGCCGGTGCGAGTTGCCCGCCTCGTCCGGGACATCGGACTTGACGTACTGGCCCCACGTCACGGTGACGGTGAGAATATCCATGCCAGGGGCAACCACGCAGGACAGTCCCATGGACGACGCCCACATGCGGCCCGCGTTCTGCACGGTAAGCAGGTCAGGCAACTCCGGATCGGCGCCATCCCCGCCAGCCGCCACGTCAGCATCGATGGTCGCGGCCTCCTTCGCGCGTTCCTCGGCCGAGCCCGGCTCGTGCCGCGGGCCCAGTCGCCCGACAAGGTAGCGCTCCCCCGGTCCCTGTGATCGCGGCGGGAGGACCTCATCCTCACCATCCCACGGGCCGAGCAGGTCCCGTTCTAGGTAATCCTGCAGCGCGTCCCGGATCTGGTGAGAGGTGGCGGCTTCGAACCGCTGCGGGGCGTCGAATGATGGCGACTGTTCGGCTTGTCCGGGCAGCGCCTGCCTGCCATCTGATACTTCCTCCGCCATCGCCTGCCCTTCCGTCCAGTTCGCTCGCCGATGATGCTCGTCGACAAGCCACCACACGCTATTCAAGACCGTCGACGTGTCGCTCGCGACCTGTACTTGTAGATGCCGCGTGAAGATCGCCGTACCAGTCTCACCTGGTGCTGTGGCCGACGCGACGCATACAGAAGTCAGCCGCTGGGTGGGGCCTGCGCACAGTTCCGGCCCCATACTCCGCGAATTTGGACGAAATAGGGGTGACCCATCCGGGTGTATCGGGACAGGATAGATAAGGAGGGTCAGGGCCTCTCATCGGAACGCCGAAACGGTAGAGTCTACTTCGGCATGCATCTCGATCTCGCTCCGCTTTCCCAGTTGGCTATGAACCTATCGCGCAGCCCGCTCCCTTGAAAATCAGTCGACACAGCCTTCACCCGCCAAGCGGGCAACTGCATGAAATTTCTCGCGAAGTTGTTCCGGGACCTCATCAGGAGTGCGCAGCCGAATAACGAGCTTCATATTCATCTCTTGTTTGCTGGTCGGTCCTTTGTGAGTACTTATCCAGATGAGCTTCTTCAGCTTATCGCTAAATTTCCTGTCACCACGAATGGCTGCTATGTCACCGGCAGTCCACGGACGCCCATCCTGCCGGGGCCACTCGGCATTCGCCGTGTCAGCCCATTGGTTATCGCTGTATAGTTCTTCCAGTTCATTCGGTGCGCCAATGAAATGGACCTGATGATCCGCTACGCCATGGGACCGCAATTTTTCTAGATTGAATTGCTTATTGCTGCCAGTATTAACCGCGCTATCAGCATCGACAATGAACACTACCATGCGGTTGTGGCTGATGAGGAACTCAGTCAATTTCAGAGCACCGTCGTTGCCGCTTCCCGAGATCAGGGCAATCCCGGCTGACTGCATAGGTTTACCCATGACCAGCCGGAAGAGCAGGGGAAAGGTCTGTTCTTCGGTCTGGCCTTCGACTGCGAGGAAGCAACGTTCGTGGAGCAGCACACTCGTGCGCAAACCCATAGCGGCTGAGAGCTGTGAAAGATAGCGATCTACGCCGTCATGTGATTCGTCGACGAGCCGTTCAGCGATCGTCCTGCCCTGGTCGTCGAGGCAGAGCTGGACGACATCCGCGATGTCCACACGATCGATGAGATTCAAAGAGTGCGTTGCGACGATCATCCGCATCCCTGGGGCCTGACACTGGACATGGATAAGGTCGACCAGTTCCCGCTGCTTAGCATAGTCGAGATGAGTATCCGGTTCGTCATATGCGATCACGATGTCGGGCTGATCGGGATCAGCATCGCTACGCGGGAGGCAGGTCCACTCCCAGACAGCCAGTGAGATTCGCCGTTGCCGACCCGCGCCAGCCTGCTGAAGACCTACGTCTTCGTTGCCTTTGAAGGCTCGCAATTGAACGGAACTGAAGCCATGCCGGAAAGACAAGGTAGGGATGGCCGAAACTGATGTCAACTCCGGGACTCGCTGACGGATGTGCGCGCACAATTGTTCAGCCTCCGCGCACAGTCTGGAGACGATCTCACCCTCCAACTCGCGTACCGGCCCGACCAGTTCGACATCTTCGAGCATGCGCTGATAGCTTGCCTGAAGCACCAACCGAACCTCAGCTTCCGGATCCGGTTCCTCCTTTGAGGAAAACGATAGGAAGACCGGGAGACATCCGATTACTTCACGTGACGCGAGGGTCCAGTCCTCGACCAGTGGGCCTGCGGACGCCAAAGCCTGAAGAGGCTTGCGCCAACTCTCCAACATAGTGGCAGGACCATCAGCCTCAACCATGCGACTGGCAGCGAGTGTCCTCAGTTCCTGGATCTTCATGGCGCCGATGCCACGAAGTTCCTCATCTTTGGGGACTTCTTGCAACACCTCATAGACGGGCGCCTCTGTGGCAGCAGCCCTGCGGCGCAGGTGGATCGATTCCGGGAGGCCGAGATCTTCCTGTTCGGCTGTGGAGAGGCGAAACTGCCCAGTTACTATCACTTCCGCAGCACGGCGGACCGCCGCTACGCTGCCGACGCGAGTCGGGTCGGAAGCCTCGGCCGAGCCTTCTCGTTCAAAGGTGTAATCCTCCACCGTGGGCGCCTGCCCGTTAAGAAGGAAGCCAAGAGCGGCCAGTGTAGCGCTCTTACCACCATCATTCTGACCGGTAAGGATGGTAGGGCTGCGCAGGGGAATCCCCTGCACCTCAGCAAGCGATCGGAATCCTTGGATGTCGAAGCTTTCGAGGCGCACCGAACCTGCCGCCTACAGTTGTGTATCTATGTGAATGAAGGCGGTGTCGCCACGTTTGTAAGAGGCAGGGTTCTCAAAGGTTACTGGGAGAACAGATATATCGACCATGTTCACTAGCTCGAACAGCTTAGGGGTTCCGTCACCTACCCGGCGCGAGGAAGATTTCCCGCCGACTTGATAAGCGCGAATTCGCCACTTGCCACGCTCCATTTCTCCTAGGCATATCGGCTCGACCTCACGCGGAAGAGAATGGTAGCGGAACGCTAGTATCTTGCGCTCGTTAATAGCCTGACGGATAATGTCAATTGAAGTATGCATGTATTGCCCTCATTTCGCGCAAGCCTGCTCCCGTTCCTAGGGAGCCATGATCATCTCACCCCAGCCTTACTCGAAGAGTACTGGGCCTTAGTGCCGGAAGGAGGGAATTCGCCACAACAGGAGCCTCCTGACTGGACAAATCCCTCGACGAGGGAACAGGCAGTTCATGTTGCTCGAGAGGTTAGCCCTAAAAAAGGGCGTTATCATCCGAATTTTCCCGAAAGCGGCGCTTCTGCCCGGTCTTCTTATGGAGACCCGCCGCTTCTTCAGCGGCATAGCGGGCGTGGTTAAGTTCCAGGACGCGGTCGAGAATCTCCTGGCGAGCCAAGGGGCCGATGGTGTAGCGGGTGCCCTGGCGGGTGTCGTGGAAGCCATGGTCCAGGCCCGAGTCCAGCAGATCGGTCCAGCCGTAAGCGCAGACCACCGCCTCGTCGATCGCGCAGTGGATGTCGCGGAGCTCGGCGATGTCCGCGTCGGCGCACTTCGGATCATGGACGAGGTTGTACGTCGCCGTCAGGCCCGCCTGCCGGGCCAGCATCAGCCCCCGCCGGAACGTGTCGAGGCGGTCGCCGAACTCCCGCATCTCATTCGAAATCTTTGGAAGCGGAAGGGTCTCAAACACGTCTGATGGCGTATAGCGGAGGTCCCCCTTCATCGTCGAAGCCCAGCTGATCGCCCACCAATAATGCAAGGCGCTAGATAGAAGAGCTAGCATTCCTGTGTCATCAGACGCAAACACTGTCGTAGCGTCACTCATAACTTGCCCCGTTGACGCCATAACAGGTATCACAGTTTTCGTATGGCGCGTGATTACAATTGCGCGGCTAAATATCGTGAGTGCCGCGTACAGCTCTGCCGCTGGCCGAGTGAACCGCCACCAGATCTCGCGGCGCTGTCGGTCGTTGTTACGCTCGCGCTCAGGCTTAACGTCGCGGACAATCTGAGCATAAGGCTCCGGATAGGTCCTTGCTTTCTCAAGCGGCCAGTCGTGGAAATTGATGACCCAGCGGCTGCAAGAACAATCAGGGCGCGAGTTTAGATCCTGGCCATTGATGTATGGAAAAAGAACGTCCGCGTTACGCGGGTCTTGTGTGATCAGCTCCCGTGCTCGTTCAGGCTCCATGGTGAATCCCATACCGAGGACATACGATCCGATGAACGAGATGCCAGCATTGGCGGCGAGACGTTCCGGCTTTCCATGTACGCGTGAGGCTGGGCCTAGCGACGAAGCGATGCGGGATACAGCGACGCCATCGGCGAGTCGTTCGGCTATCGGATCGATGGCGGGTCGACTGGTCCAGACAGCAGCGTATTCAAGGACCGCGCCCTTCGATGGCCATGGCTTGCTCTTGACCGCCTGGCGGATTTCCGTGCCAGACGCCACGATCTGGTCAAGACCTACCTCGCGAGTGTCGCCCTGGGCGAGGGTGTTGGTCGCGATCAGCCCTGTCTGGCCATCGGCGTTGAGCACGTCGTGAGCGCGGAGCAGGAAGTAAGCGATGAGGTCGGCGCTTCCCCTAACACCGTGGCCGATCTCCTCGACCAGGTACTCCCGGTAGGCCGTGCCCAGGGAGCCAGTGAGCTTCTGACCGCCAAGGAACGGCGGGTTGCCGATGATCGCGTCGAAGCCCGGTCTGGCTGGGTCGAAGACCTCAGGAAAGACCAGCGGCCAGTGCAGCGGGTGCCGGTCGAAGGCGTCTTCGGGTTGGTCGGTGGCTAGCCACTGCTTGGCCTTGTCCTTGGCTTCGGCGACGGCGCCCATGACTGCCGCGTCGTGCGCCAGCTTCGCGGCGCCTAGCCAGCGTCTGGTCACCAGGGCTGCGCCGGATAGTAGGTCGGCGTACAGGCTCAGGTCCTTCGTCTTCGCTCGGACCTCGGCGAGAATTTCGCGCTTCTTGTGAACGCCGTCGATGTCGTCGGGGATGTCGACTAGAAGTTGCCGCTGTTCGCTGACATCGGCCAGGACCCTGCGGACGCCGGACATGAAGTCCAGCAGGACGACGCCCTCGTGGAGCTTGCGGCCCTCGGCGGGGTTCAGGTGCATCCACTCAAGTTGCTCGATGGACGTGATTCCTAGGAGAGAATCGCCGACCGCGAGTTTGT
>Ga0335085_10012107_pt1 | contig 12729 bp, 15 predicted proteins | sample Lox_Sample_45_FD_206712 | JGI IMG/M metagenome (GOLD analysis project Ga0335085, IMG submission 206712) | Soil microbial communities from Loxahatchee National Wildlife Refuge, Florida, United States - Lox_Sample_4.5 | ecosystem: Environmental > Terrestrial > Soil > Wetlands | place: USA...
CGTATTTCGTGCCGGCGGGCGGCGCCTCCTCGGGCCAAATATCTTCGGGCTTCGCGCCGGGATAGTACGTCCAGATCACGGTGACGCCCTTCGCCTGCGCGGCCGTGATCAGCGCCTTGATCTTCGGGAGCGAGGCGACGCAGCGCGGACGGCGCTCCTGGTTGCAGCTTCGCTGGAGCAGATCCATCACCAGCAGCGCGGTGGTCTTGGCCGGCACCGGCGCCGGCTTCAGCGCGGGCGCGGGCGGCGGCTGAACCTTCGCCCAGTCGTCGATGATGGTCTGCGCCGCGGCGACGCTCGCGCTGCCGAACGCGAGCACGAGCGCGACGGCGAATCCCGCCAGGCGCCGAGTTCCCTGATGAACGCGCATCTTCTCTTCCCCTTTTTGAACGGGGTGCGTTTCCCCGCGAGGACCGTATCGCATCGGCCGCAGGCGATAAAGCCGCCGCGGACCGGTCCGCCTTCACGAACCCGCGAGTGCCGCCGGCGCGGCGCGGCGCAGCCGCTCGACGAGATGCAGCAGGAACGCCGCGCCGATCACCGGCGCGACCAGATTGACGAACGGCAGCGACAGCAGGAAGGCGATCACCGCCCCAGCCAGCACAAGCTGCCCGCGGCGCCAGCGCCACAGCAGGCGCGCGGCGCGGCGCTCCATCCGGCGCGGCGCAACCAGCTCGAAATATTCCCGCCCGACGAGATAGCCGTTGATGGCGAGGAACAGCGCGATATTCACCACCGGAAAGAACAGATAGAGCGGCAGCGCCAGCACGTTGAGCAGCAGCGCGAGCAGCGCAAGGCGGATCGCGCCGGCGAGCGAGGCGCCGATGCCGATCGCGCGCGGCGCCGGCAGCGCGGGATAATGCCGCGCCTCGACCGAGGCGATGACGGCGTCGAGGAAGAAGCCGAGGATCAATATCGCCATGCTCGGGAAGATCAGCCATGCAACGAACAGCGTCGCGGCGCTGCCGAGCACATCGATCGCAATGTTGAGCCAGTGCCAGCCGGTGACGTGCAGCGCCGCGATCACCACCGAGGCGCCGAGCCACAGCCCGATCAGCAGCGCGATCGTGCCGCCGACCGTGAGCAGCAGCAGCCGGCGCTCCGCCGGCGCGAACGCATCGGCGACGGCGAGCGATAACGCGGATCCCATGTTTCCTCTATGGCTCTTTCTCGCCCGTCAGGGCGCGGCCCCGGGGGCGTCAATTTGCGGCAATTTGACAAGCGGCCTCAACTCTCGCTAGTGGCGCTGAAACGCACCGCATGAATGTGCGACAGAACCGAAGGCAAAGGGAGGAAAGCATGGGCAAATGGCGTCACGTCGCTTTGGTCGCCGGTTGGGCGATGGTCGCGCTGGCCGCGCCGGCGCGGGCCGAGGATACGGTCACCGTCGGCAAGGCCGACGCCGCCTCGACCTCGTTCCTTCCCGTCCATGTCGGCGACAAGGTCGGCATCTTCAAGCGGCACGGGCTCGAGCTGAAAATCTCCGACTTCACCGGCGGCAGCAAGCTGTCGCAGGCGATCGTCGCCGGCAGCATCGATATCGGCCTCGGCGCCGGCACCGAGATGGCCTTCGTCGCCAAAGGCGCGCCGATGAAGGCGGTGTGCGACGGGCTGTCGCCGATTCCCTTCATCGGCGTCGCCGTGCCGTATGATTCGCCGGTCAAGACCCTCGCCCAGCTCAAGGGCAAGAAGATCGGGATCTCGAGCCCCGGCTCGCTGACCGATTGGCTCTCCAAGCAGCTCAACCAGCATCAGAACTGGAGCGGCGCCGACGCGGTCCAGTCGGTCGCGATCGGCAACGGCGCCGCCGCGGTCCTCGCCGCGTTCCAGACCAGCGCCATCGACGCCGATATCTCGGTCACCTCCAACATCTTCAACTGGGAAGAAAAGAAGGTCGGCCGGCTGGTTGCGCCAGCCTCGGACTTCGTCGGCAATATCGCGGCGAGCACGACCTATGCGAGCCAGGACTTCATCGACAAGCATCCCGACGACCTCAAGCGCTTCCTCGCCGGCTGGCTCGAGACGATCGACTACCTTGTCGCCCACAAGGCCGAGACGGTGAAGATCGAGAGCGAGGTGACGCATTATTCCGAGGCGGTGATGACCAAGGAATACGACCTCACCGCCAGCAAGTTCAGCCGCGATTGCAAGTTCGATTCGGCGGCGCTGAACAATCTCAAGCGCGCGTTTGTCGACCAGAAGCTGGTCGACAGCCCGCCCGATATGTCGACGCTCTATACCGAGGCGTTCTTGCCGAAGAAGTGAGCCGGCCGACACGAAAAAGCCCGCGCGAGGCGGGCTTGAAGTCGTTTGACCAAAGAGGAAGGCCAAAAAGAAGATTGGATTTATCGCCGCATGTCCCGGCCCGATGGGCGAGCCGGGGATGCCAGCGTGCCATGTTTATAGCAACCGCAAGCCCGGCTGTCTAGAACACAACGGGAACATCGGCGAATTTTTCGCCGTAAGGAGATTCCGGGACCGAGGAATAAGTCGTTCTTATTCAGATAGTTGGTCCGTACACCGGTCCTGGGCGATGAAGAATAATCGGCGCCCGCCGCTAGAACCGCTGGCGCAGCGCGATCACTTCGAGATCGTCGGCTTCCTGGTCGATTTCGCCGGCGAGGCGCAGCATCTCCAGGCGCATCGTGTTGGACGCTTCGGGATCGACGAGCTCGCGCATCCGCCGCGCCGTGTCGCGCAGGAAACGCAGTTGCTCACGCTTGACGAGTTGAACCGCGGCCATTTTGCCTCCAGCATTCTTCGCGACCACCGCGTACACCGAAGCTAACGCTTCGAATCGGGCGCTTTCATGGCCGTCACGTGCTGCCGACCGGATCCAGCGCGGCGTTACGCCGACTCGAGAGCGCCCTTTTGCTCTCCCCGGCGCTCGGCCCGCTCGGCCAATGTCGCGTAGCGCTCGGCGATCAACAGCAACGTGCGCTTGCTGTAGGGATCGCTCATCCCGGCCGCCGCGGCGCGCGTCTCGGCCCCGATCTTCAGCCAATAGTCTCGATTATCGAACTTGCCCGACACATCAACCACCCGACCACACACCAGGCAAAGCCAAGCCGTTGGATTGTGCTTACCATTTTGGCGGAACTATGACCGACAGCCGACGCAAGGTCCTTTTGCAGTGAAATTTCCGTGCGAAGTTCGCCCGGCACGAGCGCTCAACAACTGTCGCAGCGTCCTCGATCCGCGTACCCCGCGGTAGGCAACACGACGAGAGGCGCGCCGTCATCGTCCGTCGCGAAGACCTGCCGCGCGCCCTGCCAGAGCATCACCCCGGCATGCACGCGCTCGCGGCGATGGTGGAACGATGCCGCGACGCTCAGCGCGGCGTCATCGTCTTCGGCCAAAAACTCTTCGCGACCAACGACGTGGCCATCCTTGTCGAGGTAGTAGAGACGGTACCCAGCCATCCGACCCTCAGCGGACGAACCGACCCCTTCCCCCTCGGTCGTCCAACGGCCCCGAGCTATACCAGCGTTCGAAGATATGGATCGGAGACCAGCAAGAAAAAGCCGACAAAATGCCGCAATCGCGCGCACAGCCGCGCTGACGCCAGAGGCGCGCTGCATCCGGCCGGCAATCTTGGGCTGGGCTGTTCGCGGCAGCGCTACTCGTCGACCACGGCGATCGATTGGATCTCGAGGAGCACGTCCGGATCGGCGAAGCCCACCACCGTGATCAGCGCCGAGACCGGAAAGTCCTTCTGCAGGATCTCGCGCCGCAGCTCGAGAAAGCGCGGGCCGTGGCGCTGGTCCTTGAGGAAGACCGTCATATAGACAAGATCGGAGAGCTTGCCGCCCGCCTTGGCGAGCTGCGCTTCGATGTTGCGAAAGCATTGCCGCGTCTGGCTCTCGATATCGCGGTTGGTGGGCTTGCCGGCCGCATCGCGGTGGCCCGTCTGCCCCGCGACCCAGACATGGGCGCCGCCGACCGTCTTGATGACCGGCGAATAGCCGCGCTCCGTCTCGAACGGACCGGCGAAGTGTTCTTTCGTCATGGGATCCTCCCAGGTTTGCGAACGACGATTGCTGTTATTCATTGGAGCTTACGGCCGCCGCTTCGCCGCCGCGACCCCGCCCCTCCGCCTCGAATTTGGCGCTAAGCTCGGCCCGGCCCGGCGATAAGGATGGATAGCGCGATGACCCCGACACTCCGGCTCCATTTCCGCGAGCCGACGATCGACACCAACCGGCCGATCGCCGACGGCACCGTGCCGGTCGAAGGCTTCACCGTGCAGCTCGTCGCGCGCGAGGCCGATGCCGACGCCTGGGATTGCGGCTTTGCGGCGCGGATGCTGGCTTTCGACAGCGGGCCGGATTGCCTCTCGATCCCGGCTTTCCCCAACCGGAAATTCCGCCACGCTTATATCTTCGTCAATGCGCAAGCCGGCATCGAGACGCCGCGCGACCTGGCCGGCAAACGCGTCGGCATCATCAATTGGGCGAACACCGCCGGCATCTGGGCGCGCGGCGCGCTGCAGCGCTATTACGGCATCGAGCTCGGCGCCATTCGCTGGGTCGCCACCCGCGCCGACGCGACGCAACTACCGCCGGAGATCCGGGTCGAGACGCTGGGGGAGCGCGGGCGCCATCCCGGCGGCGCCTCGGCCGCGCTCGATGCGCTGCTCACCGCCGGCGAGCTCGACGCGGTGATCGACCCGAACGTGCCGCCATCGATCAGCCGCCGCGATGGCCGCACGCGCCGCCTCTTCCGCGACTACAAGAGCGAGGAGCAGGCCTATTTCAAGGCGACCGGGATTTTCCCGATCAGCCATATCGTGACCTTGCGCGCGGATTTCGTCGGGCGCCACTCGGACGCACCGGTCGCGCTCCTCAAAGCGTTCCGCCGCGCGCGCGACATCGCGATCGAGAACATCACCGGCTCCGATCCGCAGGTGCTCGTGCTCTCCTGGCTCAGCCAGGCGATGGACGAGCAGCGCGCCCTGATGGGCGACGACTATTTCGCCTACGACGTCGCCCATAACGAGACCGCGCTCGCCGCGATGATGCGCTTCGCCGCCGATCAATACCTGACGCGCGAGGTGATCGACTACCGCCGCCTCTTCGATCCCGCGGCGCTGGCCCTGCCGGGGTGGTGACGCGCCAAGAACGGACCGGCGACGGACCTCAATGACGATCAGATGCGCTTGGCGCGCTCTCAGCCCTCTTCCTTCGCCGCATTCCGGCCCGCGACGAGGCCTTGCACGAGGCAGCGCGCGAGGCCGTGCAGGCTGAAGCCGCCGGCGCTTTCGCCGCCGCAGTAAAGGCCGGGGATCGCGCGACCCTGCAGATCGATGACATGGCAGCCGGCATCGATCCTGAGGCCCGCGCGCGTGTCGTGCACCACCGGCGTGCACCAGGCGGCGTAGAACGGCGGCTTCATGATCGGGTATTTCGGCGACGGCTTGCCGAAATCCGAATCAGCGCCGTCGAAGACGAAGGTGTTGTAATTGGTCACCGTCGCCGCGAGATTGCCCGGCGGCATCGGCACGCGCTGGTGCTTCATCTTGATCTTCGCCGCGAGCTCTTCGATCGTGTTCGCGCGAAAGAAGAAGCCGTTCGCTTCGTCGACATTGGGCGGGTTCGGGTCCCATTTCTCGCGCGCGCAAGCGTCGCTGTCGAAGATCGCCCAGATCGGCCCGCCGCCGTTCTTGCCGTCGCCGATCCCCTGCATCGCCGCGTTCAGCCAGTTGTTCGGCTTGTATTTGATATTCTCGGCGTTGAGATAATGGCCGTGCACGTAGGGCTTCACCTGGTTGTAGTTGTTCGAGGTGAATTGCTTGCAGGTCTCGTCGTAGAAGCGCCGCCCCAGCATGTTGACGGTGATGAGGTTTTGCCAGTCCAAGACACGCAAGCCGGTGGCGCGGACCTTGTCGAAGATCTTGCTGCCCGGCTGCCAGGCGAGATTGACGTAGCCCCATTGCGAGCCGATGCGGCCGGGCTTGGTGAGAACGGCGCCGAACTCGGCGGTCTGATTGGCAAGGCCCCAGAGCGCGGCGCCGATCGCCATCGCCGCGAGCTCGCCGCTCGCGTCCTGATCGGAATAGGGCATCCCGGCGAGGCCGCAATATTCCTCGGTCAGGCGCGGATCGAACATGCGGCGGAACTCGACATTGCCGGTCGAGCCGCCGGTGGCGACGATCACCGCCTTCTTCGCGCGGATGTTGAGCACCTGGCCGCGATGCGTGACCTCGATACCGGTGACGCGGCCCGCCGGATAGGCGTTGAGGCCTTTCGCGTTGCCCTTCTCGCGGTGGAGGCCGGTCATGCGATGCTCGAGCAGGATCTCGACGCCGCATTTCCGCGCCGCCGCTTCGAGCGGCCGCATCAGCCCGTTGCCGGTGGAATAGGAGCGCTTCGCTTCCTCGGCCGCGGGTTTTCCCGTTTGTACAAGCTCCACATCGAGCGGCACGCAATGCATCTCGCGCGGCACCGAATTGCCGACCGCGCCGCCGCCGCGCTGATCCGGCGCCTTGTCCTGGAAGACGACGCCATGCTGCAGCAGCCACTCGAAGGTCGGCGCGCTCTCATCGGCGAAGACCCGGATGATCTCCCGGTCGTTATAGCGATAATCCGCCGCGCCGTTCGGCTGCACCACCGACCAGTCGGTCAGATCCTGGAAGACGAGGTCGGGCGTATCCGCGATCCCGTACTTCTTTTGAATAGAGGTGCCGCCGCCTAAGGGCACGTTGCCCCCCGAGGTGATCGCATGGCCCCCGATATCCGCCTCGGCCTCGACCAGCAGCACCGAAGCGCCTGCCTCACGCGCCGCGATCGCCGCCGGCAAGCCGCACGCGCCCGAGCCCACCACCACCACATCCGCTTCCTGCTGCCACGACGGCATCAACTCCCCCTTCGCTAACCGCCGCCGAAACTAGCAGAGTTGCCGCGGCATCGCATCCGGGCGGCTCGGGCATCCGGACGGCTAGGCGCGCTCGCCGCGATCCGACGCCGCATGTGGCGGATAGAGCCGGCGGCAGAGCCAATCGAGGCTCAACCCTTGCACCAGCATCGTGAAGATCACCACCGCATAAGTGACGGTGATGAGCGGCGCGCGGAAATCCGCGGCCGGGATCGAGAGGGCGAGCGCGAGCGAGATGCCGCCGCGCAGCCCGCTCCAGCTCATCACCGCGAGGCCGCGCAGCTTGTGCTCGGCACCGAGGTTGAGCGGCACGCCCGGGATCGCGATGCTGACCGCGCGGGCGCCGAGCGACAGCGCGATCGCGGCCGCCGCCGCCTCGCCCAGCCGCCAATCGAACGCCACCGTCGCGAATTCGAGCCCGACGAGGAAATAGAGCAGCGCGTTCAACAGCTGGTCGACGAGTCCCCAGAACCTGGCAAGATAGTCGTGCGTGCGCTCGCTCACCGCGTAGCGGTTACCGATGCTGCCCATGATGAGGCCGGCGACCACCACCGCCACCGGGCCCGAGACATCCAGCGTGCCCGCGAGGCCGTAGGTGCCCGCGACGAGCGCCAGCGAGATCATCAGCTCGATACTGTATTCATCGATGCCGCGCATCGCGACGAAGGCGGCCATGCCCGTCGTCAGGCCGAGCAGCGCGCCGCCGCCCGCCTCGCGCAGGAACGCGACGATCCAAACCCCCGGCCCGGGCACGCCGCCCGCCAGCGCCGCGGCCAGCAGCAGCGAATAAAGCACGATGCCGATACCATCGTTGAACATCGCCTCGCCGGCGATGATCGCGCGCAGCCGCTCAGGCACCGGCGCGCGCTGCAGCACGCCTAGCACCGTGACCGGATCGGTCGGCGAGATCAGCGCGCCGAAAGCGAGACAATAGAACAGCGGTATCTCGATCCCGACGGCGGCGAAGATCGCCGACATGCCGAAGCCGACGAGGAGGGTCGAGAGGAACACGCCCACCGTGGCGAGGGCGAGGATCGTCCATTTGCGCTCGAGCAGCTTGTCGAGCTCGACCTCGAGCGCCCCGGCGAACAGCAGGAAGGCGAGCAGCAGATTGAGCAGCAATGGCGCGAAATCGATCCGCGCCAGCGCCTTGCCGAGAAGCTCGTCGATCATCAGCCCGGGGAAGGCGGCCGCGACGAGGCGCAGCGCCACCGCCGCCGCGAGCGCGAGCGCCAGCAGCCCGACATTGCGCGGCAGCCGCAGGACGTGGTGGTTGAAATAGGCGAAAGCGGCGGTCAGCGCGAGAAGCAGCGCAATCTGATCGAGCGGGTTGAGATTCATGCCGGCACCTTCTCTTCAACACCCGAGACCGGCAAAGGTACGCGGCGGCGGGGCGGGAGCGCCCGATGCGCCGCGGGGACCACGACCTCCTGCGGCATTCTCGCTCCGGTTTAGCGCTGAGCGCGGTTTTCCACGCTTCGTTCACGAACTGGCAAGGTCTCGCCGACAGAGTAGGCCTCTCCGGCAGCGCAGAGGACCAAGGTTGATCGCATGGCGATCGCGGCGTCAACATTTTCTCAACCATCGGCGCAGCCGCGTCCCGCCGCAGCGAAGGACGAGCAGCTGAAGGACGAGCGCAACCGCTTCCTGGCCTTCGCCTTCGCCGCCGCCGATCTGCTGATCGAGGTCAATGCCGGCCTCTCCATCCGCTTTGCCCTTGGCGCCGCCGACAGCCTCGCCGGCCGCAGCGTCGCCGCCCTCGCCGGCAGCGATTTCCTCGCGCTCTTTGCCGCGGGCGACCGCGCCGCGATCGCCGCCGCGGTGAAGCGCCTGGGCGCCCGCAGCCGCATGGAGCCGATCGCGGTCCGCATGGTGCGGCCTGACGGGCGCGAGACGAGCCTCGCGCTCAGCGGCTGCCGCATGCCGTTCGCGGCCGACGCCATCCATTTCGCCCTCTCGGCGCTGCGCCCTGCCCTCGCCGCGGCCGCCAGCAACGACAATCTCCTCGACAAGGATACGTTCGAGAAATCCGTCCTCGCCTGCCTGCGGCAGCCCGAGATGCTGGGCGAGGAGACGGCGCTCAGCCTCATCCAGGTCGACGGCGTCGAGAGCCTGCGCGCCCGCGCCGGCGAAAGCGCGATCGACGCGCTCTTCACCCAGATCGGCGGCTGTCTCAGGGCCTATGCGATCGGCGGACTTGCCGGCCGCATCGGCCCCGACAAGCTCGCCGCGATGACCGACGGTCCGGCCGCGGCCGATTTCGGCCAAGAGCTCGCCGGCATCCTCAAGCTGCACGATCCTGACGGCGCGGAGCTCCACGTCAAGGAGGCGGCGATCGCGCTCGACATCGCCGAGCTCAGCCCGGCCGACGCCGCCAAGGCGCTGTCCTTCACGCTGCAGGAATTCGCCGCCGGCGACATCGCCAATCTGCCCTTTGCTTCGCTCGTCGGCGGCTTGCGGGAGCTGATGGCGAAGACCGCGAAGCGCGTCGTCGGCTTCAAGGATTCGCTCACCGAGCGCGGCATGAATCTGGTCTTCCAGCCGGTCGTCGAGCTCGCGCCGCGCCGCATTCATCACTACGAGGTGCTGACGCGCTTCGCCGACGGCAAATCGCCTTTCGAGACGATCGAATTCGCCGAGCGCATCGGGCTGATCGAAGAGCTCGATCTCGTCGTCGCCGAACGCGCCCTCAAATATCTCGAGCAGGCGGGCCCGGCCTGCGACGCGCAGCTTGCCGTCAACATCTCCGGCCGCTCGATCCAGAACGCCGCGTTCGTCGCCGAGATCGAGAAGCTGTTGCAGCGTTATGCGACGGTCCGCCTGCGTCTGATGTTCGAGATCACGGAATCCAACACGATCCACGATCTGGCGCAGGCCAACCAGATTGTCCAGCGCCTGCGCGCCGTCGGCAACGCGGTGTGTCTCGACGATTTCGGCGCCGGCGCCGCCTCGCTCCCCTATCTGCGCGCCTTCCACGTCGACTACGTCAAGATCGACGGCGCCTATGTGCGCCGCATGCAAGAGAGCGACCGCGATCTGCAGATGATCAGCGCGATGATCGGCATGTGCCGCCAGGTCGAAACCCCGGTCATCGCCGAGATGATCGAGACGCAGAAGGAGGCGCAAACCCTCCTGGCGCTCGGCGTCGAATTCGGCCAGGGCTACTATTTTGGCAAGCCGCAGGACAAGCTTGCCGCGCTGCCGCTGCTCTCCGGCGCCGCGCGCATCTAGTCTAGCCGCGCCGCGCGACCTTGTCGGCGAGGACGGCGAGCAGCAGGCCGAGCGTCAAATAGCCCAAGGTCACCTCGACGCTGACGATGATCTCGCCGAGATGCGTCTTCGGATGCACGTCGCCGAAGCCGAGGGTCGTATAGGTGGTGATCGAGAAATAGAAGGCGCTGAAGCCGGGATGGCAATTCTCCGGCGCGAAGCCCTCGCAGATCGGAAAATCGATCAACGCCGGCCAGGTGTAATAGATCAGGCCGAAAGCGACGATGAGGGCGGTCGCGATGAGAAAGACGCGCGCGATGCTGCGGCCGTAATCGATCAGCCCCCAGGCCCAGAACAGCCGGCTCAACCACGGCTTGCCCTGCCAATGCATCTCGAGCGTGTCGAGATAATCCTGATCGGCGGCGTCGCGGCGGAAGAGCGCGTTGCCGTAGCAGGAATCGAGGCCGCGGATGCCGTGATACCTGCCGCGCATGCGGTGACGGTCCCAGACGAGATGCGCGACATTGGCGCCGGCGAGCAGCGCGCAGGAGAGATCGGTGCCGTTGATCTCGGTCGAGAGCATCGAGCAGTCGGAAAGATTGGCCCAGCCGAGATCGGCGCCGTCGAGCTTCGCCGCGTTGAGATTGGCGCCTGCGAGATGCGCGCCGAAGAGATGCGCGCCGGTCAGGTCCGCGCCGCCGAGATGCGCATGCTCGAGATGCGCTTTCAAGAGATTGGCCTGGACCAGCGACGCGCCGGCGAGATCGGCGCCGGCGAGATCGATCGACACCTCCGGATGCGCCGTGCGCCAGGCGTTCCACGCCTCGACGCCGCTCTTTAAGAGCGCAACCTGTTCCAGATCCGCCATGCCCGCCGCTGTTCCCCTGAAGACGCTGCTTATCTTTTTACGATCCTGTCCGGATCATGCAAGCGCGTCACGCCGGCTTCTCGAGGAGGAACACCAGCACACCGCCCGGCTCCTCGCGCTGCTCGATCAGCTTGGCGCCGGTGGTCTTGCAGAAATGCTTGAAATCCTCGATGGCGCCGGGATCGGTCGCCAGCACCTGCATGCGCGCGCCGGCGGCGAGGGCCTTCAGCGCCTTGCGCGCCTTCAAGACCGGCAGCGGGCATTTCTGGCCCTTGGTGTCGACGATGAGGACATCGGACATCGGCCCTCACCTCAAAATCCGACGCGCCGCGCTTCGGTGATGACGTCGATCTGCGTGTCCGGATTGAAGAGCTCGGCGATCGTGTAATCGCGCGACTTCTCCGGCACCTTCAGCCCCGCGACCTTGGCCGCCGCCGCCGCTTCCTCATAGGTGAGCGCGCGGCATTTGATCATGCCGAAGCAGCGGCCGGGCCGCAGCAGCGCCTCGTCGACCTTCTTGAAATCGTCGAGATTGGTGGTGAAGATCACCTTCTTGTTGGGGAATTTGATCAGCCCGTCCGAGACATTGAGGAAGCGCGCGATCATCTTGTTGCCTTCGCGGCTGCGGCTGCCGAGGATCGTGTCGGCATCCTCGATGACGAAGACGTTCTCGCTCGTGCCGGTCAGGAAATCGACGAAGGTCGAATCCGACGACAGCAGCTTCTCCTCGTAGGTCACCGCGGCGTTGAGGCTGTATTCGTGCAGCAGCCAGCGGATCAGCGAGGTCTTGCCCGTGCCCGGCGGCCCCGAGAGGAATAGCAGCGACGAATTCGATTTGATGAAGCCGTCGAAATAGGCGCGCAACCCGCCCTTAATCCACGGATAGAATTCGTCATGCACCGGCGCAGCGGGATCGAGGATCACGCTCGATTGCCGCGTGTCGTCGCCGAACATGAAATGCCAGGTCACGGTCGCGAGATGCTTGCGGCCGATCTTCTCCTCGAGCGCGTCGCGCAGCGCCTTCACCTTGTCGCGGTCGACGCCGTAGATCGCGACCGAGAAATACGAGCGCTTCTTGGTGAACGGATCGACATGGCTGGCACAGCGCACGCCGATCAGCATCTCGATCTTCTGCGGCAACTGGCCGATGCGGATGATGCAGGTCTCGCTGTCGACATCGACCGCCCAGCAATCGCGTCGCGGCTTGTCGTGCAGCGCCAGCGCCGCGTCCTTGACGATGTCGGTGACCTCGACCCGCGACGCATCGAGCGTGTAATGGCGCTCGACGATCGAGATATCGCTCTGCGCGCCGTTGATGAATTCGAGCGCGGCGGCCATGCCGAGCTCGTGCAGCCGCGTCTGGATACGGCGATCGGGGAGAAAATTGCTCATGCGCACAACTATAGGAGGCCGAAAAAGTCTTGCAATCCCAAAGCTTTGAAACCGCGGCAACCAATCGCACGCGGCGCGGTTCTTATCCCAGCATCCAGAGCAGGGAGATCGTGATGAAACTGTGGCATGGCTTGGCGATAGCGGGACTGATGGTGTCGCTCGCGGCGTGCGGCGAGACTGTCGGCGATCGTGCGCTTTCGGGCGCGGCGATCGGCGCGGGTTCCGGCGCGGCGATCGGCGCGGTCGCGGGTCCGATCGGCGCCGGCACCGGCGCGGCGATCGGCGCGGGCGTCGGCGGCGTGACCGGCGCGGTGACGAGCCCGTCGGCCGTCGATCTCGGCCGTCCGGTCTGGGATCGCTAGTTCCGCGAATCGTCTCGGCTAAAG
>Ga0335085_10012108_pt1 | contig 12729 bp, 11 predicted proteins | sample Lox_Sample_45_FD_206712 | JGI IMG/M metagenome (GOLD analysis project Ga0335085, IMG submission 206712) | Soil microbial communities from Loxahatchee National Wildlife Refuge, Florida, United States - Lox_Sample_4.5 | ecosystem: Environmental > Terrestrial > Soil > Wetlands | place: USA...
CTGTTCACGCTCAACTACGGCGAGGCGATGGCGGTGCAGTTCGCCTTCTTCCTGGCCTACGGGCTGATCTCCATCCCGGCCGCCGCGGTGGTGCGCCACCTCGGCTACCTGCGGGCGGCGGTGGTGGGCCTGCTGACCATGACGCTCGGCTGCCTGCTGTTCGTGCCCGCCTCGTCGTCGGCGCAGTTCCCGACCTTCCTGACCGCGCTGTTCGTGCTCGCCGCCGGGATCACCGTCGTGCAGGTGGTGACCAACCCGCTGATCACGCTCCTGGGCCCTGCGCAGACCGCCTCCAGCCGGCTCACCTTCGCGCAGGCGTTCAACTCACTCGGCACCACCATCTTCCCCTACGTGGGCTCGATGCTGATCCTGGGGGCCAGCACGCAGCCGCAATCCGGCGCGCTCACCGGGGCGGCGCTCAGTGCCTTTCGCACCGGCGAGACGCACGCCATCGTGCGTACCTACCTGGGACTTGCCGTGGCCCTGTGCCTGGTGGCGCTGCTGGTGTGGCGCCGGCGCAAGCTGCTGCCCGGGCGGGTGGCCAATGACTCCGCCGGCGGCCTGGGCCTGGACCTGCTGCGGCAACCGCGCTTCCGCTTCGGCGTGCTGTGCATCTTCCTCTACGTGGGGGCCGAGGTTGCCATCGGCTCGCTGATGGTCAACTACCTGATGCAGTCCTCGGTCATGGGGATCGGCCAGGAGGCGGCCGGCCGCCACGTCTCGTTCTATTGGGGCGGCGCGATGGTGGGACGCTTCATCGGGGCGTACGTGCTGCGCCTGCTGTCCCCGGGCAAGGTGCTGGCCGCAGTCGCCACTGGGGCGATGACCCTCATCCTGGTCTCCGCCAACAGCTTCGGGGACCTCTCCGGCTGGGCGCTGCTGGCGGTCGGGCTGTGCAACTCGATCATGTTCCCGACCATCTTCTCGCTCGCCTGCGAGGGTCTGGGCCCGCGGGCCGCGGATGGGTCGGGGCTCATCGGCGTGGCGATCGTCGGCGGGGCGCTCGTGCCCCCCCTCACCGGCGCGACCGCGGACGTGCTGGGGAGCCTGAAGCTCGCCCTCACCGTGCCGCTGCTGTGCTACGCGGTCATCATGGCCTTCGGCATCTACGCCCGCCGCCCGCGCGCGGCGGCGGAAGGCGCGCGTGCCTGAGGCCCGGCCGCGCGGCCGCTGGCGCCCGCAGCCGCTGCTGCTGGCGCTGCTGGCGGGGGCGGCGGCGGCACGCGCGCCGGTCCCGCAGCCGCCGGAAGTGCTGTTCGGGGACCTGTTCACCGCGGTCCAGACCCAGCAGGTGTTCGCCGACGGCAAGACCTTCGTGGATGCAGTGCCGCGCAGCGCGCCGACGGTGATCCTGGCCCGTTACCACAGCGCCCGGCCGCAGTCGCGCGAGGCCCTCAGGGCCTTCGTCGAGGCCAACTTCGTGCTGCCCGCGGTGCCGCCGGCAGTCACGGCCCCGGCGCAGCACGTCACGATCACCGAGCACATCGATGCCCTGTGGGGCACCCTCACCCGCGCCACCGCTGCGGTGCCGCCATACTCCTCGCTCCTCGCACTGCCGCATCCCTACGTGGTGCCGGGCGGGCGTTTCCGCGAGATCTACTACTGGGATTCCTACTTCACGATGCTCGGGCTCGGCGACAGCGGTCGCCACGACCTCGTCACCGGCATGGTGCGCGACTTCGCCTACCTGATCGACACCTATGGCCACGTGCCCAACGGCACGCGCACCTACTACCTGAGCCGCTCGCAGCCGCCGTTCTTCTATGCCATGGCGGGACTTGCGGACGCGGAGCGCCCGGATGCCGGCTACGCGGACTACCTGCCGCAGCTGCGGCGCGAGTACGCCTTCTGGCTCGAGGGCGAGGCCGCGCTCAGGGCCGGGACGGCACACCGGCGCGTGGTCGCGCTCGATGACGGAACCCGCCTCAACCGCTACTGGGACGACCGTGACTCGCCGCGCGACGAGTCGTACCGCGAGGACGTCGAGCTCGCCGCCGCCAGCGGCCGGCCGCCGGCCGGGGTCTACCGCGACATCCGGGCGGCCGCCGAGAGTGGCTGGGACTTCAGCACGCGCTGGTTCGCCGACCCCGGGCGGCGCGCCAGCATCATCACCACCGACGTGCTGCCGGTCGACCTCAATAGCCTCCTCTACGGACTCGAGAGTGCGATCGCCGCCGGCTGCCATGGCCGGGGCGATGAGGGCTGCGCGCGCGACTTCACGCATCGCGGGGCGGTGCGCCGCGCGGCGGTAACCCGTTACCTCTGGGACGCGGTTCGCGGCGTGTTCCTCGACTACCGCCGCTCGCTGCGGGCGCGCGCACCGGGCCTCTCGGCCGCCACGCTCTACCCGCTGTTCACCGGGCTCGCCACGCCTGAGCAGGCGCACCGGGTGGCAGGCGCGGTGCGCACGCAGCTGCTGCGGGCCGGGGGACTCGTGACGACGCCGGTGAACTCCGGGCAGCAGTGGGATGCGCCGAACGGCTGGGCGCCGCTGCAGTGGATCGCCGTCGCGGGCCTGCGCCGCTACGGCGAGGATGCGCTCGCCGCAGTGATCGCCTGCCGCTTCATGGCGAGCGTCGAGACCGTCTACCGCGCCAGCGGCAAGCTGGTGGAGAAGTACGACGTCATCGACACCCACCGCGCCGGGGGTGGCGGGGAGTACCCGCTGCAGGATGGCTTCGGCTGGACCAACGGGGTAGTGCGCCACCTCATCGGCCTGTACCCGCAGTTCGCCGACGTGACGCTCAAGGACTGTCCGGGCGCCGGGTGATCAGCCCGCGATGGCCGCATCCACGATGCGCCGCGCGTCGCCGAGCAGCGCCTGCAGGTGCTGGACGCTGCGGAAGCTTTCGGCGTAGATCTTGTAGAGCGACTCGGTGCCGGAGGGGCGCGCCGCGAACCATCCCGAGGCGCTCATCACCTTGATGCCCCCGAAGGGAGCCTGGTTGGCGGGCGCGCGGTCGAGGGCGGCGGTGATGGGCTCCCCGGCGAGCGTGTCGCTCTTGAGCTGGGCCCCGGTGAGCTTCGACAGGCGCGCCTTCTGCTGCGGCGTGGCCGGACCCTCGACCCGGTCGGCGAACGAGGGCCCGTGGCGCGCCACGACGTCCTGGTAGTTGGCCGCCGGATCCTTGCCGGTGCGCGCCGTGATCTCGGCGGCCAGCAGGGCCGGGACCAGGCCGTCCTTGTCGGTGGTCCAGACGGTCCCGTCGCGCCGCAGGAAGGAGGCGCCGGCGCTCTCCTCGCCGGCGAACCCGAGGCTGGACTGCTCGAGCCCGCTGGCGAACCACTTGAACCCGACCGGCAGCTCGAACAGCGGCCGGCCGCGCTCGCGCGTCACGGCATCGATGAGCGAGGTCGACACCACGGTCTTGCCGACGCCTGCCTGGGATGGCCACCGCGGGCGCTCGCGAAACAGGTAGTCGATCATGGTCACGAGGTAGTGGTTGGCGGGCAGCAGCCCGCTGCGCGCCACGATCCCGTGGCGGTCGTGGTCGGTGTCGCAGCCGGCGGCCACGTCAAAGCGGTCCTTGAGCGCGATCAGGCGCTGCATGGCGTAGGGGGAGGAGGGATCCATGCGGATCTTGCCGTCCCAGTCGACCGTCATGAAGGCGAAGCGCGGGTCCACGGTCTCGCTCACCACCTCGAGCGGAATGCGGTAGCGCTCGGCGATGCGCGCCCAGTAGTGCACGCCGGCGCCGCCCAGGGGATCCACCCCGAGGCGCACCCCGGAGCTGCGGATCGTGTCGAAGTCGATGACGTTGCCGAGGTCGGCAACGTACGCGGAGCGGAAGTCGTGCACGCTGAGGCTGCCGGAACGCTCCGGCGCCGCCAGCCGCCGCACGCCGGCCACGCCCTGCTCGAGCAGCGCGTTGGCGCGCTGCTCGATCCAGCCGGTGACCGCGGTGTCCGCGGGGCCGCCGTTGGTCGGGTTGTACTTGAATCCGCCGCTGTCGGGCGGGTTGTGCGAGGGCGTGACCACGATGCCGTCGGCGAGCCCGGCCGTGCGGCCGCGGTTGTAGGTGAGCACGGCGTGCGAGACCGCGGGGGTGGGTGTGAAGTCGCCGGGGGGTGCGATCCGGGTGTGCACGCCGTGGGCGGCGAGCACTTCCAGCGCACTGTGCTGCGCGGGCGCCGAAAGCGCGTGGGTGTCCGCGCCCAGGAACAGCGGGCCGCTGATACCCTGGCGCTGCCGGTATTCGCAGATCGCCTGGGTGATGGCGAGGATGTGCGCCTCGTTGAAGCTGCGCTCGGTGGAGGTGCCGCGGTGTCCGGAAGTCCCGAACGCGACGCGCTGAGCGGCCACGGCGGGGTCGGGCGTGAGTGCGGTGTAGGCATCCAGCAGTGCCGTCACGTCGATCAGGATCGAGGCCGGCGCCGGCTTGCCCGCGAGCGGGCTCAGGTGGTCACTCATGGGGGGCCTTCTCGGTCAGTGCACGGCCGCAGCTCGTGCGCGCGGGTACGTTCGGGCATCACGGGTAGGGGCCGCCGGCGTCGCTCGAGGCCAGCTCCCCGAGCGCCGACCAGTCGAGGTGGCCGCGGTCATGGGCCAAAAGGCTCAGGAAGCGGTCACGCAGCAGCCCCGCCAGCGGCAGCGGCACCGACAGTGCCTGGGCGGCCTCGAGCGCGAGGCGGATGTCCTTCTGCCCGAGTGGCACGGCGAACCCGGCGGGCTCGAAGCGGCGTTCGGCGAGCAGCGTGCCGTAGGTCTTCACCACCGGTGCTCCGAAGAGCGTGCCGGTCAGCACCTCGAGGAAGGCGTGACGGTCGATGTCGCCCTTGCCGGTGAGCGCCATCGCCTCCCCCAGCATCTCGATGACGCAGGCGATCATGAAGTTGCCGCCGATCTTGGTGAGACTGGCCTGCGGCGGCCGATCGCCGATCACGAACGTGCGCTGGCCGATGGCCGCGAATGCCGGCTCCAGCGCCTCGAGCAGCGGCGCTGCCCCGGCGGCGACGACGAAGAGCTTCGCGGCTTGGGCCGCCTCCGGGCGGCCGAACACGGGTGCGGCCACGAAGCCGCGGCCCGCATCCGCGTGCGCCCGCGCGAGCCGCTCGGTGAGCGCGACGCTGATGGTGCTGGAGGAAACGTGGGTGCACCGGGGTGCGAGCGCGGCCAAGAGGCCGTCATCGCCCATGACCGTGCTCTCCAGTGCGTGATCGTCGGCGAGCATGGTGAACACGGCCTCGCCCTGGCAGGCCTCGCGCAGGGTGGGGGCCGCGCGCGCGCCCTGGGCCAGGAGCGGGGCCGCCCGGGCGGCGGTGCGGTTGTACACCGTCACCTCGTGTCCTGCGCGCACGAGGCTGGCGGCCATGGCCGATCCCATCTGTCCCAGACCCACGAACCCGACGCGCATGCACTCACCGCTGGCGGAAGGAGGGCACATTCTAGGCGTGGGCAATGAAGCTTTGGCGATGAGGTGCGCAGCGGGAGCGTGACCTGGGAGGGTCTTACCGCCCGGGCGCTGCCACCGGTGCGCAACCCGCCTCATCGCACGCGCGGCGCAGGAGCGTGCCGGAAGCAACCCACAGCGCAAGCGAGCCCAGGGCCAGGGCCCCCAGGCACAGGAAGGCGCTCGGGTAGCCCGAACCCTGCGCGATCCAGCCGCCGATGGCGGGACTCAGGGCGGCGCCGATCCCCTGTGCGCTCATGACGGCCCCCTGGCCGACGTTCACGCGTCCGGTGCCGTTGAGGATCCGCGCCACGAGTCCCGGGACCGCGACGCTCTGCAGGCCGGCCCCGATGCCATCGAGCACCTGCACCGGGAAGACGCCCCAGGCGTGGACGCAGGTAGCGGCGAGCACGGCGCGCAGCGGCAGTGCGGCGAAGGATATCGCCAGGACGCCCCAGTAGCCGCCGCGCTCGGCCATGCGCATGGCCAGGAGCGATGCCGGGACCATCGTCGCCTGGGCGACGACGATGGTGGCCCCCACCAGCGCGGCCGGGTCGCCCTGCCTCGCCGCCACCACCGCCAGTCCGTACAGCGGCAGCATCGCGGCATTGCCCACATGGAACAGCGCCAGTGCGGCAGCGAGCACCAGGAGCGGACGGCAACCCAGGAGCACGGACAGGCCAGACACCGCGCCCGGCGCTGCCCCGTCGCGCGCCTCGTGCTGGCCGCGCGCGGCGGTGTCGTCGATCGAGGCGCGCGGGATGCGCAGCACCGCCACGATGGCGGCGATGCCGAAGAGGACCGCCAGCCAGAAGACCGCGGGCAGCCCGAACTTCCATCCGAGGAGACCGGACAGGGCGGCACCGGCCGCGTTGCCGGCGTGGTTGTATGCCTGGTTCACCCCGAGCGCGCGGTTGAAGCCGGCCTGGCGGTACATCCCGAGCGTGATCCCGGTCACCGCGGGCACGATCGCCGCACCGGCAAGCGCGGTGGCCACCTGCGACAACGCGACCGGCCAGAAGGACTGCGAGATCAGGATCACCGCGGAGGCGAGCACCGTGCATGCCCCGGGGATCACCACCAGCCAGCGCTTGTGGCGGGATGCATCGACCCAGGCCCCGACCGGGGCGGTTACCAGGACCCCCGCGACGCCCCCCAGGGTCATGACCGAGCCGATGCCGCCACTCTTCCAGCCGTGCGCCAGCAGCCATACGCCGAGAAACGGCCCAACGCCGGCCTGCATGTCGGCCATGAAGAAGTTGAGCGCATGCAGGGCGGAGCCACCCGGCACCGCCGCCGCGGGCGATGGGCTTGGCACGGCGGCCGCGGCATCGCCGCGCGCCTCGTTGCGCGCTGTGCGCACCGGCTTGCTCCCGATCAGACGGTCTGCGTGCACGCTCGCACGCGTCCCGGGCGGCGGCTGTAGTCCTGGGCCGCGACCGGATCAGGACGGACGCGGGTCGTGCTGGTGCTGCGCGTACTCGAGCAGCATCGAAGGCAGGCGCCCGTAGTCACGGGACTTGTCGAGGAAGGCGCTGGCGCCGAGTGCTTCGGCCTGGCGCCGGTATTCCGGGACGCCGTAGTTGGTGAGCACGATGACCTTCGGGGGGCTGGCGTCCTTTGTCAGCGCCCGCAGCACCCCGAAGCCGGAGCCCTGGCGCAGGTGCAGATCGAGGATCAGCACGTCCGGGTGCGTCTCGCGGATGCGGCGGATCGCGTCTTCCTCGGCGTCGACGACGGCAATGAGGTCCACGTTGGGCAGGCGGCGGATCAGTTCCTCGAGTCGCCCGGCCAGGAGCATGGAGTCCTCGACAAGCAGTACTCGAAGCGTGCGGCCCACCACGGTCGTTCTTTCCCCCCTTGAGATTGCTTCAGCGGCGATCATTCCAGCCGCGCCCCGATGCGTCTGTAGGAGCAGCACCTACAAGTCCGCGAATGTGAGGTGCCCGGCATTCGCACCGCTCCAGAAAATCTGGAGGCTCCCGCCGCGAGGGCGGCGCCTCGCTAGGGCAGGCGCTGCCAGACCTGCGACCGACCCAGGAGGGAGATTCCGAGGTAGCCGTGCACCTTGAGCTGGGTGCCGCCGGCAAGCAGCGCCACCGTGGCGCCGTAGATCCGTCCCTGGGTCGGGTCGAGAATATGCCCGTCCACCCACTCGTTCCCGCGCGGCCGCAGGCCCCACAGGATGACCATCCCCACCATGGGTTGGTCGTGCCGCTCGCCGGCGCACTTGACGCACCGGGCGCCGGCCGGCTCGCCGGGCCGCAGGAAGGCCTTGACGAAGCGTCCCTGCAGCTCGCCTGCGACGAGGCTGATCTCGACGATGCCGCGCGGGCTGTGCGTCTCGTCATCGATGAGCTGCCAGCGGCCGACCGGCGAATCCAGGTCCGCCCCCCGCGCGAGGGGCATCAGCAGGAGCGCCAGCGCAGCGCGCGAGGCCGCCCGGACGGGGCGCCGGCCCGCGCTCGCCCTGAGAGCCTCACCCATGCGAGCCGCCGGTGAGATGCGCGGTGAGCACTCCTTTGACGTCGGTAATCGCCACCAGGAGTGTTTCGATTCCGCGGCGCCCGATCAGCTGCAGGTGCAGCCCGCGGCGCTCGACTGCGACGCCCTCGGCGGCCGCCTCCACATACAGCTCACGGATCGTGTAGCCGCGCCCGGCGCACATCTGCAGGATCTTCTCCACGGCTCCACGCCCGGGCGTGTACTCGACGTGCAGCTGCGCCCGTTCCGCGAGTATGCGGTGCGCCACGGGTGTGTAGCCGTAGACGACCAGGAAATGGGTCGCCGTCACGAACAGCGCCAGCAGCGGCAGTCCTGCCCCGCACGCCATGCCCACCGCCGCGGTCAGCCAGATCGCCGCGGCCTTGGTCAGGCCCCGCACCACGTCACGCTGCACGAAGATCAGGCCGCCGCCGATGAAGCCGATGCCGGAGACGATCTGGGCGGCGATGCGCGAGGGGTCGAGCACCACGGTGTACTTCACCAGCACGTCCGCAAACCCGAACTTCGAGACCAGCATGATCAGGGCGGCGGCGACACCGACCAGCGTGTGCGTGCGCAGGCCGGCACTCTTGGAGCGGAACTCGCGTTCGAGCCCGATCAGCGAGGAGAGCGTCAGCGCCAGTGTGAGTTCGGCCAGCTGCAGGCCTACCTGCCCCTGGGGCTCGATGGCGAAGAAGTTCCAGAAGTGCATCGTCTGCTCCTTCCGGGGCCCGCAGGTCCCGAACATGCCCTGACGTGTCACACTACAGTACCAAATGCCCAACTTCGTGCTGCTAGTCGTTCTCGCCGCGGCGCTGCTGCACGCCTCCTGGAACCTGCTCGTCAAGCGCGGCGGCGTCAGCACGCGTGCCACCACCGCGGTCATCTACACGGTCGCGGGCCTGCTGGCGGCGCTGATGCTGCCGTTTCTGCCGCCGCTGCCGCGCGTCGCCTGGCCGTACCTCGTGAGTTCCACCGGCGTCGAGGTCCTCTACGGCGTGCTGCTGGCAGCGGCCTACCGCGTCGGCGACCTGAGCCTCGCCTATCCGCTGATGCGCGGCACCGCGCCGCTGCTGGTCGCACTGGGCAGCGGGGCGCTGGTCGGTGAAACCCTCAGCGCGGTGATCTGGGGCGGAGTGGCCCTGGTCTCCGGCGGCATCCTCGTCATGATCCTGGATGCGCGGCCCCACGGACACGCGCGCGCCGCCATACGGCTCGCACTCCTCAATGCCTTCATGATCGCCGCCTACACACTCATCGACGGGCGCGGCGTGCGCGCCAGCGGTGCGCCGCTGAGCTACGGCGCCTGGATTTTCGTGCTGACCGGGATCCCCTGGCTGCTGTGGCTGCTGGTGCGGGGCAGGGCGGAAGTGCGCACGGCGCCGCGCCTGCTGGGCATCGGCCTCATCGGCGGCGCCTGCTCGCTCGCCTCCTACGTGGCCGCCCTGTGGGCGATGACGCGCGCCCCGGTCGCGGCGGTGGCGGCGGTGCGCGAGAGCTCGATCCTGTTCGCCACGGCGCTCGGGGCCGTGGTGCTGGGCGAGCGCATCACACCGGCGCGCGCCCTGGCCGCGGTGGGCATCGTCGCCGGGGTGGTCCTGATCCGCAGCGGCTGAGGGCGCGGCCCCGGCGTGACCGCGGGCGTGGCCGGCGCCGCCCACGAGGCAAGCCCCAATCACCCGGGGCGCGCTAGAATTGGTTGCGAGGCCAGGTCAGGTGAGCAAGGCCCTTCGTGCCTCAAGGAACGGGGTATGCGTGTCAGTCAGATCCTTGCCGGCAAGCGTGCCGACATCATCATGGTCCGCCCTTCGGCAACGATCGCGGCCGTGATCAAACTCATGAGCGAGGAGCATGTCGGTGCCGTGCTCGTCGTTGACGACGACGAGCGGCTACTGGGCATCGTTTCCGAGCGCGACGTGGTGCGCGGACTCGCCTCGCAGGGCGTCGGACTCCTGGCGCGCGACGTGGTCACCGTGGCACGCCGGGACGCGCCCGTGGCGAGCCTCGATGACTCGACGCAGCAACTCATGGAGTGCATGACCCGCACGCGCGCGCGCCACGTACCGGTGGTGCGCTACGGTCGGGTCGTGGGAATCGTCAGCATCGGCGACGTCGTCAAGTCGCGCCTCGATGAGCAGACGCGGGAGAACACCGTGCTGCAGGAACTGGCGCGCGCGCAGTTCTTCGCCAGCTGATCCCGGGGACCCGGGTGCCCGACACGGGTTGGGAGGCAGGCGATACGCGTGTGCATGCGTCCGGGGCTCCTGCCGGTGCGGCTGCGTCTGCGGCTCCCCGCCCGTGCCGGCCGGCCCCATGTGCGTGCTTGCGCCGCCCGCCTCGTGGCGGTGGGAGCAGGACCCGTGCCGCAAGGCCACCGCAGGCGGTGGCCGCAGTGAGCGGGCGCGGCCCGCGCAGCCGGCTACGCCGCACCTCCCAGGCAGCAGCATCGCCCACCGTCCACCCCGCTACTTCGATGGTGAGGCCGGCAAGGGGGAGTTCGGTAAGCGCTTCCTGCGCGCCGCCGGGGCGCCGCGTGCCGACCAGCGCGGCAGACCCGAATAGCGCGGGTACGGCCGCGGGCCGTCGCATTACGGGCGCCGCGGGCAGGTAGCGCGGTAGCTCAGGTTAGCGTGGATCATCGAAAGCCCCGCACCGCGCGGGGGTAACCTTCATTGACTGGTCCGGGCGCCGGGCTAGGATGCAGCAACGGGGTGGGTGCTCACGCGCGTGGATCGGCTACAGGCAATGCGGGTGTTCGCGGCGGTCGTCGACCGCCGCAGCCTCACGGGCGCGGCGCAGTGCCTCGCAGTCTCGCTCGCGACCGTAAGCCGGGTGCTGACCGGGCTGGAGCGCGAGCTCGGGGTACGGCTCATCGTGCGGACAACCCGCGGCCTGACAGAGACCGATGCGGGCCGGCTTTATCACCGCCACTGTCTCGAGATCCTCGGCCAGATCCGCGACGCCGAGGCCGCCGTTCAGAGCCATGCCCACATACCCGCGGGCGAATTGCGCGTCACGGCTCCGGTCACGTTCGGGCGCGAGCACGTGGCGGCTGCGCTGGCGGAGTTCCTCGAGCGCTATCCGCGGGTCTCCTCCTACCTGCTGCTCAGCGATCACTGTGAGTTCCTCTCCGAGCAGCGCCTGGACGTCGCCGTGCGCGTCGCCGTGCTTCAGTCCGACGCGCTCGCGGCGCGGCGCCTGGGGTACGTGCAGCGCGTCGTGGTCGGATCGAAGCAATACTTCACCCGGCATCCGGTGCCGCAGCACCCACGCGATCTTGCGAACCACAACTGCCTGCACTTCACCCACTACCTGCGCACCGACGAGTGGGTATTCCAGGAGCAGGGTCGGCCGCTGGTTGTGCGGGTGGCGGGGCGGATGCGTGCCAACAACCAGGATGCGCTGCTGGATTTCGTCCGGGCCGGCGCGGGCCTCGCGGTGCTGCCCATGTGGCGGGTGCGCGCCGGGCTCGCGAGCGGCGAGCTGTGCCGCGTGTTGCCGGGATTCGAGGCGCCGGCGACCCCGATATACGCGGTATTTCCGACGCGTGGCGCGCCGCCCAAGAAGGTGCGCCTGTTCGTGGAGTTTCTGAGCGAACGCTTCCGCGAGCACGGGGCGGTGGCCCCGGAGCCGGTCGCGGCGGCGACCGCCTAGGGAGGTGCCGCGCCCTCAGGCGCCGTTGGCCTGGCAGCGACCCTGTTCCTCGAGGTAGCCGGAGTTGCAGGCCCAGCCGTGGCCGAGCGCATCGAGGTGCGCATGCGCGGGCGGTTGCACCGCGACACAGGTGCTGCCGTTGGCATTGAATCCGCGCTCGCAGCGCCATCCGTCGCCGCTCGCGCTGAGGAAAGCGTGCGGCGGCACGACAACCGGCGCGCACGCCCCAGCGGAGTCACGGTAGCCGCGCTGGCAGCGCCAGCTGCCGGCGGCGCCGTCGAAGGTCGCGTAGGCATGCACGGGAATCACCGGCTGCACGCAGCCGGAGTGCGCCCGCTCGTATCCCGGGTCGCATTCCCAGGCGTGGCCGGAATCGTCCAGGTGGGCGTTCTGCGGCAGCAGCACCGGCTCGCACGACTCATCGCGCGGGAAAAAGCCACGATCGCAAGACCACTGGTCACCCGCGGCCGTGAGATAGCCATGCGCGGGGACCGCCACGGCAATGCATTCTGCGCCGCGCACCCGGAAGCCACGCCGGCATACCCAGCCCGGACCGAACGCGGCGTAAGTGGCGATGGCATTGGGCGGCGGTCGCACCGGGACGCAGCGGGCAGCTTCATCGCTGAAGCCCGGGTCACATTCCCAGCCGCGACCAAATCCAAAGTCGGTCAGGTGCCCGTGAACGGGCACCGCGATGAGTGCGCACCGTGCGCCGGTGCGCTCGTAGCCCCGCTCACATTCCCAGGTGCCCCATTCGGGATCTGCAAAGGCATGGCTGGGAGGCCCGGCCGTGCGCGCGCAGCCCACCCCCTGCGGGCATGCCGCTGTGCTGGAGTGCCCCGGGAGGCTCGCGCCTGCGCCGCCGTGTGCGGCGGCGGCCGGCAGTGTCAGCAACAGGACCAGCAGCGGCGCGCGCATCAGGATGTCGGCAGCGCCCCGGGACGCCTGGCCGAGGGGGACACCGTGGTCGCTGCACCGGCCGCCGTCGTCGGGGGCTGCAGGCTATGGATCCTCAGCTGATAGGCGAGGTGGCCGCGTGCGGGGGCGGCCGCACAGCTCAGGGGCGGCCCGTCCACCTTCAGCGGCAGCGAGGACAGCAGCTCATCGCGCAGCTGCTGTACGAATTCGCAGTCGCCGGACTCGAAGTGCGCGGGGCTGCCGGGCGCAACGGTCACCGGGGTCGGGATGGCCTGGAAGTCCG
>Ga0335085_10012109_pt1 | contig 12728 bp, 10 predicted proteins | sample Lox_Sample_45_FD_206712 | JGI IMG/M metagenome (GOLD analysis project Ga0335085, IMG submission 206712) | Soil microbial communities from Loxahatchee National Wildlife Refuge, Florida, United States - Lox_Sample_4.5 | ecosystem: Environmental > Terrestrial > Soil > Wetlands | place: USA...
ACCCGCCTCGGTGACCACTTCTCCGCGAATCCCAAATTTTGTGAATGCAGCCTCGACCGCATCGGCCTGAGGATGGCAGTACCGTTGAGTGATCGTGATCGAACTGTGCCCAGCGATTTTCGCAAGGGTGAACGGGTCACAGTGCGGAGCCATTCTGGTCAGCGCAGTGTGGCGCATCACGTAAGGCTCGAAACGCTTCAGGGGCAGCGGGAGGTTGTTCCTGACAGCCTCTGCGTTTGCCTTGGCGAGTGCTGCCGCGTGCTGCGTCTTGGCTGTTCCCTGTTCCAAATGGCCGCATCGTGCGGTCGAAGGGAAAACCCATCCCTCAGTTGGACGGCCTTGCTGCTCATAGCGAGCTTTCAAGGCTTGGTAAACATCGGGAATCATCGGCAGAATACGCCGTGCCGCCTTGGATTTGCCGTCTGAGACGTGAATCAGGCCGCCCTGCCCATTGAGTAGCACAAACTCCCAGCGGAGCACGTAAACCTCACCTGGGCGCATTGCTGTTCCGAGAATGACCGTAGCCGCATCTCTCCACGGCTGCCGACAGTTTTCCAGATACAGTTTGATCTCGGAATCCGAGAGTACCCGTTCCCGCTGATGTTCGCCCTTCGCGAGCGGGATTCGCGGCATTCTGTCGAGCTTGCCCCATTCGACGGCCAACGACAGAGCACGTCGGAGGGTGCGAAGCCCGCAGTTCACCGTCGAGGGTGAGAGATTGGCATTGCGGGCCGCGAACTGCGCAGCGTCTTGCCCGGTCACCTCATCGACTTTCAAATCCGCAATATCCGATTCCAGTAGCCGTGCTGCCCCGTACTCGTAATACTGGCGGGATTTCACTTTGCTGGCGAAGCGCGTGCGGGTAAAGGGTAGGAAGTCTTTCTTGAAAAACTCGCCCAGGTTGGGCGACGGCTTCATTTCGAGGATGCCCCAATTGCCCTTCGCTAACTCGGAGCGCAGCGTTGCCTCGATTGTGCGGGCAAGGTTTTTCGTTTTCGCCCGCGTTGCTTTATGGATCACTTGCCCTTGGAAGTGGAACTTTACTTTGAAATACTTCCGGCCCTTCGGCTTGTAGATCATGGCTTTGCCTTTCTTGATGCCTTGCTGCCTTTCGGTCTGCCGCCCAGCCTGCCGTTCTCGCGGGATGCCGCCGCTTTGCGCTTGGATTTCACTTCGCCGCGACAGGCTGGGCAGTAGCAAACCAGCGGGATGTTGTGGATTGGACATTTCATATTGCTATATTATCCTAACACGTTTGGTTTGTAAAGTCTTTGCTAATGCCTACGATCAATCACGCTATAGTGTTCTTGTCAAAACTGGTTACTCTGACGACTCGCCGAGGTATCTACCATGTGTGAGCGCGTCTACTTCGATACTCACGTCTTTCGGGCGATGGGCAGCGTGTTTGAAAAGGACGCACTGGCAGATGAACTGAAAGAGAGAGTCCTTATTTCGCCCTTGAGCCTGTTTGAAGTCTGGTCACAGCTGACCGTGCAAAACGCGGATGAAGTCTTACGTCAGCTACAAGCGATCACCAATTGGACAAACACGCAGAAAACCGGTTTGCTGCCATGGCCGGACGACGCACTGGCCGAACTGTGGTTTCAAAAGCCGTTACCGGACGACGGATTTACTAGGCGTATGCAGAATGCGGTCAACGTTTGCCTCGCAGCCTAATCGGCGGGATCACTTCAAGAGGAGGCTGGAAAGCTGAAAGACTTGATAGACGAAGGGAAATTCAAGGCCGCAGAAAACTCCGGAAGGCTGCTGGACGCGGCGCGCAAGACCCCCTTTGACTTCACCGCCGCGTGGTTTGCGGGAATAGCAACCCGAGTCCACGCGGATGATCCAGGATTTAGAGCAAGTGCGGAAATCGTAGCGGCTCTGAGTGCATACCACGAGTTTGAAGAGGCTAAACTCCAGACCGCACTGCAAAATCAGGATTACAATCCAATGCGACATCAGAATGACTTGTTCGATGCGGAACAACTCGTATATTCTCCGGCGCGTCTTCGAGGATCGCCATGATTTCCGGCATACGATGTTCTGCACTTCCGTAGAAGAGGCATTTTCGCGGCGACCGGCAGCAGCACTCACGAAAGTAATTGGGAAGCCCATGCCCCATCATCACTCGAAAGAACACACCCCGCATGAGGAATCGAAAGTTCAAGCAGTTTACCTCCACGTTCACGGTCGGTGTGTTCCACACTTTTCGAGCGCCAGAATCGCTACACACAATCACAATGACAGCAGTATGAGAAGGAAACTCACCGCCGAGGAGATACCTTCGAATGGGAGACTCGAAATCCCCAAGTGCCATGCGAGGGAGGATGCTTCCGTCCGGCATCTCCCAATCATGTACTGCCGGTCGCCACACGAGGCTCAAGGCGAAATACGCGAATTTATCCATGTCGATGCCGAGATCGATTCCGGAAAACCGCTTAAGATCGGGGTGATCCTCACGAGGAAGAGCAAGGCGCAGCTTCTCGTGCAGGGGAAACCTCGTCACCAGCTTCGGAACGACATGCAACATGACCTCCGACTCTCCATTCTGGTCGAACAGGTCCTCGCAAGCTTCGCAGAGCAACAGATCCTTGATGTGTTTCTCTGCCTCGCCCTTCCATGAACGCGTGGCAAACAGCAGCTTTTTTCGTAAGCGTCTGGCCAACACACCTTTTCGACGAGCAGCGTGTGTGGTGAAGTGACTGGATGAATGGAAAACAGAAAATGTCAACACGACGACGCACCCACGCCGACGTTCAGCAGCTAGTGGCTGAGTTTGTAACCAGTGGCATGCGACGCACCGAGTTTTGCCGGAGTCGGGGTTTGAGCTTTGGCACGTTGAACCGGCATCTGAAGAAGCAACGCTGGAAGAGAAAGAGTAGAAGAGCTTCTTCGGCCGGCCGGTTACTGCCGGTGGAGTTGGCCGTCAGGAGATCGCCGACGCAGTACGAACCGAGTTGCGGTCTGGCCGTGGTGTTGTCGGGCGGGCGCCGGATCGAGGTACATCCTGATTTTGATACGAACACTCTCGAACGGCTTGTGAGTGCGCTGGAGCGGGCGTGAACCGTGTTCGAATTGGGTCCAGCCACTCGAATCTATCTGGCCGCAGGAGTCACCGACATGCGCAAGGGGTTCGAGGGGCTGTACGGTCTCGTGCGGGATCGATTGTCGTGTGATCCTCTTAGTGGGCACCTGTTCCTGTTCTGCAATGCCCAGCGCAATCGGTTGAAGGTCCTGGTCTGGGATGGTAGCGGACTCTGGGTCTGTGCCAAGAGGTTAGAGAAAGGGCGTTTCATCTGGCCGCAATCCGGCGATGCGCAGGGCAAGGTCGTCCTGAGTCATGAAGAACTCTCCTTATTATTGCGTGGCATCGATCTGGTCAGGACCAAGCACAAGCGGTGGTACCGGAAGACACCGCCAGAAGGAAGTGCCGCTGCATAGACTGCTTGCACGTCGCGGGCCGACTCTGCTAAATCAGTAGCCCATTGTGAGTGAATCTCCCATTCCTTCAGCACCAGCCGATCTGGAACTCATCGCACAACTGAGGAACCGGCTGCAGTACGCGGAGCTGAGGATTCGTGTGCTGGAAGAGCAGCTGCGTCTGATGCGCATCGAGAAGTATGGAGCGTGTGGGGAAAAACTTTCCCAAGCGCAAATGGAATTATTCGCGCTTGAGCCAGTCGTCAGTGAAGTAATGGTGCAGGGGGAAGGTGAGCCCACGCCGGTGCGGCGCTCGACGAACAGATCCTGCAAGCATCCGGGCCGCCAGGAGTTGCCTCCGAATCTTCCTCGCGTAGAGCGGATCCTGCCTTGCACAACGGATCAGCGCGTGTGCAAGCAGTGCGGCAAAGAGACTGTGGTGATCGGCTACGAGGAGAGTTCCCAGCTGGATGTCGAGCCGGCGAAGTACTTCGTGCTGGTCACGAAACGAGAGAAACGGGCTTGCCGGTCGTGTGAGGAGCTCGGAGTAGTCTCAGCTCCGCTGCCACCACGGATCATCGAGAAGTGTCTGGCGAGCGACCGGATTGTTATCGACACCGTCATCGACAAGTATTGTAATCACACGCCCCTGTATCGACAGAGCATGATTCTGGAAAGAGACATCGGCTTGGAAATCAGCCGAGCGACGCTGGACGGCTGGGTCCTAAAAGTCGGCGAGTTGCTGATCCCTATGGTCGCCGCGATGAGGCGAGAGTTGATTAGCGGAAGTTACATTCAGGCGGATGAAACGCCGGTCGATGTGCAAATGCACGAGGGCCGGGGAAAGAATCATCAGGCGTATCTCTGGCAGTACAGCCGCCCCGGGGGAAGCGTGGTGTTCGACTTCCGTCTAGGCCGTGGACGCGATGGCCCGAAGCGATTTCTGGGACAGTTCGAAGGCATTCTCCAAACTGACGGCTATACCGGCTACGATCAGATCGGCGGGAAGAAAATGGTACATGCCGCTTGTTGGGCCCATGCCAGAAGGCAGTTTTTCGAGGCGGTGCAGCTAAATCCACGAGAACCGGTGGCAACTCCGATTGTGGCCCGCATGGACGAGCTGTTTGCCGTGGACGCGGAAGCGCGCCGCAGGAGAATTGGTCTCACTGGGCGTCATGTTCTGCGTCAGGAACGAGCCAAGCCCCTGCTGGACGATATACGTGACAAGATCGAGGCAGCACAGTCCGTTGCCTTACCCTCCAGTGCACTCAGCAAGGCCTGCCAATACGCGCTCACGCTGTGGAAAAAGCTCACCCGCTTCTTGGAGTATCCCGAATTAGAGCTAAGTACTAACCTTGCCGAAAATTCAATGCGCCCCGTGGCTCTGGGGCGGAATAACTGGATACACATCGGCAGTCCACAGGCGGGACCGAAGGTTGCGGCGATTCTCTCGGTCGTGGAAAGCTGCCGCAGGCTGAAACTTCCAGTGCGCGACTACTTGGCCGCGGTTCTCCCCGGGTTTGCCGATCTCCAGATCCAGCGCCTACCAGACCTTACTCCCGCTGCGTGGGTCGCCCAGCATTCATAGACTCAAGCGACCGATGTGTTAGCGTAAAGGTGATTTCCGACCACAACCGCATAGCTTTCTGTTCGCCGACCACCCGGGACTTGGAGACCTCAGCTCACGCAAAGCCCTGTTATCGCTAAATGACACCCAACGTCCGTGTAGCTCGTCAAGCACTACTGGCGTACGATGCGGACGAGCTGCGCGAGATCCCAGGCGGGCGCGACGCCGATATCGCTTCCTGGCACCTGTATCAGACGTGCCCTCGCCAACTGTCCCGAAGCCAAAACCGTAATCCGACGTATTCAACTGCGTCGGTAATGGGCGCGCTGATCGTCTTGGCAGCGAGAGAACTTACATATAGTCCGGCTCTTGGCGGCTACGTCATACTTGCCAGATTCAAAGGCAAGAACGAATACACTCAAACAAGGCTCCTCGAAAACGGAAAGTAGCTTCGCAGCGCGAGGCCAACGGAGTTTTGAGAAAATGCAGATTGTTAAGTCCATTGCCGCCTCGCCGGAAACGAGGCCCCAAATCCTAGAGAGACGGTCGCTTATGACAAGGATTTTCAGATCTGTCGGTACATTCCTGCTTCTCGCATCGTGGCCGTTGGAAGCACAGGTTGTAACAGTGCCCCCATCTCCGCAGGCATCGAGCTCTCAAAATTTGGCCAGCGTGGCGCTGACGCTCGCGGATGCAATCGCAAGAGCAAAATCGAATAGTCCCCAATTCCAGGCGGCGCTCACCGAGCTGGGGTTGGCGCGGGAAGGGCGCGTACAGGCCCGCGCGGCCTTGCTGCCGAGCGTAAACTACGCCAACAGCTTTATTTATACCCAGCCCAACGGCACACCAAGCGGCGTGTTCATCGCCAACAACGGGCCGCATGAGTACATCAGCCAGGGCATTGCGCACGAGGCGTTCGGATTAGCTTCCCTGCCGGATTATCAGCGGGCCAAGGCGGTGCATGCCCTGGCGCAGGCCAAGGCTGAGATTGCCGCGCGCGGGCTGGTGGTTGCGGTGGTGCAGGCGTTCTACGGACTGCTGGCAGCGCAGGAAAGAACCGCCAGCACGTCGCAGGCTTCAGGCGAAGCGCAGCATTTTCTCGACCTCAGCAAGAAGCTGGAGGTTGGCGGCGAAGTGGCGCACGCCGATGTGGTGAAGGCGCAGATTCAGGCCAACGAGCAGCAACGCCAGTTGCAGGACGCGAAGCTGGGCGAGGAGAATGCGCGCCTGGCGCTGGCCGTGCTGGTGTTTCCCAACTTCTTTCAGGATTTCACGCTGGTGAATGACCTGGCGGAGGCTCCGGCGCTGCCGGCGCTGGCGGACGTTCAGGAAATGGCGAAGAAAAACAATCCGGAGTTGCATGCTGCATTCGCCGCGCTGGAGGTGGCCGACAAGGAAGTGACGGTGGCGCGCGCCGAGCATCTTCCGACGCTGACGGTGGACTGGCTGTATGGCATCGACGCCAACCAGTTTGCGACTTATGATCGCAACGGGTTTCGCAATCTCGGTTACGGCGCCGTAGCCAGTCTGAACATACCGGTGTTCAGCTGGGGCGCGACGCAGAGCAAGGTGAAGCAGGCTGAGCTGCAACGCCATCAGGCGCAAGTGGAGCTGAGTGCGGCCCAACGGCAGGCGCTCGCCGACCTGCAATCGTTCTATGCGGAAGCCCAGACGGCGCGCGGCCAAGTAGATATGCTGCGTAGCTCGGCCGATTTGGCGGCAGAGAGCCTGCGGCTGACCAACTTGCGATATCAGGCGGGCGAGGCGCTGGCGCTGGAGGTGGTCGACGCGCAAAATACGGTGACTGCGGCACGCAATGCCTATCACGACGGCGAGGCGCGCTATCACCTGGCGATCGCGAACCTGCAGACGCTCACGGGAGCATTCTGATGAAGGAACTACCGCAACGTGGGATATTAACCCCACAATGTGGGACACTTATGCGTCAATGGGTGGTTGGGTCTCTCATTGCGGGACTTAGTGCGCTAACGACCATTTCCTGCTCCAAAGGCGAGAAGGAGGCCGAGCCGGTGGTCGCGGTGCAGACTGCCACCGCCGAACGGGGCAGCATTGATCAGATTGTTATCGCCGACACGGTTCTCTTCCCCAAGGATCAGGCGGCGATCACGCCCAAAATTACCGCTCCGGTGAAGGCCTTTTACGTGCAGCGCGGCAGCCGCGTGCATCGCGGAGAGCTGCTGGCGGTTATGGAGAACCGCGACCTAGCCGCCGCCGAGGTGGAAAGCAAAGGCGCATACGAGCAGGCGCAGGGGAATTACGGAATCGAGACGTCGTCCAGCCTTCCCGAGGAATGGCAGAAGGCGGAGTCCGATCTGAAGGCGGCGAAGCAGCAGTACGAGGCGCAGCAGAAAATCTACGACAACCGCAAGGCCCTCTACGGACAGGGCGCTTTGCCGCGCAAGGAGTTCGATCAGTCGTCGGTGGCGTTGATCCAGGCGAAAGGGACGTATGAAATCGCGCAGCGGCACATGGCGGCGCTGGAGGCCGCCGGCAAGAAAGACCAGATGAAGATAGCCAAAGGGCAGCTCACGGCGGCGCAAGGAAAATACGAGGGTGCTGCGGCTCAGCTTGCGTATTCGGAGATCCGCAGCCCCCTTGATGGAGTGGTCGCCGAGCGGCCGCTCTATCCCGGCGAAACCGCACCCGCGGGCACGCCCCTGCTTGTGGTGATGGACACGTCATCCGTGATTGCCAAAGCCCACATTCCCCAGGCTGACGCAAGTGCTCTCAAGGTGGGAAACGACGCGACCATCACCGCGCCGGGTGGCGCTCCGGTGAATGGAAAGGTAACGCTGGTCAGCCCGGCCGTCGATCCTAACAGCACGACGGTCGAAGTGTGGGTGGCGGCACCCAATCCAGACGGAAGCCTGCGCCCGGGAACAACCGTGAAGGTGAAGATCGTTGCGCGCACGGTGAACGATGCGATTGTCATACCTGCATCCGCGCTGCTGAAAACGCCTGAAGGCGCTACCACGGTGATGGTTGCCGGGACCGACGGCAAGGCGCATCAGGTGAGCGTGGAGACCGGCATTCGCCAGGGTGATCGCGTGCAGATCACCAAAGGGCTGGCCGGCGGCGAGAAGGTCATCACCTCGGGCGCTTATGGTCTGCCGGACAACACCAAAGTGAAGATTGCGGAGGCTGCTCCTCCGGCTGAGGTCAAGAAAGATTGACAGGCGCATGAATTGGCAGAGCATCCTTGAGTGCGTGCGCGTGACCGGCCCGGCCGACGAGCGCTTCTGGTTCACGCGCTACGCCAAGCCGCTGATTTTTCTGGTTCTTATCCTGGCCATAGCCGGCGCTTTTCTCGCTACTACCATTCCGATCTCCGTCTTTCCCACCACGGATTTCCCACGCGTGCTGATCGGCGTGGACAACGGAGTGATGCCGATTGACCAGATGATGGTGACCATCACGCGGCCCATCGAGGAAGCGGTGAACACCGTGCCCGGATTGCAGCAGGTGCGCTCGATCACCAGCCGGGGCGAGGCCGAAGTGGACCTGTTCTTCGACTGGAATGTGAACATGGTCACCACGCTGCAACTGGTGGACGCAGCGCTGTCCGGCGTTCGCAGCTCACTGCCTCCGACGGTCAGCATCAAGACGCATCGTCTGAACTTCGCCAGCTTCCCCATCATCGGATACAGCCTGACCTCTGAGACGGTGCCGCAAACCCAGCTCTGGACACTGGCGACCTACGATTTGAAGCCGCGGCTCAACCGTCTGGATGGTGTCGCTACCGTTCTGGTGCAGGGCGGGCAGGAGCCAGAATTCCACATCACGCCCGATCCCGCGAAGCTGCTGGCGGCCAACGTGACCGTCACCGACATCCTGGATGCGGTGCGGCGCACCAACCTCGTTGAATCGCCCGGGCTGCTGCAACAGAACCATGAGCTTTATCTCGGGCTGGTTGATGCTCAGGTGAAGAACCCCGACCAACTGGGGCAAATCGTTATCAAGGGCACGCCGGCGGGGATTCCGATTCGCATCGGCGACGTGGCCTCAGTCGCACACGCGGTGAAGCCGGTTTATACCGTGGTCACCGCCAACGGCAAGCCCGCGATTCTGCTGAGCATCAACCGCCAGCCCGACGCCAACACGGTCCAGGTAGCCGATGAGGTGCACGCCGAGATCGAGCACATTCGCGCATCGCTGCCGCTGGGAATCCAGATTGAGCCTTTCTACGATCAGTCGGAGATCACCACCGCCTCCATCATGAGCGTGCGCGACGCGATCCTGATTGGCCTGATTCTCGCCTCGCTCATCATGGTGCTGTTTCTGCACGACTGGGGAAGTTCGCTGGTGGCGGGCCTGGTGATTCCGGTCACGGTGCTGGTGACCTTCATCGCCCTCAAGGTGCTCAACCAGACTTTCAACCTGATGACGCTGGGTGGACTGGCAGCCGCGGTCGGGCTGGTGATTGATGATGCCATAGTGGTAGTGGAGAACGTCACCCTGCATCGCGACGCCGGACAGGGCCGGATCGACGCCATCCGCAGCGCGTTGAGCGAGATCACCGCGCCGTTGATCGGCTCCACGATCACGCCCATCGTCGTGTTTCTTCCGCTGATTGCGGTTGCGGGCGTGACCGGCGTGTTCTTCCGCGCGCTGGCCATCACGGTCAGCGTGTCGCTGTTCACTTCGCTGGCCCTTGCTCTTACCTGGACGCCGACGCTCAGCCAGTACTTCATCCGGCGCAAGAATGTTGAAGTGGCCTCAGACGCGCGGCTTGACACGAAAGAAAAACTGCTCATTGCCGAGGACGCGGCGCTGACGGGCCGCTTCCGGCGCCTGGTTGATTTCTATGAGCATTGGGTGCGCTTTGCGCTGGAACGTCCGCGGTGGATTGCCCTGTTCGGCCTGGTGCTGGTGGTGGCGTCCTTCTTCTGTTATCAGGCGCTGGGCACCGACCTGCTGCCTGCGATGGACGAAGGCGGCTTCATCCTCGATTACTGGATGCCGCCTGGTTCCTCGCTGGCCGAGACCAACCGCGTTGTCGGCCACATCGAGCAGATGCTGCGCGAGATCCCCGAAGTTGAGGGCTCGTCACGCCGCACCGGTCTTGAGCTTGGTCTGGCGGCCGTCACCGAAGCCAACCGCGGCGATATCGCCATCAAGCTGAAGAGCAAGCGCAGCCGTAGCGTCGATGAAATCATGTCGGAGCTGCGCGCCCGCATTGCGCGCGAGGAGCCGAGCATCGAGGTCGAGTTCGTGCAGGTCCTGCAGGACATGATCGGCGACCTCTCGAACGCGCCGGAGCCGGTGCAGATCAAGCTGTTCTCGCCTGATGCCGCGCTGCTGCGGGAGTGGGCGCCGCGTGTGGCTGAGGCCATTCATAAGGTGCCCGGCGTGGTGGACCTGAAGGACGGCATTGAGAACACCATCAGCAATCCGGCGACGGTGTTTCAGGTGAACCCCACGGTCGCGGCGCGCGCCGGGTTCACGCCGGAGGAGGTTGCGGTTGATGCCTCGGCAATTCTGGAAGGCGAGCCCGCGGCCACGCCGGTCATCGCACAGGACATTGCCTACACCATTCGCGTGCGCTATCCCGAGCCGAATCGCAGTTCGCTGGAGGCCATGAGCAATACGCTGCTCAACAGCGCCAGCGGGCACACCGCCACACTGGGCACGCTGGCCACCATCACCCAGTTGCCGGGGCAGACGGAAATCCGCCGCGAGAATCTGCAGCGCGATGTGGTGGTGACGGCGCGGCTGGAAGGGCGCGATCTGGGCAGCGCCATCGCCGCCGTGCAGAGGACGGTGGACGGCCTGCATGTGCCGTCGTCGATTCGCATCGTGTACGGCGGGACTTACGAGGAGCAGCAGAAATCGTTCCATGACCTGATGCTGGTGCTGCTGTTGGCGATTGTGCTGGTGTTTGTGGTGCTGCTGTTCGAGTTCCGCACGCTGGCCGCGCCGATTGCGATTCTGGCTTCGGCCCTGCTGTCAACTTCCGGCGTATTTCTGGCGCTGCTCGTCACCCGCACCACGTTCAACATCTCGTCGTTCATGGGACTGATCATGGTCATCGGCATCGTGGCCAAGAACGGCATCCTGCTGCTCGACGCCGACCAGAAGTTTCGCCGCGCCGGGTTCTCCGCTGAGAATGCGATGATCCAGGCGGGCCGGCGGCGGCTGCGGCCCATCCTGATGACCGCGCTGGCCGCGGCGGCCGGAATGTTGCCGCTGGCATTGGCCATCGGCGCAGGCTCGCAAATGTTGCAGCCGCTCGCCATCGCCGTAATCGGCGGCATTAGTGTCTCCATGGTGCTGTCGCTGATCATTACCCCAACCGTCCACTTCCATATGACCCTTTTCCGTGCACGAACGCCGACAGTTCAATGAGAAACGCTCCGGACCACCGAAACCAACCCGTCAAGAGCTCGTTTCGTCGACAGAAGGCGCCAATTAGGTGCGCAGGCACGAGCTCTGCAAGGCTATTTCTTTTGAGTTTAGCCGAAGGGCTGGCTGCAGCTGTCGTGTTCGCCCTGCTAGCGCCGGCACTGCTCGTTCTCGGAGTCATAGCTTACGCGCACATTGTCAGACACACGGGGGTGGAGATCGAATGGAATGTGTGGGGCGGTTTCGCTGACCCAGTCGGCCTTCTTGCCACTGCCGCTGTTTTCTGCATTACGGTCGTCTTGAGTTACCGGAGGCGGCAGCCCTAACTCGTCGTGGCGAAGATATGGCGAAGGGATTAGGGTCTTGGATCTCGGGCTGCCAATGGCGGAGAATCTGTCACGCTCGACCTTCAATCCGATTGCTTGAGTTTGCAGCAAGTTCTGTGTTATTCGCCATGCGAAAAAGTATTCCAAGACTGGAACTGCGAGCAAAATGATTTGTCGCATTTGCTTTGGATCTCAATGGCAAGATTCGGCCGTGGTACTGGTTTCTAAAGGACCTGCGACAGCAATTGCGAAGAGCGCATCGCCGAGAGCCAGAACAACTCCTCCAGCCGGCCAGTGCAACCACTGGCACCCGACGATTCCGGCATTCGACAAAACGGCCAATTGGCTGCGCGATCCCATGGGAAGCCCGAATCCGATGTTTGGTCCGGGACCGGCGAACTGATTTCGGTTGTGCGTGAGAATGAGAAAACTACCGCTCAAAGGCCGACATCCCTGGTCTGGGGTGTCGGCTTTTCCCAGCCCCGCCGCGATAATTCCTTGATCATCGGCTACTCAGAGATCGGGTGGGAACTACTCCTTGGTCACTTGATGAAAACATCGCCTTCCCATCCACTGAGTGCCTCATGAGTCGGAGCCGATCGGCCTCCTCTTGAACTAGTCGGCTGTTTTGGCTGTTTGTGGGCGAGTCGCGGACCAACCGGGCAGTAGTCAAGTAGTCCGCCCTGGACGAAAGCTGGTTTTACGAGTTTACAAACGGCTGGAAGGGGTTAATCGGTTAATTGGCGAAATCACGATGGCTGCGGGTTAAATCTGTCAATCTGTCAACCATGTGTTTCCTCTGACACTTACCTTTTTTCCGCCGCTCTGGTAAAGAGCAGCGGGAATGAAATGGCTCTTCCGCAGGTTCTCTGGTGCGGTATTTCGTCGGCATAGAGGACAGGCTGTCATTAGTTCCCCCCCGCGGTCATTCCCAGGCGAGTAACCCACCTTTCCCGAACAACTCATTATCTTCCACAACGCACAGCTTCGCGTACTTACTCAGCGCCCTCCGAATCTCCTGCTTTCCAGCCGCGCCATGGAGGACAGAG
>Ga0335085_10012110_pt1 | contig 12728 bp, 11 predicted proteins | sample Lox_Sample_45_FD_206712 | JGI IMG/M metagenome (GOLD analysis project Ga0335085, IMG submission 206712) | Soil microbial communities from Loxahatchee National Wildlife Refuge, Florida, United States - Lox_Sample_4.5 | ecosystem: Environmental > Terrestrial > Soil > Wetlands | place: USA...
CGACCGCGGGGCCCTCCGTCGGAAGCCCGCGCAGCAGGAGGCGCGAGTGCTTGTAGGCACAGTGCTCACTCCACAGCAGCGAGTACATGGCGAGCTCGACGCGGTTTGGGGGGCGCCCCTGCTTCTCGCAGACGAGCTCGTACTCCTCCCGCGTGAGGCCGAGGGCGAGCGCCTCCTCCAGCCGCGGCAGATCGGCGGTGTCGCTCATCGCCGTGCCAGGCATATCAGCCGCGTCGCCCTCCCACGGCGGCCCGCAGGGACTCGAAGACGCAGAGGCCGTCGGTGGAGCCCGTGAGGGCGTCCACGGCGTGCTCGACATGGGGCATCAGCCCGACCACGTTGCCGCGCTCGTTCGAGACCCCGGCGATGTCGGCGGTCGAGCCGTTGAAGTTCTCCCCCGGGGCGTAACGGAAGACGACCTGGCCGCGGCTCGTCATCGCATCGAGCGTGGGACCGTCAGCGTGGTAGCGCCCGAACGAGTGCTTCGCCGGGACGAGCAGTCGCTGGCCCGGTCGGCACGCGCCGGTGAAGGGGGTCGAGCGGTTGACCACCTCGAGGCCGACATCGCGGCAGACGAACCGCAGGCCGACGTTGGGCAGTAGCGCGCCGGGCAACAGGCGCGCCTCGCAGAGGACCTGGAAGCCGTTGCAGATGCCGAGCACGAGACCGCCCTCACCCGCCCACTCGGCGACCGCTTCCATCACCGGCGAGAAGCGTGCGATCGCGCCGGCGCGCAGGTAGTCGCCGTAGGAGAATCCGCCGGGCACGATCACCACGTCGGCCCCCTTCAGGTCGCGCTCGGCATGCCACAGCAGCACCGCCTGGCCCACCCGCTCCGCCGCCTGCAGCGCGTCGCGCTCATCACAGGAGCCGGGGAACTGGATGACGCCGAGCTTCACCTCCGCGCCCTTCAGGCCGGCGTGGCCTGGCCGCCGTCGAGCACCTGCACCTCGAAGTCCTCGACGAGCGGGTTGGCGAGCAGCTTCTCGCACATCGACTCGAGCTCGCCCGGGTCGGGCAGGTCCAGCTCGATCAGCCGCCCCACGTGGACCGCGCTCACGCCCTCGAAGCCGAGCGCCGGAAGGGCGCGTTCGACGGCCTGGCCCTGCGGGTCGAGGATGCCCGCCTTCGGGCGGATCAGCACGCGCGCGCGCATCAGGCTCGCTCGCCTCGGCCTGGGTGCGGGAAGCGGGAGCGCCCCACGCTCCGGCGCTCAGGCGTTCCCGCCGCTGCGCTCCAGCCAGGCGCTGAACGGCTGGCCGGCGATGCGCTCGTAGGCCTCGATGTAGCGCTCGCGCGTGCCCGCGACCACGTCGTCCGGGATCGGCGGCGCCGGCGGGGTGCGATCCCAGCCGGTGGAGGAGGCCCAGTCGCGGACGTACTGCTTGTCGAAGCTCGGCTGGCCGCGGCCGGGCTGGTAGCCGTCGGCGGGCCAGTAACGCGATGAGTCCGGCGTCAGCACCTCGTCGCCCAGCACGAGTGGCCGGGCAGGGTCGCTCTCGTCGATGCCCAGCTCGAACTTGGTGTCGGCCAGGATCACGCCGTGCTCGAGGGCGTGCTCGGCGCCGAGCTCATAGAGCGCGAGCGACACGTCGCGCACTCGCTCCATCAGCGCGGTGTCGCCCACGAGCTCGGCGGCGCGCTCGAACGAGATCGCCTCGTCGTGCCCGGTCACCGCCTTGGTCGAGGGGGTGAAGATCGGCTCGGCCAGGCGCGCCGACTCCTGGAGGCCGGCGGGCAGGGCGACCCCGGAGACAGAGCCGCTCGCCAGGTAGTCCTTCCAGCCGGAACCGGTGAGGTAGCCGCGCACCACGCACTCCACGGGCAGCATGGAGAGGCGCCGCACCACCAGCCCGCGGCCGCGCACCTCCTCGGGGACGCCGTCGGTCGCCGAGATGAGGTGGTTGGGGATGATGTGCTCGGTCCGCTCGAACCAGAACACGGACAGCCCGGTCAACACCTTGCCCTTGTCCGGGATCGGCGTCGGGTGGACCGCGTCGTAGGTCGAGATGCGGTCACTCGCCACCATCAGCAGCCGGTCCTCCGGCAGCTCGTAGATCTCCCGCACCTTGCCGGAGGCGGCCAGCGGCAGATCGAGGGTGGCGGTGCTCGTCATCGGACCTCCAAGTCTCTCATGCGATGCCCTGGAATCTAGCTGAGCGGCGCTCGGGGCGGGTGGGCCGGCGCTAGCCGATGCCGTCGAGGCGCGCGACGATGTCGGAGGCGTGGCGTACGTAGTGCCCGTACTCGAAGATGCGGTCGAGATCGAGCCCGGCTGCGGCGGGCTCGGCGGCGATCAGCTCGCGCAGCGGAGTGCCCTCGTCCCAGGCCCGCTGCGCGGCGCGCTGGACGATGCGGTAGGCCTCGTCGCGGCCCATGCCGCTCTCCACGAGCGCCAGGAGGAGCGACGCGGAGAAGAGGGCTCCGTGCGTCAGCTCGAGGTTCGCGCGCATGCGCTCCGCGTTCACGACCATGCCCCTCACGAGCGCGATCGTGCGCTGCTGGAGGTAGTCGAGCAGGATCGTGGAGTCCGGCAGGATGACCCGCTCCACCGAGGAGTGGGAGATGTCGCGCTCGTGCCAGAGCGCGACGTTCTCGAGCGCCGCCTGGGCGTTCGCACGCAGCAGGCGCGCCAGCCCGCTGATCTGCTCGGAGGCGATCGGGTTGCGCTTGTGGGGCATCGCGCTCGAGCCCTTCTGCTCGGAGCCGAAGCTCTCCTGGACCTCGCCGACCTCGGTCCGCTGGAGGTGGCGCATCTCGGTGGCCAGCCGCTCCAGCCCGGCGCCGGCGAGGGCGATGGCCGAGAGCAGCGCGGCGTGGCGGTCGCGGGGCACGACCTGCGTGGAGACCTCCTCGCTGGCGAGGCCGAGGCGCGCCAGCACACGTTCCTCGTAGACCGGGCCCGTGGCCGAGTAGGTCCCGACTGGGCCGGAGATGGCGCCGACCGCCGCCTGCGCGAAGGCCGCCTCCAGGCGCTCGGCATTGCGATGGGCCTCGAAGGCGTAGCCGGCGAGCTTCACGCCGAAGGTGGTGGGCTCGGCGTGAACCCCGTGGGTGCGCCCCACGCAGAGCGTCTGCGCGTGCTCGCGCGCGCTCTCCACGAGCGCTCGCACCAGCTCCCTGGCGCCCGGGACGATGACCTCGCCGGCGGCGCGCAGCTGCAGGGCGAGCGCCGTGTCGAGCACGTCGGAGGAGGTGAGCCCGAAGTGGATGAAGCGCCCGGCGGCGCCCGCCGAGGCTCCCAGCACGTCCACGAAGGCGGCCACGTCGTGGCCGGTGGCGCGCTCGCGCTCGCGCACCGCCTCGACCGTGAAGGTGGCCTCCCTGATCGCCTGCAGATCCGCCTCGCTCGGCCCGGCGCCGACGGTGGCGGTGCCCGAGGCTGCGGCGCCCTCGGGGCCGAGCAGCCAGGGCAGCTCCTCGCACGCGGCGACCTCGACCTGGCGCCAGCTCTCCATGCGCGCCTCGTCGCTCCAGAGGTCGCCCAGCTCCGCGCGCGTGTAGCGGGGGATCATGCGCGCCGGGGGACCATCGCCAGGCGCCCGCGCGCGCCCATCAGGCGCCGAGGATCTGCGCCGCCAGGATGGCGGCGTTGCGGGCGTTGTTGAGCCCCACGCAGGCGACGGGCACCCCGGGCGGCATCTGCACGATCGAGAGGATCGCGTCGAGACCGCCGGCCGCGGTCAGGCGCCCGGAAAGCGGGACGCCGATCACGGGCAGGTCGGTGCGGGCGGCGATCGCCCCCGGCAGGGCGGCGGATATGCCGGCGCCGGCGATGATCACGCGCAGCCCGCGCATGCGGGCGTTTGAGGCGTACTCGGACACCGCCTCGGGGTCGCGGTGGGCGGACATCACGCGGACCTCGTGCAGGACGCCTCGCTCGGTGAGCTCCTTGGCGGCGGGTTCCATCAGCTCCATGTCCCCCTTTGAGCCCATCACGATTCCAACGTGCGGGGCATCGACGTCGATCTCATCGAGCTCCGCGCGCACCTCCGTCTCGGTCATGGGAGTTGATGACACCTGACTGCGACGTCCTTTCTCTCGTTCTCAGATTCTCGCCGCGCTGGGCGCTGCCTGGCCCGGCGCCTGTCCGACGCTCGCTTTCCCGCCGGGCTCCCCCTCGTCGGCGGCCGCGATGTCGCCACGCACCTGCATGCCCTCGAAGGAGACCATGCGGGCAGCAGCATACGCGGCCTGGCGTGCGGCGGCCCTGTCGCCGCCGAGCGCGGTCACGTTCAGGACGCGCCCGCCCGCGGTGACGAGCCGGCCGTCGGCGGTGGCGGTGCCGGCGTGTGTGACCTCGATCCCGGCGGGCACCGCGTCGAGGCCCTCGATCGGCGTGCCTGGGCTGGACGAGGCGGGATAGCCGGCGCTCGCCAGCACGAGGGTGACGGCCGACTCCGGCGTCCAGCGCATGCTCATGCCGCGCAGGCCGCCCGGCTCGGTCGCGGCGAGCAGCAGCTCGAGCAGGTCCGAGCGCAGCCGTGGCAGCACCGCCTGTGTCTCCGGGTCGCCGAAGCGGACGTTGAACTCGAGCACCTTGGGACCCGCCTCGGTGAGCATGAGGCCGGCGTAGAGGACGCCGTGGAAGGGGGCGCCGCGGGCGCGCATGTGGTCGACGATCGGCTGGTGTACCTCGGCGGCGATGCCTGCCACCTCAGCATCGTCGAACCCCTCCACCGGCGAGAACGAGCCCATGCCGCCTGTGTTCGGGCCGCGGTCCCCGTCGAAGATGCGCTTGTAGTCCCGCGCCGAGGCCATCGGCAGCGCCCGCTCTCCGTCGCAGAGCGCGAGCAGCGAGAGCTCCTCGCCGGCGAGGCGCTCCTCGACGATCGCCGCGCCGGCGCCGAAGCGCTCGCGCGTGAAGATGTCCTCGAGCGCCGCCTCGGCCTGGGAGAGATCGTCGGCGACGGTCACGCCCTTGCCGGCCGCGAGGCCGTCGGCCTTGATGACGACGCCGTGGGCTCCGATGAGCCCTGCGGCCGCAGCGCGACCCTCTGCGAGCGAGCCGACGGATCGCCAGGCGGCCGTCGGGACGCCGGCCTCCCCCATGACCTCCTTGGCGAACGCCTTCGACCCCTCGAGGCGCGCCGCCAAGGCGCTTGGCCCGAAGGCACGTCGGCCGTGGCCTGCGAGCGCATCCACGAGGCCGATGACGAGCGGTACCTCCGGTCCCACCACGGTCAGCCCGATGTCCTCCCGGGTGACCGTCTCGACAATCCCCTCGGTGTCCTCGACAGCGAGGTCCAGCCGGCGCGCGTCGGCCTCCATGCCGGCGTTGCCCGGAGCGCACAGCAGCTCCGGCGCCTGTGGGGAGCGGGCGAGCGCGCGCAGGATGGCGTGCTCGCGTCCGCCGGCGCCGACGACGAGGACCTTCACGGTACGCGGACCAAGTCCAGCCGGACGTTGCTGGCGGGACCGGCGCTCAAAGCGACGCTATGAAGTCGTCAACCGGTATCGCCGCGAGGGTCTCGTAGTGGCCGGTCCCGCGCGAGCCGAGCTCGAGGGAGACGCGCGCCATCGTGGCCTCGTCCGGCGCCTCGACGATCGAGATGAAGTCGAAGTGACCGAGCGTGGCCCACTGCGCCTTGACCGAGGCCCCCAGCCGCTCGACTTCGCTGTTGACCTCCTTGATGCGCTGCGGGTTGTTCTTGACGGTCTGGACCCCGTCGGGGGTGAGTGTGGACAGCATGATGTAGGTGGCCATCGGCCCTCCCTGTGGTCTGGGCGCGGGTTGTATCCGAATGCCGCGCCGAGCCACCCGCTGGGCCGGCGCATCCTGCAAGGGCGTTTCTAGCGCATTGCGCCGTGGCAGGCGGGCCGGCGCGTGACGCTAGCCGGTAACGCTGGCCGGCTCGGGGCTCGAGTCCCCGGGTGTCGCGGGTCCCGGATCGGGCTGCGGCGTTGCCGATGACCCCTGGGCGGCGACCGCCAGCACGACCTCGCCGTCGCCGGCCTCCACAGTGACCGTGTCGCCTTCGCGCACACGCCCCTCGAGCAGCGCCAGGGCCAGCTTGTCCGTCAGCTGGCGCTGGATCACGCGGCGCAGCGGGCGGGCGCCGTAGACGGGGTCGTAGCCGAGGTTGCCGAGCAGCTGCTCGGCCTCCGGGGTTAGGCGCAGCTCGACGCCGCGCTCGCCGAGGCGCGCGATGACCTGCCCCGCCTGCAGCTCCACTATCTCGGAGAGCTGCTCGCGCGTCAGCGACTTGAAGCGGACTATGTCGTCCAGGCGGTTGATGAACTCCGGCTTGAAGCTCTGCAGGAGCGCCTCGCGCAGTTCGCTGTCGTTGGCGGTTTCGGGCACAGGGATGTTGGAGGTCATGATCAGCACGGTGTTCGTGAAGTCCACCGTGCGGCCCTGGCCGTCGGTCAGGCGGCCGTCGTCCATCACCTGCAGGAGCGTGTTGAAGACATCGGCGTGCGCCTTCTCGATCTCGTCCAGCAGCACGACCGAGTACGGCCGGCGCCGCACCGACTCGGTCAGCTGGCCGCCCTCCTCGTAGCCGACGTAGCCGGGCGGCGCGCCGACCAGCCGCGACACCGTGTGTCGCTCCTGGTACTCGGACATGTCGATTCGCACCATGGCCTGCTCGGAGTCGAACATGAACTCGGCGAGCGCCCGGGCGAGCTCCGTCTTGCCGACGCCCGTGGGGCCGAGGAAGAGGAAGCTCCCGATCGGCCGCCCCGGGTCCTGCAGCCCGGCGCGCGAGCGCCGCAACGCGGCGGCCACGACGGTGACCGCCTCGTCCTGGCCGACCACACGCTCGTGCAGTCGGTCCTCCATGTGGATCAGCTTCTCCACCTCGCCCTCGAGCAGCCTGCTGACGGGTATGCCGGTCCAGCGCGCCACCACCTCGGCCACGTCGTCGGCGTCGACCTCCTCCTTGAGGAAGACCGGCTGCGCGGCACCCTCGGCAGGACCGCCGTCGGCGCCTCCATGCTCGGCGCCTTCGATCGCCTCGAGCTCCCTTTCGAGCTCCGGGATCTCGCCGTAGCGCAACTCGGCCGCCCGCTGCAGGTCGGAGACCCGCTCGGCGCGCTCGGCCTCGGCGCGCGCCTCCTCGAGACGCGCCTTCCTCTCGCGCACCGAGGAGATCGCGTCCTTCTCCTGCTGCCATTGGGCTCGCATCGCAGCCGAGCGCTCGCGCAGCTCGGCGAGCTCGCGCTCGATCGCCTCGCGCCGCCCGGCCGAGGCCTCGTCGCGCTCCTTCTCGAGCGAGGTCAGCTCGATCTCCAGTTGCATGATGCGCCGCTGGACCTCGTCGATCTCGGTCGGCAGCGAGTCGATCTCGATGCGCAGCGATGACGCCGCCTCGTCGATCAGGTCGATCGCCTTGTCCGGGAGGAAGCGCTCGGTTATATAGCGGTTGGAGAGCGTGGCGGCGGCGATCAGCGCGTTGTCCTGGATACGCACGCCGTGGTGCACCTCGTAGCGCTCCTTGAGCCCGCGCAGGATCGCGATCGTGTCCTGCACCGAGGGCTCGCCCACCATCACCGGCTGGAAGCGCCGCTCGAGCGCCGCGTCCTTCTCGATGTGCTTGCGGTACTCGTCGAGCGTGGTGGCGCCGACCGCGCGCAGTTCGCCGCGCGCGAGCATCGGCTTGAGCAGGTTGGCGGCGTCGACCGCGCCCTCGGCGGCTCCGGCGCCCACGATCGTGTGCAGCTCGTCCAGGAAGAGGATCACGCTCCCGCGCGCCTCGGTGATCTCCTGCAGCACCGCCTTCAGGCGGTCCTCGAACTCGCCCCTGTACTTCGCGCCGGCGATCAGCGAGCCGATGTCGAGCGCGATCACGCGCCGTTCGCGCAGCGACTCGGGCACGTCGCCCGACACGATCCGCTGGGCGAGGCCCTCGACGATCGCGGTCTTGCCGACGCCGGGGTCGCCGATCAGCACCGGGTTGTTCTTCGTGCGCCGCGAGAGCACCTGGACCACGCGCCTGATCTCCTCGTCGCGGCCGATGACCGGGTCGAGGTCGCCCTGCTCGGCCGCCTTCGTCAGATCGCGACCGAAGCGCTCGAGCGCCATGTAGGTGGCCTCGGGGTTCTGGCTTTCCACACGGTGGCTGCCGCGAACCTCCGCGAGTGCGCGCAGGAGTGCCTCCCGGTTGGCGCCGACGGCGCGCAGCGCGTCGCCGGCCGCGCCTCTGTCGGCAGCCAGCGCGAGCAGCAGGTGCTCGGTCGAGATGTACTGATCGGTGAGGCCCTCGGCCTCACGCTCGGCGGTGCGCAGCAGCGCCGCGAGCTCGCTCGAGGCCTGCGGGTCGGCGGAGACCTGGCCGGTGAGCTTGGGCAGGGAGTCGATGCCCTGGCCAATCTCGGCGCGCAGCGCGTCGACCGCGACGCCGAGCTTGCCGAGCACGGGGAGCACCACGCCGCCACCGTCCGCCGGGGTGCTCTGGCCGGTTGCGGCGAGCGGACTGCGCGCAGGCGAGAGCAGCGTGGCGAGCAGATGGAGCGGCGCGACCTCGGGGTTGGCGCGCTCGCGCGCGAGCCGCTGGGCGCCGGCGATCGCTTCCTGGGAGGCGATCGTGAATCGGTCAGGCTGCATCTTCGGACCTCCTGGGGGATTGGTCGAAAGGCGAACGGGCGTCGAGCGCGCGTATGAGGGCGGTGCCCTTGCCGCCGCCGTAGGGAACGAGCTCCGCACGGAAGCTCGCGCGCACGCGCTCGACCTCGGCTGCAAGACGCTCCTGGGCCTCGCGCTCGCGCCGTTCGAGCTCCTCGAGGCGCCTGTGCATCTCGCGCGCCTCGGCCTCCAGCTCGAGCACCCGCTCCACGCCGGCGAGGTTGAGGCCGAGCTCGGCGGTCATCTCCTGGATGCGGCGCAGCCGCTCCACATCGTGGTGCGAGTAGAGCCGCGTGCCCTTGGGCGAGCGCTGTGGCGTGACGAGCCCGCGCGCCTCGTACATGCGCAGCGTCTGCGGGTGCATGTCGGCGAGCTCGGCGGCCACCGAGATCATGAACACGCCGCGATCGCTCGCCACCTTCACGCGGGTGACGCGCCTGCGCGCGCTCATTGCGCCGCCTCCTTGAACAGCTCGACGCGCGGGTCGCCATTCATGACCTTGGCCAGCTCGTCCACGGCCTGGGTCTGCTCGTCGGTCAGCTTCTCGGGCACCTCGATCACGAAGCGGTAGCGGATGTCGCCGTTGCCGGAGCCATGGCTCTTGTCCAGCCGCGGCGGGCCCTCGCCGCGCAGACGCTGGATCGTCCCGTGCCTCGTGCCCGGCCGCACGCGCAGCGTCTTCGAGCCGTGCAGCGTGGGCACTCGCACCTCGGCGCCGAGCAGCGCCTCGGGGATGGTGAGGGGCACGTCCACCTGCAGGTCCTCGCCCTTGCGCGTGAAGACCGGCGACGGCGTGACGTGCGTGATCAGGTAGAGATCGCCGTGCGGGCCCCCGTCGCGACCAGGCTCGCCCTTGCCGGCGAGGCGGATGCGGCTGCCCTCCTTCACTCCGGCCGGGATGTTCACGCGCAGGCGACGCACGGTGCGCACCGCGCCCTGGCCCTGACAGGTCGGGCAGGGGTCGTCGATCACGGTTCCCGAGCCGCCGCAGAGCGAGCAGGTCTGGGAGATCGAGAACATGCCCTGACCCACCGTCTCGACGCCCCGGCCCTCGCAGCGCGGGCAGACCTTGGGCTGGGTGCCGGGCTTGGCGCCCGTGCCATGGCAGGTCGGGCAGCGCTGATGCGTGGGAACCGAGATCGGCACCTGGGCGCCGGTCATCGCCTGGTCGAAGGTGATCTGGACCTGCGCCTCGAGGTCGGCGCCGCGCTGGGAGCGCGGGCGCGCCTGGCCCCGCGCACCGGCGCCGCGCCGGCCGGCGCCGCCGAAGATGTTGGAGAGGATGTCGCCGACTCCGGCGCTGCCGAAGTCAAAGCCCTGGAAGCTGCCCGCGCCCGGGCCGCTGGCGGCGAACGGCCCGGTCCCGGAGTCGTACTGCTTGCGCTTCTCCTCGTCGCCCAGCACGTCGTAGGCGGCCGAGATCTCCTTGAAGCGCGCTTCGGCCTGCTTGTCGCCGGCGTTGCGGTCAGGGTGGTATTGGCGCGCCAGCTTGCGGTAGGCCTTCTTGATGTCCTCGTGAGAGGCCTTGCGATCCACGCCCAGCGCGGCGTAGTAGTCCTGCCTGTCCGCCATCCGTCAGAGCTCCCGGCGCGCGCTCAAGCCGCCACCACCACGCGGGCCGGACGCAGGATGGTCTCGCCCATGCGGTAGCCCGGCTGGTAGACATCGACCACCGAGCCGCTCGGGGACTGCGCGTGGGGTACCTGCGCCATCGCCTCGTGCTCGGCCGGGTCGAACTGCTCGCCCTGTGGCGAGAACGACTCCACGCCCATGCGCGAGAGCGCGTCGGAGAGCTCGTTGCGCACGAGGCGCAAACCCGCCACGAGGGGGTCGCTCGCGCTCTCGCCGGCGGTGGCTGCCGTGGCCTCGGGCGCACCGGCGCCGGCGCCCTGCGCGCGGGCGCTCCCGGCTTCGACCTCGGCGAGCGCCCTGTCGAAGCTGTCGAGCGCGGGCAACAGGGCGGTGGCCAGCTTCCCGATCCCGCGTGCCGTCGCCATGCTCGCCTCGCGCGCCACGCGCTTGCGGTAGTTCTCGAAGTCGGCCTGGGTGCGCTGTGCGAGCGCGAGATACTCGTCGCGCTGCGCCGCCACCGCCACCAGCTCGGCCACGTCGCCCTGCAGCGCGGCCTCGTCCGTGCTCTCCCGCGCCTCTGAGGGCGGCGCCGGGGCCTGTCGGGGGGCACCCGCCTGCGGGGCGGGGGCTCCCTGCGACCCGGCGCCGCCGCCACTGCTCGGCGGCGCGCCCGGAGCTCGCCCGGGCGCGCCCTGGGGCTGAGCGCCCCTTACGGCCTGCTCGCTGTCGCCCACGCCGATCAGCCCTTGTCCTCGACGACCTCGGCGTCCACGACCTCCTCCTCGTCGGAGGCCTCGCCGGCTCCGTCGGGGGCTGGGCCGCCGTCGCCACCGGCCGCCGCACCGGCCCGCTGGTACATCGCCTCGGAGACCGCGTGGAAGGCGCTCTGCAGAGCCTCCGTCCGCGCGTTGATGGCGGCCGCGTCCTCGCTCGTGAGCGAGTCGCGCACCTCCTTGATGGCCTCCTCGATGCGGGCCTTGCTCTCGGCGTCCACCTGGTCGCCCAGATCGGTCACCTGGCGCTCAGCCTGGTAGGCGGCGTTCTCGGCGTTGTTGCGCGCCTCGGCGAGCTCGCGCGCCCTGCGATCGTCCTCGGCGTGGGTCTCGGCATCCGAGACCATCGTCTTGATCTCGTCATCGGAGAGCCCGGAGCCGGCCTTGATCTCGATCTTCTGCTCCTTGCCGGTGCCGAGATCCTTGGCCGACACGTTGAGGATGCCGTTGGCGTCGATGTCGAAGGCCACCTCGATCTGCGGGATGCCTCGTGGCGCGGGCGGGATGCCCGTGAGCTGGAACTTGCCCAGCGACTTGTTGTAGGTGGCCATCTCGCGCTCGCCCTGCAGCACGTGGATCTCGACCGAGGGCTGGTTGTCCTCCGCGGTCGAGAACACCTCCGACTTGCGCGTCGGGATCGTCGTGTTGCGCTCGATCAGGCGCGTCATGACGCCACCCTTGGTCTCGATGCCCAGGGTCAGCGGCGTGACGTCCAGCAGGAGCACATCCTTGACGTCGCCCGCCAGCACGCCCGCCTGGATGGCGGCGCCCACGGCCACGACCTCGTCGGGGTTGACTCCCCGGTGAGGGTCCTTGCCGGTCAGCTCCTTGACCTTCTCCTGCACGGCCGGCATGCGCGTCATGCCGCCCACGAGGACGACGTGGTCGATCTCCTTGGTGCCCTTGTCCTTGGCGTCGTCCAGCGCCTGGCGCACCGGCGCCACCACGCGGTCGAGCAGGTCGGCGGTGAGTTCGCCGAGCTTGGCGCGCGTGAGACGCGTGTCGAGGTGCTTGGGGCCGGAGGCGTCTGCCGTGATGAAGGGCAGGTTGATCTGCGTCTCCTGCGTCGTGGAGAGCTCGATCTTGGCCTTCTCGGCGGCCTCGTAGAGACGCTGCAGGGCCATCGGATCGGCGGAGAGGTCGATCCCCTGATCACGCTTGAAGTCGGCCACCAGCCAGTCCACGATCGCCTTGTCGAAGTTGTCGCCGCCGAGGTGGTTGTCGCCGGCGGTCGCCTTCACCTCGAACACGCCGTCGCCCATCTCGAGCACCGAGACGTCGAACGTCCCGCCGCCGAGATCGAAGACGAGGATGGTCTGGTCGTTCTCCTTGTCGAGGCCGTAGGCCAGCGACGCGGCGGTGGGCTCGTTGATGATGCGCTTGACGTCGAGGCCGGCGATCGTGCCGGCGTCCTTGGTGGCCTGACGCTGGTCGTCGTTGAAGTAGGCCGGGACCGTGATCACGGCCGAGTCGACCGACTCGCCGAGGTAGGCTTCGGCGTCGGCCTTCAGCTTCTGCAGGATCATCGCCGAGATCTCCGGCGGGGAGTACTGCTTGCCGGCCGCTTCGACACGGGCGTCGCCGCCCGGCCCGGCGACCACCTTGTAGGGAACGATCGCCTCCTCGGTCTTGACCTCGGCCTCCTTGCGCCCCATGAAGCGCTTGATCGAGAAGACGGTGTTCTGCGGGTTGGTGACGGCTTGGCGCTTGGCCACGGTCCCGACGAGCCGCTCTCCGGAGGCCGTGAAGGCCACGACCGAAGGCGTGGTGCGACCGCCCTCGGCGTTCTCGATGACCGTCGGCTCGCCCCCCTCGAG
>Ga0335085_10012112_pt1 | contig 12727 bp, 5 predicted proteins | sample Lox_Sample_45_FD_206712 | JGI IMG/M metagenome (GOLD analysis project Ga0335085, IMG submission 206712) | Soil microbial communities from Loxahatchee National Wildlife Refuge, Florida, United States - Lox_Sample_4.5 | ecosystem: Environmental > Terrestrial > Soil > Wetlands | place: USA: Florida...
TAACTGCCGGGACAGCGCGTTGCAAGCCTCCAGATCGGCGGGTTTGGCCACGCGAACCGGGCACTCCGGGACCCTCCTCTGCGTCGTGCGGCCTTGCATACACGAGAGCGGCTCGCGAATATCGAAGCCCAGCGATGCGTACAGGCTCAACGAGCGGTTATGATAGGCCGCCTGCACCAGCCGCACTCCGGCGAAGCCTTTGTCGCGGGCGCGGTCCAGCACCGCCTGCATCAACCGGCGGCCGGTCCCGCGATTCTGCCAGGGCGGATCGATTGTGATCGGACCCACGCCCGCAATGCTCGCCCGCTCATCCAGGCAGTTGCTGCCCACCAGCCGGCCGGCCGCCTCGGCCACCACACAGTAGAAGCCGGGATGCGAGAAGACGCTGGTGATAACGCCCACGCCGACTTCGCGCGACGGAAGATCGCAGGGGAACCCGTGCGCATCGCTGATCGCCTTGAATGCGTCGTAGCAGATACGGCCGCACTCCGCCGCGTCTTCCGATCGCGCCTGCCGGATGGCCACCATACTCGCTTGCGACGCCATTTCCCTTCCCCCGCGATCAGTATAGCCGGTCGCGACGCCGCCTTACTTCTGCAAGAAGAAATGGCCCGCGAACATTGCATCGATGCCTGATGAGTAAAAGCTGCGCACCGCATCGCGCGGCGTACACACCAGCGGCTCGCCGAAGAGGTTGAACGACGTGTTGTAGAGCACCGGCAGTCCGGTAGATTCGCCGGCCGCGTGCAACAGCCGCCAGTACAGCGGATTGTCCTCGCGATCGACGGTGTGGACGCGCACCAGGTCGCCGGTCAGGACCGCCGCCGCGAATCGGTCGCGATGCGCCGCCTTCACCCGGCCGACCGTCGAGAGAAAGCGCGCGTTCGGCCCCACCTCGAAGTATTCGCCCGCGCATTCGGCCGGTACCGAAGCCGCGAACTTGCGAAACGGCTCGCGATGCTTGATGAACAGGTTCAGATTCTCGGTGGAATACGGGTCGAGCGGCGATGCCAGAATACTGCGATTGCCCAGGGCGCGCGAACCGAACTCCATGCGCCCGTGCATCCACGCCACAATGCGATTGTCGTTGAGCTGCTCCACCGCGCGATGAATCACTTCGTCAATCGTGACCAGGTATTGGAATCGCAGCTTGCAATTCTCCACCACCTGCTTGGTTTCTGCCGGCGAGTATTCCGGACCCAGACAGAGCGACGGCATCGCCACTCGCCGCGTCTGGCGGAAGGCTCCGTGCCAGGCGTCCAGCGCAGCGCCAAGCGCGGTTCCGGCATTGCCGGCCACCGGCTGCACAAACACATTTTCAAATCCCGAGCGCGTTTCGAGCGCGGCCACCAATAGCGCGTTCAGACCCATGCCGCCCGCCAGGCACAGGTTGCGTCCGCGGCCGGCCATCTGGATTGCCGCGGCTTCGGCGGCCCGCTGAATGCCCGCGGCTACGTGCGATCGAAGCGCCTCGGGAATGGGTTGGTTTTCGCGAAGACCCAGCTTTTCGTAGAGCCGCGCGCTGAAACCGCCGTGGCCCAGACGCTCGGTCGAAAAGTACGAGCCGTCAATCCGCGGCCCCCGGTCGGACAGGCGCAGGATCTCCAGGAACAGCGCGCGGTAGCGATCGTCGCCGCACACCGAAAGCCATTGCACCTTATGCTCTTCTTCGCGCGATTCAAAGCCCAGCAATTCAGAAACGCGGCCGTACAGGTCGCCGATCGAGTCGGCCGAGTAATGCTCCTGGTCCAGCGTCAGTTCTGCGCCGCGCGCCTGCCACCGCGTTCCCGACCGGAAGTCGCCGCCGCGATCGAGCGTCAGCACGGTGGCTTCCTCGAACGGCGAAAGATAATACGCCGAGGCCGCGTGCGCCTGGTGATGATCCACCACCAGCAGGCGGCTCTGTGGAAAGCGCGCGCGCAACTGTAGATGAAAATCGGAGCCGGGCAGTGGACGCGCCACCGCCACCGCATCCACATCGTCCGATTTGGCGCCGGCCAATTCCAGGCACGTGGCGACGGCGCGCTCGGGCATTTCGGCGCGCTCGCCCCACGGCCGGCGCCGCCGCACCAGTTTCGATTCCTCCACCGCCGCGGCTAGCTCACCATCTTTCAGAACCGCAGCCGCGGCATCCCCCAGGAGGCCGCCGATTCCTAGGATCAGCATGCCGCCTACTTACCCTTCTCGCGCTTTTCGATCTTGGCCCAGGTGTCCCGCAGGGCCACCGTGCGGTTGAAAACCGGCTTGCCCGGCGTGCTGTCCGGATCGGTGCAGAAGTAGCCCAGGCGCTCGAATTGATAATGCGCCAGCGGCGCCGTATCCGCCAGGCTCGGCTCCAGTTTGCAGTGCTCCAGCACCTCGAGCGAATTCGGATTGAGATTCTTCCGGAAATCGTCGCCCTGATTGGGATCCTCCGTGAGGAACAAGTTATCGTAAAGCCGCACTTCGGCATCGATCGCGTGCTGCGCCGATACCCAGTGAATCGTCGATTTAACGCGCCGCCCGTCAGGCGCATTCCCTCCGCGCGTCTCCGGATCGTAAGCGCAGTGAATCTCCTCCACCTGCCCCTCGGCGTTCTTCACCACGCCCGTGCAGGTGACAAAGTAGCCATAGCGCAACCGCACTTCGCGGCCCGGCGACAGCCGGAAATACTGCTTCGGCGGATCCTCCCGGAAATCGTCCTGCTCGATATACAACACCCTTGAAAACGGCACCTTCCGCATCCCGGCGGACGCGTCCTCCGGGTTATTGACCGCCTCCATTTCCTCCACCTGACCCTCGGGGTAGTTATCGATTACCACGCGCAGAGGACGCAGCACGGCCATTACACGGGCCGCGCGCTTATTCAAATCCTCGCGCACATAGTGTTCAAGCAAGCCTAACTCGACGATACCGGTAGTCTTCGAGATGCCTATCGACTTACAAAAGTTGCGGATCGCCTCCGGCGTGTAGCCGCGGCGCCGGATACCTGCCAGGGTCGGCATGCGCGGATCGTCCCAGCCGCGCACGTGTCCTTCCTGCACTAAGGTGAGCAGCTTGCGCTTACTCATCATAGTATAAGTCAGATTCAGGCGGTCGAACTCGATCTGCCGAGGATGATAGATCCCTAACTGATCGATATACCAGTCGTAGAGCGGCCGGTGATCCTCGAACTCCAGCGTGCAGATGGAGTGCGTGATGCGCTCGATGGAATCGCTTTGCCCGTGCGCGAAGTCATACATCGGGTAGATGCACCACTCGTTGCCTGTGCGGTGATGCTCGGCATGCAGGATGCGGTACATCACCGGGTCGCGCATGTTCAGGTTGGGCGAGGCCATGTCGATCTTCGCTCTAAGCGTGCGCGAGCCGTCGGGGAATTCGCCCGCCTTCATCCGCTGGAATAAGTCGAGGTTCTCTTCCACCGGGCGATTGCGGTACGGGCTGGGGGTGCCCGGCTCGGTCAGGGTACCGCGGTGCTTACGCACTTCTTCGGCCGATAAGTCGCATACATATGCCTTACCATCCCGGATCAATTGCAGGGCCCACGCGTATAACTGGGGGAAGTAATCCGAGGCGTAAAAGAGCCGGTCGTCCCAGTCAAACCCGAGCCACCGGACGGTGTCCATGATCGAATCGACGTACTCGGTGTCTTCTTTCTCCGGATTCGTATCGTCGAAGCGGAGATTCGTCTTTCCGCCAAACTCCGCAGCCAGGCCAAAATTCAGGCAAATGGACTTCGCATGCCCGATATGCAGGTAGCCGTTCGGCTCGGGCGGAAAGCGCGTATGCACGCGACCCTGGTACTTGCCCGTCTTTTGGTCCTCGACCATGATGTCGCGGATAAAGTTCGAGGGGCCGGGCGCCGGGGCGCTGCCACCCGGCTCAGGCGTAGAAACATTCGGATTCATATGGCTTTCAATTTTTCGATGGCGCGTTGAATGCGCGCGATGCAAGTCTCGCGGCCCAGCACCTCCAGTGTGCCGAACAGGGGGGGCGCCGTCTTGCGGCCGCACACCGCCACGCGGACCGGTTCGAACATCTGGCCGGCTTTGATGCCCAGTTTCTCGGCGGCGCCGCGCAGCGCGGCCTCCAACCCGTCGTGCGTGAATTCCGCCGAAGCCAGCACGCCCGAGGCGCATTCGAGCACCCGCAGCGCCAGCGCCGTGTTTCCCTTCTTGGGAATCAACTCGGCGGAATCGTACGGCGGCAACTCCTGCACGAAAAAGAAGTCCGCCACCGTCAGCACGTCCCGCAGCAGCCGGATGCGCTCCTGAATCAGCGGCGTAATGCGCAACATTCTTTCGGGCGATAGGTCGAACCCCGCTCCGCGCACCACCGGCAGCAGCGCCGCCGAAAGTTCCGCGGCCGGCATCGTGCGGATGTGCTCCGCATTCAGCCACACCGCCTTCGGATCGAACGGATCGGCCTCGGTAAAGTTCACCACCGCATTACTGCGATGAATGCCCTCCAGCGAAAACGCATCGATCAGTTCCTGCCGCGTCAGCAACTCGCGATCGTTCTTGGGACTCCATCCCACCAGGCACAGGAAATTAATAAACGCCTGCGGCAGAAAGCCGCTGTCGCGATAAGTCGTCACGCTGACCACCGGGCCGTGACGCCGCTTCGAAAGCTTGGTGCCGTCCGGCGCCGTCAGCAGCGGCACGTGCGCGAAGCGCGGCGGCGTGCATCCGGCGGCTTCGAAAATCAGCACGTGCTTGAACGTGTTGGTCAGATGATCCTGCCCGCGAATGATGTCCGTAATGCGCAAATCCGCGTCGTCCGCGCACGAGGCCAGGTGATAGGTCGGCATGCCGTCGCTGCGCAGCAAGGCGAAGTCTTCGATATCCGCGGTGGCTTTGGTTTGCTCCCCATACACGCCATCCGCGAAGCGCACCTGCGACACCGTCTCGCGCGGTACGCGGAAACGCAGCGCGAACGGTTCGCCCGCTGCTGCCCGGCGCTCGCTTTCTTCGCCCGGCAGATCGCGCATGCCCTGGTTGAACAGCCAGGTCCCCTGCGCACCCGATTTTTCGCTGTCGCCGCCCTGCGCAGGCGTGAAGTCGCGGTACGCCAGGCCCTTGCGGAAAATCGCCTGAGCCATCTCGCGGTGCAAACCCAGACGTTCCGATTGCTTGTATTCTTCGTCCCAGTTCAAATCCAGCCAGCGCAGGCCTTCGAAGATGGAGTTCAATGAGGCTTCCGTGTTCCGCCCGACATCGGTGTCGTCGATCCGCAGGATCATGGTTCCGCCGTTGTGGCGGGCATACAGCCAATTGAAAATGAAAGTGCGGGCGCTCCCGATGTGCAGAAATCCCGTGGGAGACGGCGCGAACCGGACTCGCAGCATGAATACGTAAGTATAACAAGCCGCTCTTACCGCTCGCGTGCACCGGTTGCCGTGTAAATTGTTCTCGGGCAGAGCGCGCAACGCACCCCTCGGCCGCGCAACCCGATGAAACCAAGCGGTTGGCCTGAGGGTTGCACTGTGAAAGGCAGTTGAAGTGGCGCGAACCGGTGGGCCGCGGTTCCCTCGCGAGAGAAGCCGCGGTACCACCGGATAAATTTATCAGGGCATCAGTACGATCGGCGTGCGCCAGAACGCGAACTTCTGCTGCGTCGGATTGAAGACCGAAACCTGGCAGGTGTACCTTCCCGCCGCCAACTTACCGAGGGGAAGACTGAACCGCAGCGGCAGCGCCTTGGTCTTCGCATCCAATCCATCGGTAATCTGCAGCGGCGCCGATTCGAACGCCTTCACCTTTCCGCGGATGAAGCTCACCGTCGCCACCAGCGGCTCCGTAGTCTGCGCGGCGGGCTCGTAAGCCTGCAAGTACACATACATCTCCTGGTTCTTGCGAAACACGTTGGTAACGCTCGGCACCAGCTTCTTATTGCCTTCGATCAGCGGATTGGTCGATAAGAGCTTCTGGTCCTTCTCCGCGCTGAATACCGCCTGGCTCAGATCGGTGCGCTGGCTGCTCAGCACCACCGAGCTGATCGGCAGCAGTTTCTGCTCGGTGGTCAGGTCCGGCACCACGAACTTACGATCGTAAGTGCCGATCTTGCCCGTGGTATTCTCGCGCGCCACGAACCGCAGCGAGTAAGTGCCGGGAGCCAGAACACATCCCGCGTCATACTCAATGGAGCGCTTGGCCAGCTCCTGCACGCTTTGGTCTTTCAGCTTCAGCGGAATGCTTTCCCGGAAGTTCTGTACCTGTTTGCCGGCCGAGTCTTTCAGCACACCGATCATGTCGATGTTGGTGCTGTCGCCGCCTTTCGACTTAGCCAGTTCCAGGTCGCTGCCCGGGATCTTGGCCACGATGGGAATGAAATACCGGTCCTTGGCCAGGCGGAAATAATATACGTCCAGCGCGATATCGATATCCGTAATCGGGTCGCCCAGCATCAAAGCTTCGGTCAGAGACCGCTCTTTGTCGGTGGCATTGAAGTTCTTCCACTCCTTGCCGGCGTAGTAACCCTTGGTGTATTCGAACTTAGAGAACCGCGCCTGCACCGCGGGGTCGCGCATGCTGAGTTTTACCGCGCGGAAATGCCCGTCCAGCTTTTCGTTGTGGCTATAGTAGCCCAGAATGTAATAGCTGGACATATCTTTCTGCGCCTGCTGAATGCCGATCGAGAGATCGTTCGTATCCAGCAGCGCCTTGCCGCCGGTATCGGTCGCCAGAGTAAACAAAGTTTCCTGCTGGCCTTGGAAGTTACTCTGCTGCGACCGCGACGAACTGCCCGTGTACATCCCCGAGCCGCCCGGCGAAGACTTTGTCGCATCGCCCAAGGGAGCCGAAGCCACCAGGCCGCGCGCGTCGATCGGGTAGAACGACACATTGGCGCGCAACGCGGCGTTGACCGTCGCCTGTAACTGCGCCTGGTTGTCTGTGCCATTGCGGGTCATGCCGCTGGCGAAGTACACCAGCGCTTTTTTCTCATTCAGCGAACCCAGCATCTTCACCGCCGATTCGAGAGCCGAAAGCTGACGGTCCGTGTTGAAGATGTTGAACTCGGTATCATCCTGCGTAAATGCAGCACCGGTGTCGGCAGTACTGTCGTCGCTAGTGCTGGTCTCGAAACCCTGGCCTTCGCCGATGGTCAAATGTTTAATGTCCTTCATTAGTAAGTCGCGGTCGTCGGTGAAGTCCTCAACCACCTTGATGTCGTTCGAGAAGGTCATGATGGCCATCAGGTCCGACTTAGTCATGGAAGTCTTCAGGAACTTCTCGGCAGCGGCCTGCGCGCGGAACTGATCGGGCAGCGGCATCGAGGTCATGTCGAAGAACATGACCATGAGGCGCTTGTCCCGATACTTGATATCGCCCGGCTTCTCCGGCGCGATCTGATTCACGGTCACGGATTTCGGTTGGTCGGCCGGCTTCTCTTCGCGGGTGACCAACACCGCCGGACCCTCATCGGGCGATGGCGCCATCACCGTATCGTCCAACTTCTGAAATTCGGCGAAGTCCACGTCCTGCGGCTTGCCGTCCTCGAGCACCACAAAGTCCTTCTTGGTCAGGCCTGTAACCGGCGCCCCGCTCTTGTCCTTGATGGTCAGATTCAAAACTACCAACTGAGTGGTGGTCTTAAACTCAAACGGCTTGGTGGATACAGCCGCCTGCTGCGAATTATTATTCCCGGCGGCGGTTTGCTGGCGCGGCGCCGGCCGCGGAGGCGCGGTCTGCTGCGCTGAAACTACCAGCACCCAAACAAGAAACGTCGCGATAATCGGTCGCATAGTTAGAATCTAAACCTCAGGGTAGCGGTAAGATCGCGCATGGAGCCATTGCCCGGCGCATTTAAGATGCCGAACTGCGAAGATCCCACGGTGGTATTCCACCCAGGAAACACCGGGTGGTTGAGCAGGTTATTCGCCCCGAAACGCAGGTTCATGCTGCGGCGCTCGCCAATCCGGAAAGTCCGCTCCGCTGACCCGTTCAGGCTGAACATATTCGGCCCGGTAATGATGTTGCGGCCGGCATTGCCGTAGAAACCCGTGGGAGGCGTGGTAAATGCAGCCGCGTTCAGCCCGCCATCGAGATAGATTGGGCCGCCCCAGTAGAACGCCCGCAGCGGTCCGGTAATACCGGTGCCGCCCAGAGTTCGGGCCACCGCATTGGGCGTCTCCGGCGAACCGCTGGCCACCTGCGAACTCAGTTGGAAAGTCCATTCGCGGAACAAAGTCCCTTTGAAGCCGCGCATGAACGCGCCACCCTTGGCGCCCATGCCCGTGCTGTATTGCATATTCATTCCCAGCGTGTTGGCCCGGACGCCCGACGAGCGCGCCCGCTCGGCATCCAGGTCGAGCCAGTTCTGCGCCGCCGCCGCCACGCTCGCGCCCCGCCCGCCGGAAGCGCCCACATCGTCGATCGCTACCGTGTGCTGGTAAATCGCCGACCACGAGAGCCCGCTGCGGAACCGCCGCTGTAACTGCAGCCAGATACCGTTCGAGATGCTGTTACCCCCGGTGGTGATGTAGTAATAGTTGGTCGGGCAGTTGGGCGTACAGAAGTAAGTCGTCCCCGGCGGCGCCGAGTTCGGAATCAGCTCCTGCGGCTGGTGAGTACCCTTAGTGCCGGAGTAAGTCACCGTTGCGACCAGCGAGTTGGTCAGGTTCTGCTGCACCGAGAGCCGCCATACCTGGGCATAGCCGATCTGGAAGTTCGGATCCACGGCGAAGGTCGACACGTTGTTGCCCGTCAGATTACAGCCCAATGCGCCCGGCGTGCAGAAGAACATACCTGCTGGCGAAGGATTGATGTAACTCAACGAGATCGGCGACTGTTGCGCCATCTGGTTCACGAGTCCCTGGAACACCGAAGTGTTGTAGTAAATGCCCCAGCCGGCGTTGACCACCATGGTCTTCTTCTGCCAGGGTTTCCACGCCACACCGAGCCGCGGCTGAAACTCGTGTACGTCCCCGCGCAACAGGCTGCCCGGCAACCCGAACTGGCTGCCCAGGTCGCAGGCCGCTCCGTTGGGCGGAGCCGATGCGCAAACCGGCGTCGCCGTACTGAATCCGGGACCAACTACCATATTGACCAGCCGCCCGTACTTCTCCGTGGTCGGTAACTGGTAATCCCAGCGCAGCCCCCACTGAAAGCTCAGTCCCTTGTTGGTGAGCTGGATGTTATCGTTCACATAGCCGTCGTACCAGCCGTTCCGGAAGTACTTATCGGCGTTACCGTATGCGATCGTATCCGTGTCCGGCTTGTTCAGCAGGAAATCCGCGAAGTCGTAACCGGAATTGGGCACGCCGGCCAGCGAGGTCGCCGTACCGTTAAACGTAAAGCTGCCGCGCGGGTTCTGCTGCGAAATCGGATTCGTCTGTACGCGCCGGATATCGGCGCCGAACGTAAACTGGTGCTGCCCGTGGAACCATCGTACCGACTCGCTCAGCGCCGAAGTCTGCGCGCGGTTGAAGACCGTGCTGCCATCGCTCAACACCGAAAATCCGTTCGTAAACGACAGCCCCGGAGGTCCCCAGTAAGCCGCTGCCTGATCGTTGCCCGTGATACCCAGTTCGCCGGAAAGATTCGTCCGGTTTGCGAAATATGGCGTACTGGTCTGGGTATTCCGGCTGAAATTGAACCCTAGTGTGTTGATCAGCCGCGAAGTGAAGTGATAAGTCCAGTTCACGCCGCTGTTATACGCACTCTGGTGCGACGCGCTCGTCAAGTTAGCCCCGGTGGTAGGATCGATATACAACGACCGGTTCTGCCCGTCCGACCGCTGATACGCGAAGCTGCCGAATACCTGGTTCTTCTGGTTAAATGTGTGGTTGATCCGCGAGTTGATGTTGTCCTGGTTATTCACCCCGACCAATCCAACCTGGTAGTTATATCGTGAGTTCAAGGCGGAGAAGTTCGGCAGCGGCGTATACGCCAGCATACCCGTCGCCACCGGACTGATCAGGTTCTGCGGGATCAGGTTATTCGGCAGAATCGACCCGCCGTAGTACAGCGTGGGAACCACGCCCGATGTGGTCAGTGCCTGCGAAAAATCGCCGGCGCGCTCCGCCGCGGTCGGCACTAGCGCCGATTGCGTGCTGCCGTTGCGCGCTCGCGTGAACTGATAATTCAGGTTGAACGTGGTGTGCTCGCCGCTCAGCACGTGCGGAATCTTCAGCGGTCCGCCGAAAATCGCCGTCATGCGCGCATTCGAGGTCGAGGGCTTGGGAGTATCCTGCCCGGTCAGCGAATAGTTCCGCGCGTCCCAGTAGGAGTTATCCAGAATGAACGCTACGTTGCCGTTGTAACGCATCCGCGCGTTCCTCCGGCCGTTGCCGAACGAGTTGGCATTCGGGCCGCCGCGTCCGCCGCGTCCGCCCCGTCCACCAGGGCCGCCACCACGACCGCCCGGTCCGCCGAAACCTCCAAAACCGCCGCCCCCGCGTCCGCCACCGCCGCCCATGCCCATCATGCCGCCGGGGCCGCCGCCGCCAGGACCACCACCGCCAGGACCGCCGCCGCCGCGACCGCCGCGACCGCCGCCGTCACCGCCCGTGTTCATTCCATTGCCGTTGGGATCGCCAGGACCGCCCATGCCCATGCCCATGCCGCCCGGTCCCCCAAAGCCGCCGGGACCGCCCGGACCACCCGGCCCGCCGAACCCCCAATCGTTCTGCTGCTGCATGCCCGCCGCGCTGCTGATGCTGCCGTTCACCACAAAGGCATCGTTCGACGATTGCGCCATGTCGCCCGACATGTTGGCGTCTGCGTTATCGCCCGCCGCCGCCCCGTCGCCCGACGCATTCACATCCAACCGCGTAAATCCACCGCCGTTTCCACCACGGCCCGACGCCGCTGCCCGAATCGAAGGCCGCCCGTTATTGTTGCCTCTGCCCGACCCGGGATTCGCAGCCGCCGCCGTAGTGTTCGTCGCCGGCTTGGTCCCGTTCGTCGCTGTGTTCGTATTCGCCGGCGGCGCCGGCGTAGCCGTCGCGCTGGTCGAAACCGCGGGGGCCGCTGCCGCCGGTGTCGCACTAGACGGAGCCGCCGCCGGTTTGGGCGCCAACGCTGCACTCAATTCCGCCGCCGTCATCGGTTTCAGCGTCCACTGACCCGCCGGAGCATCCTGCGCGATACCAATCTCCTTGCTTGCCTTGGCGAAACCCAACATCTCCACCGTGATCGTCCACACGCCATCGGCCAGTTCCGGAAACGCATAGACACCGTTTTCATCAGTGGTTGTGGCTACCTTTTTATCGGCATTGGTAGCTGTGACCGTCGCGCCCGGCACCGGCAGTCCGGAAGCCGTCACGACCCCGTGATGCTCCGAAGCCATTAGGCTGGTCACGGCGAGACAGGCGGCTAAAATGCGCCCGAGACAGTTTGGAATTCGGTTTGCGGCCATTGGATACACATTCAAGGCGCAGGAGACGCGCTGAATGTTACCGAGGCTGGCTCGACCGGGCTACCGCCGCCCGTTCGCCCTTGTAACCTGCTGTATTACAAGGCCTGCGGACGCCCCGCGCGCCGCCGTACAATGGCTCCATGGCGGCCGTCCGGCCACTGACAATCGACGATTTCGAGCGGCTCCCTCGCGAGTTGGCGGACAATCATGAACTGGTCGACGGTGAGTTGGTGGAATTGTCGGGAAACACTGCGCGCCACAACGGGCTACGGGATTTATCATTGCTTTGATGCTACCGGCCATCCGGGACCGCCCACTCGGCTTGACCTTTCCCGGACAGGAATCTGATTATTTCGGCAACGCTCACGCTCCCGATATCAGCTACTTCGGCAGCCGCCAAGCGGCCGCTGCTGGAGCTGGACAAACGCGTCCAGCGCTTCGTCCCCGGCCTCGCCATTGAGATCACCTCTAACTCTGACACTTATTGCTATTGAAAAAGGACCGCTACCTCGCGGGCGCGTCATCGCAATCTGGCTCATCGCCGCAGAACTCCGCGAAATCACCACCCGCGCTGAGGTCCGTCGCCTCCCAGGAACCGGCACTCTCACGACTCCGTTGCTCCCCGGTATCTCCATCCACCTCGACGCCCTTTTCACCGACCTATAAATAGAAAAGCGGCTGGCACCCTGGCCGGCTGCTCGCGTCCCCAGCGAACACCGAATCTCCCGAATAGCCATTTCGATGGCCCGTTTGGACGACGCCGCCCAATGTCGCCGCGCGGGGCAAGCCTCGCTGCTGAAACTGCAACGGGTTTCAAGAAGAGATCAGGGTGGCTGGTGCCCCCGGATTCATGCGCCATTGACGCCGCAAAACGAGACTGGCTAGGAAAGGAATCAATCATCACTCGATTCCGCAGGCTGCTGCTGCGGCAGAGAGTTTTTGGTATACGCTAGGCGACCAGGAATGAGTGATTTCTCCACATCTCTGGCCAAGCGCACTCCCCAATAAGGAGGTTCCACGGCCGGCCCGGCACGACTGTTGGTCTTGAAGTGATACGATGCCAACTAGCCCGGCACTCGTGACTCAGCCCTCCACCATCGCACACTACCGCATCACGTCCAAGCTCGGCGAGGGCGGCATGGGCGCTGTGTATCGCGCCACCGACACCAAGCTGGGACGGGAGGTGGCGGTAAAAGTGCTGCCCGATGCCTTCGCAGGGGATGCAGACCGCATGGCGCGGTTCGCCCGCGAGGCGCACGTATTGGCATCCTTGAACCATCCGCACATCGCGGCCATCTACGGGGTGGAGGATCGCGCCATCGTGATGGAACTGGTGGAAGGCACGACGCTGGCGGAGCCGATCAGGCGCGGGCCCTTCCCAGTGGAG
>Ga0335085_10012113_pt1 | contig 12726 bp, 10 predicted proteins | sample Lox_Sample_45_FD_206712 | JGI IMG/M metagenome (GOLD analysis project Ga0335085, IMG submission 206712) | Soil microbial communities from Loxahatchee National Wildlife Refuge, Florida, United States - Lox_Sample_4.5 | ecosystem: Environmental > Terrestrial > Soil > Wetlands | place: USA...
GCGACCGCGAGCCGGGCGACGCGCTGCTGAACGTCAGCTCGCGCCGCGGCCCGGGCAAGGGCACCGGGGAACACACCCTGGAGGCGGCCTACCCGTATGGCCTGACCCGGCTGCGCGACATCAGCACCGGGCAGTCCCCGCAGCAGTCCGGCACGCTGGGCGGCAGCTACGCGTCTACCCAGGTCATACGGGAGCGGGCGGCCACGGTGCACCGGATCTGGGTGGTCGAGTGGACCTCGCCGCGCCCGGTCGTGCTGCTGGACGGGCTGGGCTTCCGGCTGGTCCGCCGCTGGCACATCCAGGGACTGTGGCTCCGGCTGTATGTCCGCGAGGCCGGCCGGTAATCATTTCGAGTCCCGTATCGCGGCTTTCCTAAAGCAGCCCTGCAGAGATCTTTCAGGAATGACCGCCAGGATCTAGTCGGCGCATCGATGCGCCGGGCGGGCCGATGCCTGGTGCGCCGTCGCGCCGCGCCGCCTTTCCAGCAGGCTCAGCCCACGGGCTGAAGCGGGCATTCCCGGAGGAGTCCTTATGTTTTTCACCTATCTGCGGCGTGAATTGCGCAGGCGCATGCGCCAGGCGATTTTCATAGCCCTCGGCCTGGCGCTGGGGATCGGCCTGGTCATCACCGTGACGGCGGCCTCGTCCGGGGTCAAGGACGCACAGGCCCAGGTGCTGCACTCGCTGTACGGGGTGGGTACCGACGTGACCGTCACCCAGACCCCCAAGGCGGGCTCGTTCAGCCCCGGCTCGTTCGGGTTCCGCGGCCGCACTGGCACCCAGAAGCGGCCGGCCTCCGGGACGAAAATCAGCATTAACAACTTGACCAGCGCCGGGCTGGGTTCCTTGACCAGCTCGTCGGTGACCAGCATCGCCAAGCTGCACGACGTGTCCGGGGCGTCGGGAGCGCTCAGCCTTTCCGATGTGATCATCACCGGCAAGATCCCGGCCATCAACTCCAGCGGCAACGGGAACACGTCCGGCGGCTTTGGCGGTAACGGTGGCGGCGGCGGGGGCGGCCAGGGCTTCCGCGGCAGCTTCACCCCCACCACGTTCTCGGTCAGCGGCGTGGACCTGAACCACGGGGCGCTCGGCCCGCTCAGCTCGGCCAAGCTCACCGCCGGCCGCGCGTTCGCGGCCAGCGACGCCACCTCCAACGTGGCCATGGTCAACGCCAACTACGCGAGCCAGAAGAAGCTGAAGGTCGGCTCGACGGTCGACGTGGCCAAGACCAACTTCAAGGTGATCGGCATCGCGTCGGCCGGCTCCAGCGCCTCCGACGTGTTCATCCCGCTGGCCCGGGCGCAGAAGCTGGCCAGCCTGTCCGGCAAGGTCAACACGGTCTACGTGTCGGCCAACAGCTCGGCCAACATCGCCGCGGTGGCCAAGGAGATCAAGGGCCTGCTGCCCAGCGCCACCGTGACCACTTCGGCCAGCCTGGCCAGCGAGGTGACCGGGTCGCTGACCAGCGCGGCCAGCCTGGCCAACAACCTCGGCAAGTGGCTGGCCATCGCGGTGCTGATCGCCGCGTTCCTGCTGGCCAGCCTGCTGACCATGTCCGCGGTCACCCGCCGGGTGCGGGAGTTCGGCACGCTCAAGGCGCTGGGCTGGAAGGGCCGCCGGATCGTCGGCCAGGTGATGGGCGAGTCCATCATCATCGGCGTCATCGGCGGCGCGGTCGGGGTGGCGCTGGGCTTCGCGGGCGCGACGCTGGTGCAGAAGCTGGCCAAGCCGCTGACCGCGTCGCTCGGCACGACCACCGGCTCGGCCACCCCCGGCGGGGCGCAGACGGTCGGCGGTGGCCGGTTCCCCGGCGGCGGTGGCGCGGTCCCCGGCAGTGGCGGATTCGGCCGGGCGGCGGCGGACGCGGCGCACACCGTGGCCGTCCACCTCACCGCGCCGGTCACGATCAGTGCCGTGATCCTGGCCGTGGTCCTGGCCATCGCCGGCGGCCTGATCGCCGGCACGTTCGGCGGCTGGCGGGCGGCCCGCCTGCGCCCGGCCGCGGCACTGTCCAGGGTCGAATGAGCCCAGGTCGAATGAGCCCAGGTCGAATGAGCACCGTCGAAGCCGGGTGGACTGAGAGGAAGCCATGTACAAGCTGACAGGCGTCACCAAGCGGTACCAGAAAGGCCGGGCCACGGTGGACGCGCTGGCCGGCGTGGATCTCGTCATCGAGGATGGGGAGTGGCTGGCCATCCAGGGCCCGACCGGCCACGGGAAGACCACCCTGCTGCAGATGCTGGGCGGGCTGGACCGGCCCACCTCCGGCATCGTGGACTTCGACGGCCAGGACCTGGCCGCCCTGCGGGAAGCCCAGGTCACCAACGTCCGGGCCAAGTCCATCGGGTTCATCTTCCAGACCTTCAACCTGATCCCCACGCTGAGCGCGCGGGAGAACGTGGAGGTCGCGCTGGTCCCGCTGGGCATCCACGGGGCCGAGCGGACCGCCCGGGCCAACCAGGCGCTGGCCAGCGTGGGCCTGGCCGACCGGGCCCGGCACCTGCCGTCGGAACTGTCCGGCGGTCAGCAGCAGCGGGTGGCCATCGCCCGCGCCCTGGTCAAGGAGCCCAAGGTGCTGCTGGCCGACGAGCCCACCGGGAACCTGGACGAGGGCACCAGGGACGAGATCATGGGCCTGCTGGAGAAGCTGTGGCGGGACGCCGGGCTGACCCTGGTCCTGGTCACCCACGACACCTCGGTGGCCCGCCGGGCGCAGCGGATCGGGCTGATGCAGAACGGCAAGCTGTCCATCCGGTCTGACACCCGGGAAGCGGCCGCCCCCGCTGACCACCGGGGCGCGGCTACCTGACCGCGAGAGCGGAGCTGGCCAGCCGGGTCGGGGCGGCCAGCTCCGCTCCCGCTCTGTTCAGCGTTCGGTGCGGGAGCCGGCTGACTCCGAGCTGGTCTCGTCGTCCGGCTTGGCCGGGACCGCCTGCTCGCACCAGACGATCTTGCCGTCGCGGGTGCGCCGGGCGCCCCAGCGCTGGGCCAGCTGGCTGACCACTTCCAGCCCGCGGCCGCACTCCTCGTCCCGGCCCGCGTGGCGCAGCCGGGGGAGCGCCGAGGAGTTGTCCAGCACCTCGCAGACCAGGGGGCCGTCCAGCACCAGCCGGATGGTGACCTCCCCGGTGGCGTACCGGATCGCGTTGGTGACCAGTTCGGACACCAGCAGCTCGGTGGTGGGCATCAGCTCGTCCAGGCCCCACCGGGCCAGCGGCTCGCGGATCAGGTGCCGGGCCTTGGCCGCCGAGGTCAGCTCGGGCGGCACCGACCAGCTGGCGTGGTGATCGGCAGGGATCTTGCTCAGCCGGGCGATCAGGATCGCGATGTCGTCCCGCTGCTGGTGCGCGTACACCCCAGCCAGCGCGGCCCGGCACAGGTCATCGAGCGGCCGCTCGGCCCCCTCGCCGTCGAACACCTCGCGGAGGAAGTTCAGCCCGTCGTCGATGTCCCGGTGCCGGTCCTCGACCAGCCCGTCGGTGTACAGCACCAGCAGGCTGCCGTCCTCGATCTCGATGGTCCGGCTCTCGATCGGCGACTCGCCCACGCCCAGCGGCGGGGCCGGGTAGGTGTCCAGGAACTCGGTGCTGCCGTCCGGCCGGACCAGCAGCGGCGGCAGGTGGCCGGCCGAGGCGATCTCGCAGCTGCCGGTGACCGCGTCGTACAGCGCGTAGGCGCAGGTGGCGAAGTGTGGCTCGCGCTCACCCAGGTTGGTCATCAGCTCGTTGAGCTGGGCCAGCGACTCGTCCGGCGGCAGTTCCAGGGTGGCCAGCGTGTGGATCGCGGTGCGCAGCCGGCCCATGGTCACCGCGGCCCGCACGCCGTGCCCGGCCACGTCGCCGACGACCAGGGCGGCCCGCGCCCCGGGCAGCGCGATCGACTCGTACCAGTCCCCGCCGACCTCGATCAGCTTGCTGCCGGGCAGGTAGCGGTGCTTGACGTCCATCGACGACGGCGCGGACAGCCCGGTGGGCAGCAGGCTGCGCTGCAGGGTCAGCGCGGTGGTGCGCTCCCGGTTGTACTGCCGGGCGTTGTCGATGAAGATCGCGGCCCGGGAGGCGAACTCCATGCCGATCTCGGAGTCGTAGTCGTCGAACGGCCGGTAGCCCGCCTTACGGGTGCACACGAAGAAGCCCAGCGAGGTGTCCTTGGTGGCCAGCGGCAGCAGCAGCATGGACGTGTCGGACAGCAGCTTGGCCACCGGCCGGCGCAGCCACGATTCGGCGATGCTGACCGCCTTGCGGTCGTCCAGCGCGGCGATCCGGACCGGCTTGCCGGTTTCCATGCACTCCACGTACGGCGTGTCCGGCGGGTAGAGCAGCACCTCGCCGGTGGGGAACGCGGCGTCCCAGCCGGGGGAGCCGTCGTCGGTGGCCACCGCCAGGCGGCGCATCAGCTGGGACCCGTCCGGCGGGTTGACCGGGAACTCGTCGCCCGCGGCCACGCTCTCCAGCACCAGCAGGCCGGCTGCGGTGCAGAAGTGCGGCACCAGGATGTTGATCAGGCCCCGGGCCACCTGGTCCAGGTCCAGGGTCGCGCCGATCTGGCGGAACGTGTCGTCCAGCAGCGAATGCCGCATCAGCGCGGGGTCGACGAACCGCTCGGCCTTGGTGGGCGGCATGCGCAGCACGGCCAGCGCGGTCAGGCCCGGCTTGTCGCCGTCGCCGAGCATCGGCTGGACGCTGGCCACCGTCTCCACCCGTCGTCCTTCCCGGGTGCTGATGGGCAGCACGGCGGTGGCCTCACGGCCCGCCTTGACCGCTTCGAGCAGCTGGGTCAGCGCGGGCTCGGCCGTGCTCCGGCCGGCCACCAGGTCGCCAAGCTGGGCCCCGACCAGTGAGTCCGGGTCCAGCGGCAGGATCTCGGGTGCGTTGCGGTCATGCTGGATGATCCGTCCGTCCTCATCGATGCCCAGGATGAGGGTCCGCACGGATACGTTTGATAGCAGAGCGGTGATCTTCCCCACCGTACCTGATGTCGGGTTATGCGTCCTGGCTGGTGCACTCGTTCCATGTATCCAGTATTTGTTTAAGTTATGCCCCATCGGCGGCGCGCCGACCACCCATTCGCGCGCACTCGTGCCAATGGCTACGTGACAGCCACCGCGCCCGCGATCATGGCGGTACGGAGCGACGAGGGAGAACTGATGCCGCGGGTCACGGTGCTGGGCAGCCTGAACATGGATATCTCGGTCAACGTGCCGCGGCTGGCCGGCCCCGGGGAGACGGTGCTCGGCGCCGCCGCCCGGCTGCAGCCGGGCGGGAAGGGCGCCAACCAGGCGCTGGCCGCGGCCCGGCTGGGCGCGGCGGTGCGGATGGTGGGCTGCTGCGGCGCCGACGGCTTCGGGGTGACCTGCCGGGGCGCGCTGAGCGACGCGGGCGTGGACGTCACCGCGGTCCGGGTGGCCCAGGAGGCCAGCACCGGGCTGGCGCTGATCAGCGTGGACCCGGCCGGGGAGAACTCGATCATCGTCGCGCCGGAGGCGAACGGCCTGGTGGGCCCGGCCGAGGCGGCGGCGGCGCTGGCCGGTCCGCCCGATGCGCTGGTGCTGTCGGCGGAGATCCCGGTGCCGGTGCTGGCCGCGGCGCTCGGCCAGGCCCGCGCGGCCGGGGTGCTCACCGTGCTGAACCTGGCGCCGGTGCCCCCCGAGGCCGGCCCACTGCTGGCCGCCGGGGTGGACTGGCTGGTGGTCAACGCGCCCGAGGCCGGGGTGCTGCTGGGCCAGCCGGTGACCGGCCCGGACGGCGCCCAGCCGGCCGCCGTGGCCCTGGCCGGGCTGGGCCCGGTACACGTGGTGATCACGCTGGGCCCGGCCGGTGCGGTGCTCGGCGGGGCGGCGGGCACGCACACCGTGCCGGGGTTCAGCGTGGCGGGGGTGGACAGCGTGGGCGCCGGGGACGCGTTCGTGGCCGCCCTGGGCGTGGCCGCCGCCGCGGGCGTGCCGCCGGCCGAAGCGGTCCGGCTGGCCTGCGCGGTGGGCGCCACCGCGGTAACCCGGCCCGGCGCCCAGGATGGCCTGCCCGTCCCGGCCGACGTGCTGGCCGCCACCGGCGTGCACTGGCCGGTGTAAACAGCGCCGAGGCTCGCGGAGCGGACTCCGCGAGCCTCGGCGTCAGGCGCTGGTGTGCGGTCGCCTCTCGGCGAGTGGCACGACGCGGCTCCAGCCGGACGGTATTCCGCGAAGGCAGATGATTTGCGGCCCGGGGGACCCATCACACCAGCGATGACTAGTAACGAGGCGCGCCGGCCAGCTATTCCGCGCCGGCCGGATTTCTTTCCCGCCCAGGTCACCGCCCCGGGGCGTCCCCCGGATCCAACCGCGTGGCTGAATCAGCCATGCGCACCTGACGGCATGAAGGAAGCAGCCATGTGGTTCGGCCGGGGGCGGCCAGCGGCTGGCCGGGCGGGCACCGATACCCGATTGATGCCGTTCTGGCTGCCAGGCAAGCCCAGGCAGGCGGCGCGGGGGTCTAATGTGAAGTTCGGAAAACCGGGGTGATTACGAGGAGTTGCGCGGGTGCCTGGGGACCCATCCCTGATCGGCAGCATCGGCGTGCTGTGCGTCGCCACCCGCGGGGAGGCGGGGCCGGGCGAGGTGCTGCTCAAGATCCGTGGTGGGACCGAGGCCTACATCGCCTGGTCGACGGAGCCGATTCCCAGGGGCCGCACCGTTCTGGTCATCGAATCGCGTGGCACGCGGACGGTGGACGTCAGCGAGTGGACCGATCCGCTCAACCCCTTCCCAGAACCATTACCGGACCGAGTTGGCTGAAGGAGTCCGATTATGCTCGGTTATCGCGTGCCATCGCCCGATGCGGCGATGCTGATCTCTGGTGGGCGGCGCTGGCGCGGCGGCTCACCGTTCCGTGTGATCATCGGCCACGGCGCGTTCGTGGTGCCGCTGTTCCGCAAGGCCCGTTACCTGACCCTGTCCATGCAGGAAGCGGAAGTCGGCGAGACGTGCGTGACCCGGCAGGGCATCTCGCTGAACGTGCGCGCGGTGATCGCGTTCAAGGTCGGCAACGACGAGGAGAGCATCGTCAACGCGGGCCAGCGGTTCCTCTCCGACCAGGATCAGATGTCCATCCTGACCGGCCGGATCTTCGCCGGCCACCTGCGCTCGATCGTCGGCTCGATGACGGTGGAAGAGATCGTCACCGAGCGGCAGAAGCTGGCCATCGAGGTGCTGGACGGGTCCAAGGCGGAGATGGCCAAGATCGGCCTGACCGTCGACTCGCTGCAGATCCAGTCCATCGATGACATGAACTCGGGATACATCGACGCGATGGCCGCCCCGCACAACGCGGCCATCCGGCGCCAGGCCCAGATCGCGCAGTCCCAGGCCAACCAGGCCGCCGCGCAGGCCGAGCAGGAGTCGCAGCGTAAGCAGTCCGAGTACGCCCGGCAGACCGCGGTCGTCCAGGCCCAGTACAAGGCCGAGATCGACCAGGCGCAAGCCACGGCGGCCCAGGTCGGCCCGCTGACCCAGGCGAAGGCCCAGATGGACGTCATCAACGCCCAGGCCGAGCTGGCCCGCCGCCAGGCCGAGCTGCGCGAGCGGCAACTGGTCGCCGAGGTGGTCAAGCCGGCCGAGGCGGAAGCGGAGAAAACGCGCATCCTGGCCAAGGCGGACGCCGAGCGGATGAAGATCCAGGCCGACGCGGCGGCGTCCAACAACCGGGTCGCGCTGGACCGGATGCTTATCGACCAGCTCCCGCAGATCGTCAAGGAAGCGGCCGGCGGGCTGGCCAACGCCAACGTCAACGTGCTCAACGGGGCCGAGGGGCTCAGCGAGATCGCGGCCGGACTGGTGGGGCAGGGGCTGACCATCCTCGACTCGATCAAGAAGAACCTTTCCACCGGGCCGGAGGCCAGCGCCGAGGTGGTCCGGCTGCCGGAGGGCCCGCAGGACGGCCGCCCGCGCGGCTGACCCAGGGTTCCCGGGCCCGCCCGCCCGGCCTCTAGGCTGAGCGGATGCTGGTGCTGGCCGGGGTGGCCCTGCTCGCCGCGCTCGCCTGGGTGTACCTGCTGGCCGGGCGCGGCGGGTTCTGGCGCACCGATCAGCGGCTCCCTCCAGTCGACCCGCGATGGGCGCCGGAACGCTGGCCCAGCGTGGTCGCCGTGGTACCGGCCCGGGACGAGGCGGCCATCCTGCCGCACACCCTGCCCAGCCTGCTGGCCCAGGACTACCCGGGCGAGTTGGCGGTGCTGCTGGTGGACGACGGCAGCACCGACGGGACCGCGGACGTCGCCGCCGCGCTCGGCCGGGACCGGCCGCTGCGGGTGGTGCGGGCGGGCCCGCCGCCGGCCGGCTGGGCGGGCAAGGTGCATGCCATGGCCACCGGCCTGGAGGCCGCGGGGGAGTGCGACTACGTCCTGTTCACCGACGCGGATATCGGGTACGCCGCGTACACGCTGGCCGAGCTGGTCCGCGCGGCGGCGGCCGGTGACCGCGCGCTGGTCTCGCAGATGGCGCTGCTGCGCGCGGACAACGGCTGGGAGCGGCTGATCGTGCCGGCCTTCGTGTACTTCTTCGCCCAGCTGTACCCATTCCGCTGGGTGAACCGGCCGGGTGCGCGGACGGCCGCCGCGGCCGGTGGCTGCATGCTGGTCCGCCGGGCCACGCTGGCCGCGGCGGGCGGCCTGGCCCCGATCCGGGGGGCCCGCATCGATGACGTGGCGCTGGGCCGGCTGCTCAAGCGGCCGCCGTCGCGGGCCCACTGCTGGCTGGGGTTCACGACCGAGGTCCGCAGCCGCCGGCCGTATCCCCGGCTGGCCGGGCTGTGGGACATGATCGCGCGCAGCGCCTACGTTCAGCTGCGCTACTCGCCGGTGCTGCTCGGGCTGACCCTGCTGGGCCTGCTGTGGCTGTACGCGGTGCCGCCGGTGGCCGGGCTGGCCGGCCTGGCCGGGCTGGCCACCGGGGCCGGATCGGCGGCGGCCTGGTGCGCCGCCGCGGGGCTGGCCGGCTGGCTGCTGATGAGCGTCAGCTTCCTGCCCGTGCTCCGGCTGTACCGCCTCGGCGGCTGGCGGGCGCCGGTGCTGCCCGGTATCGCCCTGCTTTATGCCGCCATGACCGCGGATTCCGCCCGGCGGCATTATGCCGGGCGCGGCGGCGAATGGAAGGGCCGCACGGTGCCGGCCGGCCGCCAGGCGCAGTAGGCAAAACGCCTGGCAGCTTTTGCCTTTATTCGCCCGACAATTCCGACACTGGTATCTCCGGGGATAAGCGCACTCTCTTCCAGCCTGAATCAGAAGCGAGAGTGCCCAGGTCACAGAGCTATGACATGCTTCATGTTGCGCATCGTGAGTTAGTAACTACTCATGGTATGGTCGCTGCTGGACTCGGCGGGGCGGGAGTCAGCGTGAAGCGCAGACAACTACGGAGGCAAGCCCGGGGCCGGTTTTAAATCACCGCCTCATACCCCGTGGAATTTTCTTATCGGACCCGGGCAAATTCGAGGGAAGGAAGTATTCGATGCGTAGACGCATCACCAGGACGCTCCTCGCCGCTGCGGCGGCGGGCGTCACCGCTGGCACCCTTGGCCTGACCGCCGTAGGGGCCGCCGACGCGGCCGTGTCGCACCCTGTGGCCGGCGGGAACATCGGCCCGGTCATGGCGACCACGAGCACGGCGGGGTACGAGGCTAGCGGGCGTGATTTCCGCTACATCTCGTCGACCATCACGGTGCCGGACACCTCGTTCCTGACCGGGCTGTACCCGCAGGAGTACATCCAGCTGGGCAATGGCTCGCTGGGCGGCGGCGACCAGTACATCCGGGCCGGCATCGAGTCCTGCATCGTGGCCAGGTCCTACGGTTACACCTGCACCACGGGCAGCTGGGTGTCGTTCATCGAGGCGTTCAACAACTCGCTGAACGGCCCGTACTTCTCGCACTACTCCGAGCTGTCCGGGGTCAACCAGGGCGACGGCGTGAACTTCAGCATCTTCTATGACGAGCCCGGCAACGAGCTGCACTTCGTCATCACGCCACCGTCCACGTCCGGGCCGGTGCAGTACTACAAGACGCAGGCCTACGGGGCGATCTTCCAGTACGCCGACGCGGTGGACGACTTCACCAACAGCACCGGGGTGCCGGTCCCGCTGCCGCCGTTCATCCGCTCGTTCCGCATCAACCAGTTCCTGCAGGGTGCCATCACCACCGAGCATGGGCTGCGCGGTTCGTTCGTCGGCCCGTGGACGACCACCCCGATCATCGCCACCAGCAACGGCCTGCTGCCGCCGTCCGGGACCACCCGGGTGTCGCCTGGCCCGCTGTGGTCGGACGGCCTGTCGGCCAACGGCGCGGTTCGCCCGTGGGACGCCTTCGGGGTCTGGGCGCGCTGAGTTCAGCTGAGTACGGGCTGCTGCCCGGGCCGGTTTCCGGCCCGGGCAGCACGCTGTTTGGGGTGCATAAATCCATCGCGTGAAGTAATCATTAGATTACGTACAGTAGGGAAGGTGTTACGGAGGGCGGTCAGGGCCGACCTGAACAATCAAGTACGGGGGCAAGCCGGGCATTCGTCCTGTAATCAACCGCCCCAGCATCACACCGGTGCTGCTCCCGCGCGTCACAGGAGGGGAACCGACTGATGCGAAGCCGCATCTTCCGAACGTTCGTCGCCGCCGCGGCGGCGGGTGCCACCGCCACGACGCTGGGTCTCGCGGCCTCGGGTGCCGCGAGCGCGTCCGTGAGCCAGCCCGCCCGGCCGCACATCTCCTATCCGCTGATCGGGACGACCAGCCAGGCCGGTTACGAGGCCAGCGGGCGCTACTTCCGCTACATATCCTCGACGCTGACCGTGCCGGACACCTCGTTCCTGACCGGGCTGTACCCGCAGGAGTACATCCAGCTGTCCAACGGCTCGCTGGCCGGCGGGGACCAGTACGTGCGGGCCGGCATCGAGTCCTGCATCGTGGCCCGGTCGTACGGCGCCGTCTGCACCACCGGCAGCTGGGTGTCCTACGTGGAGGCGTTCAACAACTCGCTGAGCGGCCCGTACTTCTCGCACTACTCCGAGCTGTCCGGGGTCAACCAGGGCGACGGGGTCAACTTCAGCATCTACTTCGACCAGGGAGGGAACGAGCTGCACTTCGTGATCACGCCGCCGTCCACCTCCGGTCCGGTGCAGTACTACAAGACCCGGGCCTACGGCCCGATCTTCGATCACGCCGCGGCGCTGGATGACTTCACCAACAGCACCGGGGTGCCGGTCGCGCTGCCGCCGTTCGTCCGCGCGTTCCGCATCAACCAGTTCCTGCAGGGCGCGCTGACCACGTACAGCGGCTCGCGGGGCTCGTTCATCGGCCAGTGGACCACCAGCCAGGTGATCGCGACCAGCAACGGCCTGCTGCCGCCGTCGGGGACCACCCGGGTGTCGCCGACCCCGCTGTGGTCGGACGGCCTGGTGGCCAACAACCAGGTGCGCCTGTGGGACGCCTTCGGCGTCTGGGCGCGCTGACCTTCCGCACCGGACTGCTGCCCGGGCCGGCCTGCCGGCCCGGGCAGCAGGCTGCCTGGGGCCGGATAATGTGGTGCCCCCGCCCGGCTGGGCTTCCATAATCGGGCCATGGGAACCACCCTGCGGCACTGGCCACTGTTCGGGCTGCGCCTGCGCACCCCGCGGCTGGAGCTGCGGCTGCCCTCGCTGGCCGACCTGGACGAGCTGGCCGGCCTGGCCGCCGAGGGGGTGCATGACCCGGCGGTCATGCCGTTCGGCGTGCCGTGGACCGACGTCCCGCCGGACCAGCGGGCCCGCAACCTGCTGCAGTTCCACCTGCGGCAGCTGGGTGCGTGGTCACCCCAGGACTGGACGCTCAACCTGGTGGTGGACAGCGGCGGGACCATCGTGGGCACGCAGGGCCTCAGCGGGCGGGACTTCGCCCTGCTGCGCGAGGTGCACACCGGGTCCTGGCTGGGCCAGCGCTACCACCGGCAGGGCATCGGCACCGAGATGCGGGCGGCCGTGCTGCACCTGGCCTTCGCCGGGCTGGGCGCCGAGTACGCCACCTCGGAGGCGTTCACCGACAACGCCGCGTCGCTGGGTGTGTCGCGCAAGCTCGGCTATGTCTTCGACGGCACCTACCGCCAGGTCATCAGGGGCAAGCCCGCCACCCAGCAACGGCTGCGCCTGGACCGGGCGGGCTGGCGGGCGCACCGCACCACCGAGGTGGAGATCGCCGGCCTCCCCGCATGCCTCCCCGACTTCGGCCTCACCACCTGAACCTCCCTCCCTCCCTCCCTCCCTCCCGGGTGCCCACGTCCCACTCCGCCCCGCCCCGTCCCGTTATAACCCACGTCATCCCCGTTCGTGATCATGACTTTGGTGCTACTAGAGGCCAACGCCACTGACTTAAGGGCGCGGAGGCGATCACTCCGTTGTTGATGTTGACCTAGATGTCGCTATAGCAGCACCTATGTCAACATCAACAACCGGTCCGGCCCTTGACTGGTCACACCAGCACCTCCGGCATCACCAGCCAGCCCCGGCCGGGCCGCGGCCGCGCACAGGGGGGTGCCCGAGAGGCGGATCGTCCTAAGTCAGCGGCGTTGTACTAGAGGCACACCTAAGTCATGATCACGAATGGATGATCGGGGGCGGAACGCCGCGCCTGTACCGGCAGTCACATTGAGCACTCCCTGTCCCACGGCGTCTGCCGGACCCTGGCGGCCGGCGCGTGGGCAGTTGGTGATCACGATTGCTGACGTCTGGGAGAGGCGC
>Ga0335085_10012114_pt1 | contig 12726 bp, 10 predicted proteins | sample Lox_Sample_45_FD_206712 | JGI IMG/M metagenome (GOLD analysis project Ga0335085, IMG submission 206712) | Soil microbial communities from Loxahatchee National Wildlife Refuge, Florida, United States - Lox_Sample_4.5 | ecosystem: Environmental > Terrestrial > Soil > Wetlands | place: USA...
GGGCGCCGGGCAGGGGATCCAGCTCGTCACCGTCTTCCAGGACATGGCGCAGATCAACGCCGTCTACGGGGCCGACCGGGCACCTACGATCGTCTCCAACCACCGCGCCAAGGTGATCCTCTCCGGCATCTCCGACACACCGACGCTCCGCTATGTCGCCCAACTGCTCGGCGACCGCGAGGTACGCCGGGTCGCGACAACGGTCGACGCAGACGGACGCCGATCCACCACCGAGTCGATCACGTACCGTGACCTCGCGCCGGAGAACCTGCTTCGCGAGATGCGACCGGGCCACGGCGTACTCATCTACGGCCACCTTCCACCAGCCCGAATAGCACTTCGACCCTGGTTCAAAGACCGCCGCCTGCGCCGACTCGCCAGCCGCGGCGGATTCCGTACGGAGGCTGCGCTACCGTGAAGTGGATGCTCGACGATCTCACCACGCTCCCGGCCAAGCGCCGCGAGAAACGGTTGGAAAAGCTCGCCGACGGGGCACTTCCGTGCCGGGCGGTCACCGTCTTCGACGGGACCTCCAACGACGGCATCACCGTCGCGCTTCATGTCGACTCGCGCCAGCGAGGAGATGTCCTCGATCTCGCCCGCGTCGTCGAAGACGACACCCGCGTCCATGGCACATGCGACTGGTCCCTCCTCCCTCCGGCCCGACGGCGCGACCACTCCCGCCTACTTCTCCGCGTCAGCTTCGAGCGTCCCGTGCGCTGCGACTTCGTCGTAAACCTCGACGTTCGAGAACACGGCAGCGACCCGTTGCGCGCAGCGCTTCCACTGCTTCTCGCGTCCAGCCGCATCGTCTTCGCCCTCGACGGCCAGATCGACGCGGAATGGCCGCTCGTCTGGATCGACGCTCCAGCCGCACGCGAGCCGGTGCTCGAGCTGCTCAAGGCCGTCGGCGTTTAGCTCTCGCCCTCGGCCTAGTAGGACGCGCGCCTTCCCACTGGCAACCAAGGCGATGCATGAAGATAAGGATGGCTTCAGGAACAGCGGAGAGGAGCGTGTCGGGGGTGAAGAGTGTCGTCTGGACCGACGGCAGCTGCAACGCGAAGGGGATGCACAGGCGTGGCGGTTGGGCCGCACTAATCGACCAGGCGGGGACCGTCCGTGAGATTTCTGGCAGCGCGGATGAGACGACGCACAACCGCATGGAGCTCACCGCGATCTGCGAGGCGCTCGAGACGCTGACTGGTCCCATCGAAGTCCGCACTGACAGCGCCTACGTCGAGAAGTGCTTCAACCAGAACTGGCACGAGCGGTGGTTGCGCGATGGTTCCTGGAAGGGATCGAACGGCTCGGTCAAGAACCGAGACCTCTGGGAGCGGTTGTTCGGTTTGGTGTGGGACGGAGGGCGAGACGTGACCTTCGTGTGGATCAGGGGCCACGCGGGCGATCCGAACAACCACCGGGTCGACCGGCTCGCCCGAGCGGCGGCACTCTCGACCGGCTGATTCTGCGCTCGATGTAGAGGTGACATTCGGGGCGTTCGTCGGGTCGCTCAACGACTCGATGAACTCGCGAGCTACCACCGAGTGGGCCAGCGCTCACCGTCCCCTGACGCAGGACTCGCCTGGGCCTGCCGGACGTATTCTCAACAGATGGCTCGCGGATTACGCGTGCTTGCAATTCTGGGAAGCTCCGTTCTGCTGCTCGCGGCGGCGATAGCGAGCGCAGCCGCGCCGCCCGAGTTTCATGACGCCGGAAGCGACCACATACGCCCGTCGGGTCTCGGACTCGCCCGAGCGCCGGTACTCGGCATCACGTGCGGCAACGTTGTTACGAAGTGCAACCGGCTCGGCATCGCCGTCTGGCTTACCAAGCCAGCGTCAGAGGTTGATGCGAGCCTCGTTGGTGTCCACGTGCGACTTCGACCGCCGCGGGGGCGCGCGGCGGACTACTGGAGCGGCTTCGTTCACGTTGCACCAGGCTCGCTGCGGCTGCCGTATTTCTGGGACGGCGCACATCCGAAGAGGACGCTGACCCTTCATGTCCGGGTTCACTACGGATCCGGATGGAGAAGCGGCAACGTGCGCGTGCGTCTGTCGCCCGGATGGGGGTAGGTTCTGCGAGTCTCAGCAGAAGCGGCTTCACTCGCATGGGCCGGTGAGTTCGGAGTCTCACAGTCCCCGACGGTGTGCTAACGCGCCGCGGGTAGAGCGAGGTGGTTGAGTGCTAGTTGCGCTTGCGCGCGCAGCCTCGGGTTCGGTTGCGATCCGAAGTAGATGCGGACGATGACTGAGTAGGCGTGGTGGGGGCCCGCCCCGCTGAGCTCGTACTCGGCCGGGATGAGCGCCGCCTCGCAGCAGGCGTACCGCTTGGCCTTCCCGAAGTCGAGTTGAATCGGCCGCTCGTTCTGGCTAAAGGGGCTCGAGATGACGGCCCAGACGATGACCGCTCCTCTGGGCAGGGCAGCGAGTGTCCGGTTGGGTGGATCGGCAGTCGCCGGATCGAGATAGCGGACTCCCTTCGCGGTCCAGGCAGCAGACTCCAACGGCTCCGTAGCCCACTTCTTGTGGCCGACATACAGGGAGTGCGTGTTGCCGCTCGCGCCGATGTGCCAGCCCACCATCGGTTGGAACGCGAGGGGCCGCGACCACGGGGCAAGCGCGAGCGCCACCAGAAGCGCGATCATCTCGGCCACTCTACGACGGTGCGCACACAAAGAGTCCCTGTGTGTGGAGTTCCCTGCGTGGGCGAGTGTCCTGCCGCTCGACGAGCGTGATGGCTTCAGTCGATCGGCTCGTTGCGCCTACCGCTCGAGAACGAGCCCGCGCGCTTCCCGAGTCTCGGCGCTGCGCGTCATGTCGTCACGTCCGCGTTCGGGCGACCGGTCCGGCGTGCGGTCGACCGTGTCGTGCTGGTACCTGGCCTCTTCGAGCGAACGAACGGTCTCGGCCAGCCGTGCGTCTACAACCGCGATCGCGCGGCGCTGGAGGTCGATCTCGGTGCGGAGCTTGTCGCGGTGGCCTCGTCTGAGCGGGTTGGAGCCTTGGAGATCTCGCTCGGCCGCGTGCAGTCTCCGTTCGGCGGTGTCGTGCGTCTTTTCGAGCGCGCGGCGTTGCTGCTCGAGCAGCCGCATATGGAGTCGCGCTTCAGGCGTGAGCAGGGTGCGCTCGATCTGCGGGCGGGCCTCGTGGCGGGGGCCGGTCGGGAGCGGTCGCTGATCGACGGCGAGCAACTCGATCGCGGACTCCTCGAGTGCGCGGCCGAAGCGGGTGAGCGGGTCGGGGTCGTCGAGGACGTGGAAGTCGCTCTCGTGCTCACGCGCGGTGCCGGTGATGTAGAGGCGGGTCTCCTCACGGGCGCGGGAGAGGGCGACGTAACCCCATTCCTGGAGGCGGGCTTCTCCGGCGCCGAGCACGAAGGCGCGCTCGACGGTCAGGCCCTGGGCGGCGTGGCCGGTTAGCGCGTACGCGTGACGGACATGGCCGGACTCGAGGTAGCGCCGGTTGAGTTCGACTGTGGGCCCGCGGTCGGTCAAGACGCCGAGCGTGCGCCGGGACGGGTCGACGCGTTCGACTGTTCCGGTGGTGCCGTTCTTGACCCCGAGCACGGTGTTGTTCCGGAGGCAGATGATCCGGTCGCCGGCCGCGAACTCGCGCTCCGCCACCTGCAGGCGCTCTCTCCCGAGGCGACCGTCTGTGTCCATGAGCTGGCGGGCGAGCTGGTTGAGGTCGGCGACGTCGCGACGGCGCAGCGCGAGCATCACGGTGCCTGGGAGATCGTCGCGGGCGTGTGCCCACCAGTCGGCAAGCAGCCGCGCCCTTGTGGTGACGGCGCTGTCCGAGACGACCAGTCGCTCCCGTAGTTCGGCGAAGGCGAGATAGTCGCGGCCGACGCCCGCCCGGACTCGGGCGAGCGCCTCTCTCTCCAGCTCGTCGCGCTGGCGGCGGTTCTCGCTCAGTACGACCGCGCCTTCGCGCTCGACGATGCCGGCGAACAGGCCGCCCGCGCCGACGGCGGGGAGCTGCTGCGGGTCGCCGATCAGGATCGCCTTCCCCTCAGCCTGCTCGACGAGCCCCAGCACCGGCGCGAGGATGCGTGTCTCCGCCATCGCCGCCTCGTCGACGACGAGCACGCTCCGCTGCGGGAGGCCGCCCTCGCGGCAGGCCTGCTCGAGCAGTCGGTGGAGAGTGGTCGAGGGGATCCCGGTCTCGTCCTGGAGTTTCTCGGCGGCCACGCCCGAGGGAGCTGCGCCAAGTACGTCGACGCCGTCGTGCCCGAACACCTGGGCGACGGCGTGGGTGGCAGTCGTCTTGCCGGCACCCGCCAGACCGACCACGCACACGACCCGGTTTGGCGTAGTTGCGACCTCGCGGACCATCCGTTCCTGCTCGGCGGATAACACGATCCGGTCGGCGCGCTCGATCTGCTCGAGCCGCTCCGTGCTGATCGTGGGGGCGTCGGCGTCGCGCCCGCGTTCCACCAAGGCAAGGGCCGCCCGTTCGAGGGTGAGGAGCTCGTTGGTGGAGTAGCGGGCGGGCCGGCCCGGGCTGGGCAACTCGCCAACCCGCTCAACGCCCTCCGCCCGAGCGATGCGCACTGCCAGCGTGCGCAGGCGCTCACCTGGAGCGCCGGAGCGGTGTGCTTCCGCCCAGGCCATCACCGCGTCCGCCTCAGTGAACGCCGTCCGCTGTTGCGTCAAGCCGCCGGGGCCGAGCAGCCGCTGCGCGATCTGCAGGAGCTGCTCACGGTCCGGCCCGCGCCAAGGGGCGCGCCCAATGAGCGCCCGCAGCTCGCGGCTGCCGAGCCCGTGCTCTGCGGCCCGCGCGCGCCAGTCCTCCCGCAGCCCCGCCAGATCAAGGTGCACCTTCCGCTCCCTGGTCGCGACCGCCGCCCGCTGCGCTGCGTAGAAGCCGCCCATATCTCGGTTCCTGAGCTGCTCTTCGACCTGGGCGCGCCGGGTCGAGAACTCGCGGATGACCCGCCGCGAAACGCCCTTCAGCTCGGCCCAGCCCTTCCGCGGCGTCTCCCACTCCACCCCGAGCGAGCGCGACAACTCGGCTCGCAAGTGCGCCTCGTACAGGTAGCCGGCGGCGAGCCGGTAGCTCTTCAGGATCGGCTCCCCGTCGAGCGCCCGCCACTTCCCGTCCAGGGGGCTCTCCGCCATGTTGGCGACGATCACGTGTGTGTGCAGATGCGGGTCCTGCGCGCGACTCGTGCGGTGCTGATACGCGGCGGCCACGAACCCGCCCGCGTGCTCGCGATAGACGCCGTTCTTGCCGCGCCGCACCACGCAGGCCTCGTCCTCCAGGTAGGACAGCGCAGCCTGCCAGGCGGACAGGTGCGCCTCCTGCACAGCGCGGCGGGTCTCCTCGTCGCCGAGCGCGTGCAGCAGGCTGACGCTCTTCGGCACGCTGAAGACGAGGTCGAAGCCCGCAACCGGCGCCAGCTTCTGCACCTCGAGCGACCGCTCGCCGGTGAACGGGTCGATCCGCTCCACGGTGATCTGGCGTGCCCGGTAGTGCCGTCGCAGCTGCTCCTCGCTGCGCGGATTCTGGCCGGCAATCATGCGCCCGAGCTCGCCCTCGCGCACCACGCCCTCGAGCTCGAGCTCGCGAGCGCCGCGGCCGACCCAGACGCCCGGGGACTCGCCGCGGCCGGCGTAGTAGTCGTCGAGGCCGTCGGCGACCGAGCGTTCGTAGTAGCGCTCCTGCCCCGGTGACAGCTTCGCGACGCTGAGCATCGCCGACTACTTTAGCATCTTCGGCCCACTTGTGGGCCGAAGGATGCATCTGCGTCTCGCTCCCTATTGAGGTTAGTAGACGGCTCGGACGGAGCATCAGGCTGCCTCCTCTGCGTCGAGTTCGCTGCCCCATTCCTGCTCGCAGTCGCCGGCGTGAACGAGCGTTCCGTGCTTCTCGACGGCTTCGGCTTCCGTCTCGATCGGACCTCCGCAGCAGGCGCAGCGGACGAGCTTCCCGGCGGCGAACTGCTCGCGCTGCTTCTTCAGCCGCGCCGCCTGTTCGCCCTGCCAGGCCCGCTCGCGCCGCTCGCACTCGGCCTCCTGCTCGGTGAGATACCGCTTGACCGAAGGCGGAGCGACCCGCGCGGCGAGCTTCGAGAGTACGGCCGAGCCGGTGAGCTCCTGCGGCTCGTAGACGCCCTGCCGGTCGGCGTTCGGCAGTCCGGCGGTGTCCGCGAGCCGCTGCGCGATGAGTAGCCGGAGCACGACCGCGAGCGCGGCCTCGGGCGTGCGCGCACGCTTGAGCGCGGCGAGCGCCTCCTCGTGCAGCTGCTTCTCGGCCTGCGCGCCGCGCGGGTAGCGGACGGTCACCTTGCCTTGCTTGTTCGTCGTCGTCGGCTGCTCGACGCAGAGTCGGTGCGCCCAGGCCGCCGCCTTGCCGTAGTGGAGGAGCACGAGCGAGCCGAGCAGCTTCACCGCGTCGGTTTCGAGCTTCGGCTGCCACTTCGCGAGCGCCGCGCCGAGGTCGAGGTTGCGCGCGCGGGCGGCGGCGCGCTCCTCGTACTGCCGCTGCCGCTCCTGGCGGCGCGCCTCCTTCTCGGCGTCGTCGGCCGAGGTCGACCCTCGCTGCTCGCGCTTCTCCTCCCGCTGCTCGGCCTCGACGGCGGCGTAGGCGGCGATCTTCTGCACGAGCCGGTCCGCAAGCCACTCGGGGTCGGTGACGTAGCGGTGCTCCCGACTGTCCGGCGAGGGAAGCTCGAGCAGGCAGCCGAAGGCGCGGGCTGCGTCCGCGTCGTCATCGGTGAGCGCGAAGCAACCGCGCTGCCGTCGCTCTTCCGCCTCTCGCGCCGCCCAGTCGTACTCGGACGTGTGCTCGATCTCCGGCAGCGCCGCGTACGCCTCTTCGACGGCTCCCGCGTGTGACCCGAGCTTTCCGAGCAGCGCGGGGAGTGCGTCATCGCGTCTGCCGGGGACGATTGGGCCGTGGTAACCGCCGACGCTGTAGGCGACGGGGTGGAGCGGCTTTCCCTCCTCGTCCTGCCAGTCGGCGGCGAGCACGTCGTCGACGACCTCGCCCGGCGCGCTCGGGAACCAACCCGCCCCGGCCGGATGCTCGGCCAGCCACGCCGCCGTCAGGTCGGCAAGGAGCGGCTCTCGCTCTGCTATCCGGACGAGCAGCGGCGCGCAGGAGAGCGGCACCTTGCGCGCCGCGACGAGCGCCCGCGTCTCCTCGGGTAGCCGCAGGAGTTCGAGCCGCTCGCCGATCAGCCGTTCGCTGCGGCCGACGAGCTTCGCCACCTTCGCCGTGTCCCCGTGCTCCTCGATCAGCCGCCGGTACGCCTCCGCCTCTTCGACCGGAGTCAGGTCGGCCCGGATCACGTTCTCCGCGACCGCCAGCGTCAGCGCCTCGCCGTCCCCGTCTCGGACCTGCGCAGGGACCTCTGTCAGCTTCGCCGCCTTCGCCGCCCGGTAGCGGCGCTCGCCCGCCACGATCACGAACCCGTCACCGTCCGGCGCGAGCGTCAGGGGCGTGATGATCCCGTGCCGCTTGACGGAGGCGACCAGCTCCGCCATCCGCTCGCTGTCGAAGTCGCTGCGCGGGTTGAAGCCCTCCCGTGTCTTGATCTTGGCCACCGGCACCATCGTCAGCGTCGTACTCATCGCGAGTTCCCTCCTTCTGTGAGCAGTTCGAGCGCCCTGTCCTTGAGCGGCTGCGGCTCGGTCGCCCGCTCGAAGCGCGCCTCCGCATGGCTGCGCCCGGGGGTCTGGCGGGTCGCCTGCGTGTGATCGACGTAGGCGGTCACCGCTTGTAGCGCGCCCCAGCGGGTGCCGCGCACGTTGTCGAGGTCGGGCGCGGCGCGGTAAGCGGTGCGGATCGCCTCGCGCACACGCTCGGCGTTGCGCACGGCGCGGCCGCCATCGGTCGCGTCCGGGCGCGGTGCGGGCAGCGGCACGAGACGCGCGAGGAAGCGCTCGAACTCGCCCGCGTCCAGCCGCTCGCCGATCAGCCGCCCGCCGATCTCCTCCAGCTCGTCGTAGTAGCGCCAGGCGATCCCGAGCGTGCGGCGCGCGTCGGCGAGCTTGGCCTCCACGTTCGCGGTGTGCCGCGCCTTCCAGATGCGCTGCGCGGCGTCGAGCGGGAGCAGCATCCCGTTCAGACAGGCGAGCCGGAAGGGCGCGACGGACACGGTGACGGCGAGGCCGCCGTCGTGGCCGTTGCGGAAGCAGAGGAGCGGCAGCACGTCCTCTCCCTCCGCTCCCCCGATGCGGATCTCGCGATCGAGGCGCATCAGCGCGTGGACCCGAGCGCCGCCGCGCGTAGCGCCCGCGCCGATCCAGTGGGCACGGCCGGAGTCCGTGATCGCGTCGCAGAAGGCGAAGGCGGCGCGATTCTGCAGCGGCTCGTAGCCGTCGCCGACCACGCCGAGCACGGCGCGCGTGTCGCTCCGGACGGTCGCGACGTGGCGGGGCACCGGCAGCCGCAGCGCCTGGTACTCATGCTCAACCACCGCCTCCAACGGGTGTTGCTCGACCCGCCAGTCCAGCCCGGCGGCGGCGATCATCTCGGCCGCGCTGTGTGTCGCGGCGGGATCGACCGCCTGCACGACCTCGCCCCACGCCTGCGAGCCGGATCCGAACCACAGCGGCGCCGTTGCCTCCTCGATCCGATGCGCCGGTTGCTCCATCGTCTGCATCGTTCGTTCCTCCTCTCCTGATCACGCGGCGAGCGCCGCCGGTGTCGCGGGCGAGGGCTCGCCCGCCGTGATGAACCGCTCGGGTTCCTCGAAGATCGCGAGCCCGACGTGTGTCGCGAGCCCCGCGCCGAGCCACAGCGCCCGCAGCTCGGCCCAGCTGAGGCCCGCCTCTCGCAGCGCGACCGCATCCGCGAGCAGCTTCGGAGTCGAGCCAGCCTCAACGAGGTCAACCTGCTCTGCCACGAACGCGGCCAGCGCCTCGCGGTCGATCCGGTAGCCGATCCCTCCTCCTTTCCGTTGATTCACATCAACAACACCGAGACGCCGACGCGCTCGCCCTCGGCGGCGTCCCCCACCGGGACGGTGCAACTGCGTCTCTTAGGACTTGATGCCGATTAGTCGGGCGTGCCGGCGGCGGGCAAGCGTCCGGTCTCCCGGGCCCACCGCTCGATCGTGCTCCATCGCCACACGGCAGACCGGCCGAGCTTGCCAAGCGGCTTCGGGAAGCCGGGTCCCCCGGCGAGCACATTCACGCGCTGTGGCGAGACACCCAAGCGCTTCGCGATCTCGACCGCGATCACGAGCTCGGTGCGGGAATCGACCTGCACGATGAAACCGTAGCCCTGCTTACGGCGGGCCTGTGGAGACGCCATGGTTCGGGTCCCACGGCGTGCCGCGGCAGCGGCCCCACAAGCCGAGATGCCGAGCCCGCGCGCGGAGGGCAAGGCGAACCAGCAGACCCGCGTAGCGACCGCGCCGGTAGTCGTAGAAGTAGGGCGCTGCCGCGCCGATGTGCACCAGCTCGACGTTCACGTTGAGCCCATCGCGGACGCGGAACACGTATCGGAGCAAGCGTCCGTACGCGTCCACCGCATCGGTCTTCGGCTCGCCGTACAGACCCACCACAGTGCCGCGAGGGAGAAGACGCTTCGTGATCTCCGACGCCTGCGCGCCATAGCACTCCGGCGAGTTGTAGAGCTCGGGCGTATCGATCTGAACAAGACGCACGCGCGCTCCGTCCGTGAGCTCGACCGTGTCGCCGTCGACGACGAACGCGATGCGCGCTAACTGCCCGCCGGATGGCGGCTTCGCCGCTCCAGCCGTCGTGGCGAGCGCGAGCAACAGACCGACCGTGACAAGGAGAAGCAGATGGAGGGCACGCATCAGACGGCTCAGTCGCGATGGTCGTCTGTCGAGCGCTCGATGCGGTCCCAGTTTCCGGCGATCAAGCCGGCGAGCTCCTCTTCGTCACCGTCAGCCGGTAGTCCGATCAGCCACAAGAGGAGAGCGCCCAGGCCGATCAAGAGGATCGCGCCGAGTGCTATTTCGACCAGCTCGCCCAAGCGAGTCACTGTTCCTCGGCAAGCTCAACGAAACGGCAGAGCGCGTTCGCGAGACGCATCTGCGGGATCGTGTGCGCGTTGACCTCGAGCAGGCGCGGCGAGCAGACGAGGTAGGCGAGGCAACGGGCCCGTGAGATCGCGACGTTGAGGCGGTTCCGCGAGAGAAGAAACTCGAGCCCGCGCGGGATGTCTTCACCACTGGAACTCCCCATCGAGTAAAGGACGACGTCGGCCTCTTGCCCCTGGAACTTGTCGACCGTGCCAACCCGCACGCGATCGTTGAGCGTCTCACGGAGAAGGTTGACCTGCGCGTTGTACGGGGAGACGACGACGATCTCGGCAGCGAGCACGCCTGCCTCTAGCAGCACCTCGACCTGCTCGAGAACGCGGGCAGCCTCCTCCGGTGACTCCTGCCGCCGGCCCAGGTGCTCGACCGGCAGATAGCGCAAGCCGGTCCCGAACGGAGTTGATCGCGTCGTGGTGACCCGGTCCGGCTGCAGGCGCCCCTCGTAGAACTCGCCGGAGACGTAATGACAGACGTCCGGGTGGAGCCGGTACGTGCGCTCGAGGAAGAGGCCGCGGTCGGGCGCGATCGTCTGCTCTTCGCCGATCAAGTGCTTGAGCACCGAGGCGCCGCTGCCGTCCGGGTGCGTGCCCTGGATCACCTGGTCGAGCTGTTGGGGGTCCCCGACGAGCACGAGGTTGCGTGCGGACGTGCCCATCGCGAGCGCGTCCGCGAGTGAAACCTGGCCCGCCTCGTCGATGAAGAGGTAGTCGAACGTGCCGTCGTGTTCTTCACCCGAGAAGAGCCAGGCGGTGCCGGCCGCGAGGTGGCACTCGACACACTCGCCCGCGTCGGTCACGTTCCTGATGCGGCTCGACTCGCGGTAGAACGATTCCGGATTCCCGCCACTCGCCTTCTTCAGGCCCTCGAAACCGATCCCGAGTTCGTCCGCCGCTTCCTCGACCGCCTCGAGCAGGTTGTGGATCGCCCTGTGGCTTGTCGAGGCCGCGCCGACGCGCTTCCCGTTCGCAATGAGGTGCGCGATCAGGTGCCCCGCAGTCCGTGTCTTACCTGACCCCGGCGGACCTTGGATTACGAGGTGGCGGCAGTCGAGCGAGAGTACGAGCGCCTTCATCTCCTCCAAGTCGGTCGTCTGAATCGGCCGAGGGAACGGCTCGCGCCGAAGCACTGATTCGAGGGCCGGATAGCGATGGTCGCCCGCGTGGAGGGAACGGCCGAGCCGCATCAGGGAGTCTTCCTGGTCGTCCGTGTCGTACGGCCTGCCGGGGATCAGCGCCTGCGGTAGCGGCACCTCCTTCAGCGACGGCCCACGCTTGAGCACGAGCGTCCTCGTGTCACGGTCGAGCTCGAGAATCTCGCCGGGCGAGCGTCGCGTCTGCGGATCGAACGCGTCCTGTCCCTGGCCGAGCTTGTGCTCCTGCGCGGGGTACGTGAACGTCCACGCCTGGGAGCGTTTGACGGGCTCGGGACCGCCAGTGACGACGAGGCCGCCAATCGAATCTGCATCCTCAACGAGCTCTTGCGGCGTCATCTCAAGTCGGTCGTAGTACGCCCACCACACGGGCTTGCGTTCGCGGTCGTGGTACTCGAGCATTTCCGCCGCGAGTTCCTCGCCGCGATCGCTAAGAGCCTCTCGGAGCGCCGCGCGCTCGGCCTTCTCCGGAGGCGACGGCTTTGGCTCGACCGGCTCCGGCGCTGGGAACGAGCCGAATGTCTCGAGAGCCTCGCCGCGCCGCTCGAGCAGCCAGTCGCGAAGCAGCAGCGTCGCGATGCAATCCTCTGCGTTGTACGCAGCGATCTGGTCGAGCAGCGCTTGCTCCCGCGTCTGCATCCACTCCTCGAACATGACGATCGACGTACCGCCGTCGCGCACCTCAGCACGGCGGTGAAAGTCCAGGAACGCCTCCATCTCCTTCAACCCGTAGCCGGGTCGCGAGGCGCGGAGTCCATTGCGGACGACCCGGAAGAGGTCGACGAAGACGCCCCGCCGGAGCAGGTCGTCGAGCTCGTCCTCGCGCGTGCCGTAGCGGCCCATCAGCCGTTTCAGCGCGGTGATCTCATACGAGGCGTAGTGGTAGACGTGCATGTCGGGGAAGCGTGCGAGCCGCTCGTGCACGAGGTCGACGAACGTCTCGAACGCCGCCCGCTCCGTCTCGTGGTCGTACGCCCAAAGCGCCCGGAAGTTCCGTTCGGCGTCGAGGATCCCCCAGAGGTATTCGAGGCTGCCGTCGCGGTCCCAGAACGGGTTGCCTTCGAAGTCGAAGAAGAGATCGCCCGGTGAGGGCGCCGACATGAGCGCGAAGCCCGTGTCAGGCTGCGGCGGCAGGAGGACGAAGCGGTCGCGCCCGTTCTCGCGCGCCCAAAGCTGCAACTCCGCCTGGTCACGGATCTTTGCGAACGTGTCTGCGGCCATCCCTTGTGGCGCTGGCTCCGAAGGCGCCCGCCCGAGGTCGGCGAGAGTCGCGACTCCCGACGCCCGGAGACGGTCCACCTGGTCGCGCCGGATGCCGGCGACGCGGCACAGGTGGTCGACCTCGTCCCACCATGCGTCACAAACGGGCTTGAACTCGCAGATCCCGCAGTGATCGTTCGGGTAGGGCTCCGTGACCCGGCCGGCGCCGATGAACTCGACCAGGCGTGAACGGACTCGCCGGTAGTAGGCGCCGAACTCCTCCGGTCGGAACGTCGCCAACTCGCCCGATCCCAGGAGGACGTGGATCCGTTCCGGCGGTCTCCCTTGCAGCC
>Ga0335085_10012116_pt1 | contig 12725 bp, 10 predicted proteins | sample Lox_Sample_45_FD_206712 | JGI IMG/M metagenome (GOLD analysis project Ga0335085, IMG submission 206712) | Soil microbial communities from Loxahatchee National Wildlife Refuge, Florida, United States - Lox_Sample_4.5 | ecosystem: Environmental > Terrestrial > Soil > Wetlands | place: USA...
GGGGCGCGAACCAGCAGCCGGAAGACGTGCATTCCGGCCGGTTCCCGCTCCTGGCCGGACCGGCCCGCACCGCCTTCCGCGGGGGCGCCGGCGGTCTGGGCACTCTTCTGTCCGTACCCGATCCTATTCTGCCCCTATGACAACTGTGCGTGACCCGCTGGACCGGGTGCTGGGCGCCAAGACGGCCAAGCCCCTGCACGACGCGTTCGGCCTGCAGACGGCGGGTGACCTGCTGCGCCACTATCCCCGCCGGTACGTGACCAGGGGCGAGCTGACCGAGCTGTCCTCGCTGCGCGAAGGCGAGCACGTCACGGTGCTCGCCAAGGTCGCGGTGGCCCAGCGCAGGCCGAACGGTAACCGCCGCGGCGAGCGGCTGGAAGTGACCGTCACCGACGGCACCGCCCGGCTTACGCTGACGTATTTCCACCGGGTCGGGTACTGGCAGCAGCTGCTGCGGCCGGAACGGCAGGGCCTGTTCGCAGGTACGGTGTCCACCTTCCGCGGCCGCCGCCAGCTCGTCCACCCGGAGTGCGAGATGCTCCCGGACCGCGACGCGGCCGGCGTGACCACCGAGATCGCGGCGGAGTACGCGACCGAGCTGATCCCGGTCTACCCGGCCAGCGCCAAGATCGCGTCCTGGCAGATCGCCCGGGCTGTCCGCACCGTGCTCGACACCCTCGACGCCGGTGAGGATCCGCTGCCGGAAGAGCTCCGCGAGCGTCATGGCCTCGGCGGCCAGGCCGAGGCGATCCGGGCCATTCACCGGCCGCTGGACGCCGATGACTTCCGCCGCGCGCGGCAGCGCCTCAAGTGGGACGAGGCGTTCGTGCTCCAGGCCGCGCTCGCCCAGCGTCGCCGCGCCGCCGCCGCGATGCCGGCCACCCCGCGCCCGCGGGAGCCCGGCGGGCTGGCCGAGGCGTTCGACGCGCGGCTGCCGTTCAGCCTCACCGACGGCCAGCGTGCCGCCGGCGAGACGATCTCCGCCGACCTGGCGTGCGCGTTCCCGATGCACCGGCTGCTGCAGGGCGAGGTCGGCTCGGGCAAGACCGTGACCGCCGTCCGGGCCATGCTCCAGGTCATCGACGCGGGCGGCCAGGCCGCGCTGCTGGCCCCGACCGAAGTGCTCGCGCAGCAGCATTTCCGTTCGATCACCGCGATGCTCGGGCCGCTCGGGCAGGCGGGCCGGCTGGGCGGCGCCGAGAACGCGACCCGGGTGGCCCTGCTCACCGGATCCCAGGGCGTCACCGCGCGGCGCGGGGCGCTCACCGACGTGTTCACCGGCGACGCCGGCATCGTCATCGGCACGCACGCCCTGCTCGAGGAGCACGTCCGGTTCTCCGACCTGGGGCTGATCGTGATCGACGAACAGCACCGGTTCGGCGTGGAGCAGCGTGACGCGCTCCGCGAGAAGGCGCCCGGCGGACGGCCGCACGTCCTGGTCATGACGGCCACGCCCATCCCGCGGACCGTCGCCATGACGGTCTACGGCGACCTGGAGGTGTCGACGCTCACGGAGCTTCCGGCGGGACGGTCGCCGATCGCCACGCACGTCGTGCCCGCGGCCGACAAGCCCCGGTACGTCGAGCGGACGTGGGAGCGCGTCCGTGAGGAAGCCGGCCGCGGCCGCCAGGCGTACGTGGTCTGCCCGCGGGTCGGCGGCGCCGACGCCGGCGAGGCGGACGACGACGCAGGGCCGGCCGGCCCGGCGGACGCGGCCGGCGCCGCAGGCGGGGACGGGGGCGCACCGGGCGGCCGGCGGCCGCCGCTGGCCGTCCTCGACATGGCCCCGGCGCTGCAGAACGGGCCGCTCGCGGGACTGCGCGTAGCGGCGCTGCACGGCCGGATGCCGCCCGATGAGAAGGAACGCGTGATGCGCGCCTTCACCGAGGGGGACCTGGACGTCCTCGTGGCCACCACGGTCATCGAGGTGGGCGTCGACGTACCGAACGCGACCGTCATGGTCGTCATGGACGCCGATCGCTTCGGGGTCTCGCAACTGCACCAGCTACGCGGCCGGGTCGGCCGCGGTACGGCCGAGGGCCTGTGCCTGCTCATCACCGAGACCGAGCCGGGCAGCCCGGCCCGCGAGCGGCTGGACGCGGTGGCCGCCACCGTGGACGGGTTCAGCCTGTCGCGCCTCGACCTGGAGCAGCGCCGGGAGGGTGACGTGCTGGGCGCCGCGCAGGCCGGCCGCCGCTCCAGCCTCAAACTGCTCAGCCTGCTGTCAGACGAGGACCTGATCGGGCGGGCCCGCGAGGAGGCCACCGCCGTCGTGGCCGGGGACCCGGAACTGGCCCGGCATCAGGGGCTCTGCGCCGCGATCGGTGACCTGCTCGGCCCGCAGCGGGCGGAGTTCCTGGACAAGACCTGAAGCGGTGTTGGCCGCCGGGCCGGTAACAGGACTTTCGCGGCCGCGCCGCGGACTTCCAGGTGACCCAGGAGGGTGCGGGTCGCCTCCGTGATGGCGTCGACCGCCTGGTTGAACGCGTCGGCGTTGTGCGCCGCGGGGGCGCGGAAGCCGCTCACCTTCCGGACGTACTGCAGCGCGGCCGCGTGCACGTCGTCATCGGTTACCTCTTCGGTATAGGGCGCCCGCAAGGTCTTGATGCTCCTGCACATGTCACGACCCTACGCCGCCGGCCCGGGCCGGCCGGGCCGGGCCGGCCGGGCCGGGGACAGCGGACCGTCCCCCGGCAGCCACCGTGAGCGAGGAGACCTTGGTCCGTGGTCCGCATCGCAGGCGGGCGTGCAGACTAGGCACATGACGCGCGTCATTGCTGGCCAGGCGCGAGGGCGGCGGCTCACCGTGCCCGCCGGGCGGACCACCCGGCCCACCAGCGACCGCGCCCGCGAGGCGGTGTTCGCCGCGGCGGGATCGGTCCTGGGCTCCTTCGATGGGACGCGCGTTCTCGACCTTTACGCCGGATCGGGCGCGTTCGGGTTGGAAGCATTGTCCCGCGGCGCTACGGCGGCGCTGCTGGTGGAGGCGGATCCACGTACGGCCAGGGTGATCCGCGCCAATATCGGCGCGGTCGGGCTGCCCGGTGCGTGCCTGGTGAACGACCGCGTGGAGCGGGTGCTCGCGCGCGGCCTCCCGGCCGGCGGTGAGCCCTATGACGTCGCGTTCGCCGATCCTCCGTACGCACTGCCCGACGGTGACGTCACCGCTGCCCTGGCCGCGCTCCTGCCGGGGGGCTGGCTTGCGCCGGGGGCGCTCGTCATCGTCGAACGTGCCGCCCGGTCGGGGCCTTTGCGCTGGCCGGAGGGGTTCTCCCCGGGTCGCTCACGCCGGTACGGCGAGGCCATGCTCTGGTACGGCCACGCCGCTGGCGCCGGGGCAGGGCACGGAGCCGCCGCGGCCGGGCCGCCCGGGAACGGGGCCGGGCCGCCCGGGAACGGCCCCGGGCGGGGGGCAGCCCCAACTACCGTCCCGGCGTCGCCTGGCGCCGGATCGTAACCTGATAAGCGAGAGAGGTGGGTCAGTGTGCGTCGTGTCGTCTGCCCTGGTTCCTTTGACCCTGTTACCAACGGCCACCTCGACATCATCAGCCGGGCGTCCCGGCTCTTTGACGAGGTCGTCGTGGCGGTGCTCATCAACATCACCAAGCGCAGCCTGTTCACCGTCGACGAGCGGATGGAGATGCTGCGCGAGGTCACCGCCCGGTACGGCAACGTCCGGGTGGATCGGTTCCACGGGCTGCTGGTGGACTTCTGCGAGACCAACGGCATCTCGGCCGTCGTGAAGGGACTGCGTGCCGTGAGCGACTTCGACTACGAGATGCAGATGGCGCAGATGAACTACAGCATGGCCAAGGTCGAAACGATGTTCATGACCACGAATCCGCTGTACTCGTTCCTGTCCTCCAGCCTGATCAGGGAGGTGGCCAAGTACGGCGGGGACGTCAGCGGGCTCGTGCCGGAGCAGGTTATCGGCAAACTCCGGGCACGCCTCGCCGAATCATGAGCTACGGTAGGTAACCGCGGGGAATGGGACGGCGGCCTGCTGAGTTGGGATTCGTTGCCAGCTCTGCGTAAGCTTGACCGTCCAGCACTGACCGATACCGGTAACCGCCATGCCTCATGTACGCAGGAAGTCCCCCACGACCCTTGACCCGCGCGGGGCGCTCGTTTTCGACACGCGAGCGCTTGGACGCCAGCCCGGCGCCGCGCGGGAAGAGACCCGTACCATCCCAGCGCCAGGCTTGCTGCGCGTTGAGCTGGCGGAAGTGCCCGCGGGGGCCGGCGTTGACCTGTCCGTGCGGCTGGCGGAAGTGTCCGAGGGCGTCCTTGTCACCGGCACCGCGACGGCGCCCGTGACAGGTGAGTGCGCGCGCTGCCTCGAGCCGCTGACCACCTCGGTCGAAGCAAGCTTCCAGGAGCTCTACCGCTACGAACCGGGCTCCGCGGACAGCGACGAGGACGACCTGCTGCTGGACGGTGACCTCCTCGACCTGGAGCCGGTGCTGCGCGACGCCGTGGTGCTCGCGCTGCCGCTGTCCCCGCTCTGCACGGACGACTGCGCGGGGCTGTGCGCCGAGTGCGGGGCCCGGCTGGCGGACGCCGGGCAGGGACACCGGCACGAGGACGCTGTCCTGCCCGAGTGGGAGGCGCTGCGTCAGTTCGATGGATTTGACACGGAAAACCAGACCGGCCGCCGTAACGGCGCCGAAGACCGATAGGAGGCTGAGGTGGCCGTTCCCAAGCGGAGGATGTCACGCAGCAACACGCGTTCCCGGCGCTCGCAGTGGAAGTCGGCCGCGCCCACGCTCGTCAGTTGCCCGCAGTGTCACAACCCGAAGCTTCCGCATGTCGCGTGCCCGACGTGCGGCACATACCGGCGCCGCCAGGTGCTGATGCCGTCCTGACCCATGTCCGGCACGGTCGGCAGAATGTGGCTCCGCGACTGCGGCGCCCACGGCGAGGTCGCTGACCAGGCCAAGGCGAGACTGCCTGGAGGAGGCGTGCTGTGGGCGTCGTTAGGGATGGGCCCCGCGACAGCGGGGCGGCTGCGGGCCGGGATCCCGCCGAGCTGCTATCTGCTCTCGGCGTGCCACTCGGCGACGAGCTCCTTGTGCGTGCCCTGACGCACCGTTCCTACGCGTACGAGAACGGCGGCCTGCCCACCAACGAGCGCCTCGAGTTTCTCGGTGATTCGGTCCTGGGCGTCGTCGTGACCGACACGCTGTTCCGCGGCTACCCGAACCTGCCGGAGGGGCAGCTGGCCAAGCTGCGCGCCGCCGTCGTCAACATGGCCGCGCTGGCGGAGGTCGCCCGCGGGCTGGACCTGGGCGCCTATGTCCGGCTCGGCCGCGGCGAGGAGGGCACCGGCGGCCGGGACAAGGCGTCGATCCTGGCCGACACCCTCGAAGCGGTGATCGGCGCGGTCTATATCGACTGCGGGCTGGAGTCAGCCAGCGGCCTGGTGCACCGGCTGTTCGACCCGGTCATCGAGCGTTCGGCCCGGCTGGGGGCCGGCCTGGACTGGAAGACGTCGCTGCAGGAGCTGACCGCCGCGCAGCTGCTCGGCGTGCCTGAGTACCAGGTCGCCGAAAGCGGCCCGGACCACCAGAAGTCCTTCCGTGCGTTCGTGAAGGTCGGCGGGGACGTCCTGGGCACCGGCGAGGGCCGTTCCAAGAAGGCCGCCGAGCAGCAGGCCGCCGAAGCGGCCTGGATGGCGATCAGCGCCCGGATCGCCGCCGAGGACCCGGCCGACCGCGCAGGTGACGCACCTGACACGGGTGGCTCGGGTGACGCAGCTGACACGGGTGGCTCACGTGACGCAGGTGACCAGGGATGCGACCCGGAGTCGTGAGGCGTGCCCGAGCTACCCGAAGTTGAGGTGGTGCGGCAGGGCCTGGAGCGCCACGTGGCCGGCCGCACCATCGACAAGGTAACCGTCCTGCATCCCCGGGCCGTTCGCCGCCATCTGGCCGGTCCCGCCGACTTCGCCGCCGCCCTGGCGGGCCGCACCATCGCGGGCGCGCGCCGCCGCGGGAAATACCTGTGGCTGCCGGCCGGGGAGGATGCGCTCCTCGCGCACCTCGGGATGAGCGGCCAGCTGCTCGTGGGGGATCCCGCGCGCCCGCTGTCCCCGCACGTGCGGGCCGTGTTCACCTTCACCGACGACGGGCCCAACGTGCCCGACCTGCGGTTCACCGATCAGCGGACGTTCGGCCATCTGCTGTACGTGCCGGGCGGGGCGAACCTGCCGGGCCCCATCGCGCACATCGCGCCGGACCCGCTGGAGCCGGCCTTCGACGAGGCGCGATTCGCCGCGGCGCTGGGCAGGCGCCGGACCGGCATCAAGCGGGCGCTGCTCGACCAGTCGCTGATCAGCGGCGTCGGCAACATCTACGCCGACGAGGCGCTGTGGCGCGCGAGGCTGCACTGGGCGCGCGCCACCGACACCCTGACCCGGCCCGGGATCACCCGGCTGGTGACGGCCGTGCGCGAGGTGATGATCACCGCGCTGGCCGCGGGCGGCACATCGTTCGACAGCCTCTATGTCAACGTCAACGGGGAAAGCGGCTACTTCGACCGGTCGCTCGCGGTCTACGGCCAGGCGGGCAGGCCGTGCCCGCGCTGCGGCACCCCCATCCGCCGGGACCCGTTCATGAACCGGTCCGCGTACACCTGCCCGCGCTGCCAGCCGCGGCCGCGGCACGGCCGCTGGTGACCGCAGCCGCTCCCGCTGCCCGCCGGTGAACCAGCAGGGATTCATCACGGCCGAACGGACGGTGGTAGGAGTTGACCGCAGCGCAGGACGATCCCGGCAGGACTCGTGGCGGGCCGGCCGCGACCGCACGGCTGACCGCCTGGGCCACTGGGCGCGTGCAGGGCGTCGGATTCCGGGCGTGGGTCCGGCAGAAGGCTGCTGAGCTGAGCCTGACCGGTTCGGCGACCAACTGCGAGGACGGCCGGGTCGAGGTGGTCGCCGAGGGCCGGGAGAGCGATTGCCGGCGGCTGCTCAGCGAACTGGAAAACGGCGCGGCGCCCGGCCGGGTGACGCGCGTGACCCACCGCTGGGGCACGCCCCGCGGTGACCTCCGGGGCTTCGTGGAGCGTTAATGGCGCCGGCCCGGAGCGGGCGGATCGGTGTGACGGCTGGCGCGCGGCGTGCGTGACCCGCGCCTGCTACTCTGCGCCGGCACTTCCGTGGCTTCCATTCCTGCATGTAAGGTGAATAACAGTCGCTAAGCGGGCGCTCAACTTGACCAGCAAAGCGCTTAGTGAGAACCTAGATAACGTTAATGTGCGCAGCTAAGCGTGACTTTAGTGTGTGCCCACTCTGGTCACTCAGCGTGGAGGACCCCATACCATGGCGAAGGCTCTACTTGGCCACGTTGGCGGTCCCGATCCTCGGATGATCTCAGAGATGCGCCGACTCCAGCAGCGAGTGCGAGACCTGGAAGCCGAGCTTATGCGGCTCCAGGAGGAGAATGATGCACTCGCGGCGGGAGCCGGCGATGATGAGCTCCTGGTAGCGGGCCGCGAGCCAGCGCTCACATGACGAGCGCTGACACAACAAGGCAAAACGCGGAAACACCAAGCAGGACGAAATAGGGACGCCTGCCTCGGGCGTCCCTATTGTCTTGCGTCCGCACACCGTGCGGACGCCTATACGGCAGGCTGGCGGTCGGCGGCGCGGTTTGGCAGGCGCCGCCGGGCTGCCGGGTACGCATTCCCGGTCGCGTCGGTGTCCGGCCCTCGGGAGCGGCGCTCATTTTGGCGATCACCCGTGTCCTGCCGGTGGGGATCCGGGCGCTGCTGCCGCGTCCCCCGGCGCGCTGATGCCCGGTTTTGGGGTCATTCAGCCGGTTCAGTTTCGCGTCCGCGCCCTGCCCGTCGCCGGTTCGGTTCTGACCCCGCGCCCCGCGCCCTGCCCGTCGGCGGTTCCGTATCGCCGCCGCGCCCGCGCATTGGGCGGCACCCGTTTCAGGGCCGGGCCCGAGTGTCATGGACGGTCCGCTTCGCGTCCGGGCCTGCGCCATGGACGGGCCCCGTTTCGCGGCCGGGCCCGCGCCGTGGACGGCCCGGCTCGCGGTGCCGCCGCCCAGTTTGCGGCGAAGTCACCCCCGGACGGCGGTGAATAGCCAGACTTGACGGTGGCAGGCGGTAAGGTCGCCGCGAGGCGGCCGACCGGCGTGACCGGCCCAGGAGCAGCGGGGCCGGCCCAGAGGGCCTCGTGCATCGGGCCCCAGCGGGCCCGATGCAGGCCCCGGCGTTCCAGGTGGCAGCCAGGGTGGTCGCGGCGGCCGAGCAGGAGGGAGGGCTGGCCGATGTACCTCAAGAGCCTGACCCTGCGCGGCTTCAAGTCTTTCGCGTCCGCCACCTCGCTGCGCCTCGAAACGGGGATCACCTGTGTCGTCGGCCCGAACGGTTCGGGTAAGTCCAACATCGTCGACGCGCTGTGCTGGGTCATGGGCGAGCAGGGGGCCAAATCGCTGCGCGGCGGCAAGATGGAAGACGTCGTCTTCGCCGGCACCACCTCGCGCGCCCCGCTGGGCCGGGCCGAGGTGACGCTGACGATCGACAACAGCGACGGCGCGCTGCCCATCGAATACGCCGAGGTGACGATCAGCCGGCTGATGTTCCGGTCCGGGCAGAGCGAGTACGCCATCAACGGCGACCGCTGCCGCCTGCTGGACGTCCAGGAGCTGCTGTCCGATTCCGGCCTCGGCCGCGAGATGCATGTCATCGTCGGGCAGGGACAGCTCGACACCGTGCTGCACGCCGGCCCGGAGGCCAGGCGCGCGCTGATCGAGGAGGCCGCGGGCGTCCTCAAGCACCGGCGGCGCAAGGAGAAGGCGCTGCGCAAGCTCGAGGCGATGCAGGCCAACCTCACCCGGCTGGTGGATCTCACCGCCGAGCTGGGCCGGCGCCTCAAGCCTCTGGGCCGGCAGGCCGAGGTCGCCCGCCGGGCCGCGGTCATCCAGGCCGACCTGCGCGACTCGAGGCTGCGGCTGCTGGCCGACGACTACGAGAGGCTGGCCGCCAAGCTGCAAGCCGACGAGGCCGACGAGGCCGCCGTCCTGGCCCGCCGGACCGCGCTCGAAGCCAGCCTGGCCGACGCCCGCGGCCGCGAAGCTGAGCTCGACGCGGCCGCGCAGCAGCACGCCGCGGTCCTGGCCCGCGCCCAGGAAACCTGGTTCGGGCTGTCCTCGCTGGCCGAACGGCTCCGCTCGACGCACGGCCTCGCCGAGGAGCGGTACCGGCACCTGTCGGCCGAGCCGGAAGCGGAGCGGCCCGGCCGGGATCCCGACGAGCTCGACCGGCAGGCGGCCGAGTTCCGCGAGGAGGAACAGAGCCTGCAGGCCCGGCTGGCGGTCGGCCGTGACCGGCTCAGCGCGGCGGTCGCCGAACGCTCCGGGGCCGAGGCGCAGCTCGCCGCGCTGGAGCGCCGGATCGCCGAGGACGCCCGGGCCGCCACCACCCGGGCCGACCGTCTCGCCCGGCTGCGGGCCCAGGTCGGTGCGGCCAGCAGCCGCCAGGGCGCCGCCGCGGAGGAGATCGAGCGGCTCGCCGCCTCCGCCGAGCAGGCCCGCGCCCGGTCTGAACGCGCCCAGCAGGAGCACGGCCAGGTTGAAGACCTGGTGTCCGGACACGACGACGGCCGCGCCGAGCTGGCCGCGGCCCACGAAGAGGCGGCCGCCGCGCTGGCGGGCGCGTCCGGCCGGGTCGCTGAGCTGCGGGCCGCCGAGGGCCAGGCGGCCAGGCATTACGCCGCCCTCCGGGCCCGCGTCGAGGCCCTTGCCGAAGCGTTCCGGCGCGGCGCCGACGCGTCGGCGGACCTGCTCGCGACCAGCGGCCGCTTCAGCGGGGTCATCGGCCCGTTCGCCGAGGCGCTGTCGGTGCAGGAGGGGGCCCAGACCGCTATCGCGGCGGCACTCGGGGCGGCCGCCAACGCGGTCGCGGTCACCGACCTCAACGCGGCCATCGCGATCTTGACCGTGCTGCGCGAATCCGGTGCCGGCACCGCCGGGCTCGTGATCGCCGGCTACCCGGAGGCCGGCCATTCTCTGGTGGGCCGCTCGCAGCGCACCCCGGGCCCGGGGCTGCCGCCGGGCGCCCGGTATGCCCTGGACCTCGTCCAGGTCCGCGATGAGCTCCGGCCGGCCGTCACCCAGCTGCTGAGCGGGGTGGTCGTGGCGAGCAGCCTGGAGCAGGCGGCCGACCTGCTGCGCGCCAGCCCGTCCCTGCGTGTGGTCACCCGGGACGGGGACCTGCTGGGCCCGCACTGGGCGGCCGGCGGCTCGGCCGGGCAGCAGAGCCTGCTGGAGGTACGGGCGGCCGCCGACGGCGCGGCCACCGGCCTGGAAGAGGCCGAGGAACAGTGCGAACAGGCCGCTCAGCGGCTCGCGGTGGCCGTCCGGTCCGAGGAAGCCGCGCGCCGCGCGGTGGACGAAGCCCGGGTCCGGATGCGCCAAGCCGACTCGGCCGCAGCCGAGATCTCCGGCCGCCTCGGCCGGCTCGCCGGAGCGGCCCGGGCCGCCAGTGACGAGGTACGGCGGCTGGAAAAGGCGATCGACTCCGCCCGCCAGGCGGCCGAGAAGGACCTCGCCCGGCTGACCGAGCTCACCGGCAGCCTCGCGGAAGCCGAAGCAGCCGAACGGGCCGCTCTCGCCGAGGAAGGCGCGGGCGCTGCGGACTCTGCCGGCGACGCCGCCGGCCGGGGCCCGGCGGCTGGCCGCGCGTCGGCAGCCGTCAAGGAGACGCTGGCGCAGCGGTGCACCATGGCGCGCAACGCCGAGATGGAGGCCCGCCTCGAGGTCCGCACCGTGGAAGAACGGCTCCGCGCCATCGAGGGGCGGGCAGGCACGCTGACCACGGCGGCGGCGGCCGAGCGCCAGGCCCGTGAGCGGGCGCAGGCCCGCCTCCGGCAACGCGCCGCGGAGGCGGTCGTGGCGCGCGCGGTGGCCCACGGTGCCCGGCTGGCCGTGGCCGCCGCAGAGCGATCCGTGGCCGAGGCCGTGGCCCGGCGGGCCACGGCCGAAACGGCGACGGCCGAGGGAGCCGAGGAGCTCAAGGGCGTGCGGGCCCGCGTCCGCGACCTCGCTGCCGAGCTGGACACCGTGGTCAGCACCGCGCACGGCGCGGAGATCGCCCGGGCCGAGCACCGGCTGCGCCTGGAGCAGATGGAAGCGCACGCGGTCGAGGAATTCGGCGTCCAGGCCCCGGAGCTGATCGCCGACTACGGTCCCGGGGTGCCCATCCCGCCCCCGCCGGACGCGGCCGAGGGCCAGTTGCCGACCAGCTACGACCGGGCTGTCCAGGAACGCCGGGCCGAGGCCGCCCAGCGGGATCTGGCCCGGCTCGGCAAGGTCAACCCGCTTGCGCTGGAAGAGTACGCCGCGCTGCAGGAACGGCATGCCTTCCTGGCCACCCAGCTCGAGGACCTGAAGAAGACCCGCCGTGACCTGCTCACCGTGGTCAAGGAGGTCGACGACCGGGTGCAGGAGGTCTTCACCTCGGCCTACGCCGACACCGCCCGGGAGTTCGAGCAGATCTTCACCCGGCTGTTCCCCGGCGGCCAGGGACGGCTCGTGCTCACCGAGCCCGACGACATGCTGGCCACCGGCATCGAGGTGGAGGCGCGCCCGCCCGGCAAGAAGGTCAAGCGGCTGTCCCTGCTGTCCGGTGGTGAGCGGTCGCTGACCGCCATCGCCTTCCTGTGCGCGATCTTCAAGGCCCGGCCCTCGCCGTTTTACGTGCTGGACGAGGTCGAAGCCGCGCTCGACGACACCAACCTGCAGCGGCTGCTGGTTATCTTCAGTGAGCTGAGGGAAAGCTCCCAGCTTATTGTCGTGACCCACCAGAGGAGAACGATGGAGGTCGCCGACGCGCTGTACGGGGTCAGCATGCGGGGCGATGGTGTTTCCGCGGTGGTGAGCCAGCGCCTGAGCGAGCGCGAGCCGGCCTGACGTCCGGCCCGCATGAGGCCCGGAGCAGCGTGACATCCGGCCCCGTAGTCTGAGGGGCACAACGGACTGAGAGACTGAGAACGGTCATGGAAACTGTAATTCTCATTGTTGTCCTGGCGGTCTTTTTCGCCGCCGTCGTCGCCGAGATGAGCTGGCTGCTTCTCGTCCGGCCACGGCGCCTCCGTCGCGGGGCCCCTCCGGTCGAGGTCGTTTCGCCGCCCGAGGCGCCGGGGGAACCCGAGCTGCGGGTACCGGGGCGGGACGCGGCGGAGTCCGGGCCGGCGGTCATCGCCCCGCCGGCGCCGCCGCGCGAGCCGGCGCCGGCGCCCGCCCCGGAGATCGAGAAGCCACCGCCCTCAGCGGGACGGCTCGTCCGGCTCCGGGACCGCCTGGCGCGTTCGCAGTCGTCCGTCGGCTCCGTGCTGCTCGGGCTGCTGTCCCGGGATCGGCTCGACGACGACACGTGGGATGAGATCGAGGAGGTTCTCATCACCGCCGACGTCGGCGTGGTCCCGGCCCGGCAGATCGTCGATGACCTGCGGACCAAGGTGAAGGTGCTCGGCGTCCGGGGCATCGACGAGGTTCGCGCCCTGCTGCGCGCCGAGCTGATTGAGCAGATCGGTCCGGAGATGGACCGCTCCGTTCACACCCAGCGCCATGACGGCGGCGTCCCGGCGGTCGTGCTGATGGTTGGCGTGAACGGCACGGGCAAGACCACCACCTGCGGGAAGCTGGCTCGCGTGCTGGTGGGCGACGGCGAGACCGTGCTGCTCGGCGCCGCAGACACGTTCCGCGCTGCCGCCG
>Ga0335085_10012121_pt1 | contig 12724 bp, 10 predicted proteins | sample Lox_Sample_45_FD_206712 | JGI IMG/M metagenome (GOLD analysis project Ga0335085, IMG submission 206712) | Soil microbial communities from Loxahatchee National Wildlife Refuge, Florida, United States - Lox_Sample_4.5 | ecosystem: Environmental > Terrestrial > Soil > Wetlands | place: USA...
ATACTGCGGCACGGCAAGCAGACGATCACGTTCCGCTACGCCTGTGGCGGCTGCTGAGCGCTCGCAGGTCGCCGGACTCCCGTCGCTCCCCTCGCGCCGCCGTCCGGGCCGGTCGGGGGGCGCTCAGAAGGCCGGGGTCTCGGTGTAGCTGCCGAACACCTGCTGCAGCGACTCCACGATCTCGCCCTCGCTCGCCCGGGCCCGCGCGCAGTCCAGCAGCGGCTCCATCAGGTTGCGCTCGCTCCCAGCGGCCTCGCGCAGGGCGGCGAGGGTGCGCTCGACGGCGGCGCCCTCGCGCGCGGCGCGCACCGCCTGCAGCCGCCCGACCTGCTTGCCTTCCAGGGCGGCGTCGATGCGAAGGATGGGCAGGGGCTGCTCGTCCTCGGCGAGGTTGGTGTTGACGCCGACCACCACCCGTTCGCCGCTGTCGATGGCCTGCTGCAGGGCGAACGCGGAGTCGGCGATCTCGCGCTGCGGGTAGCCGTCCTTGATCGCCTGCACCATCCCGCCGAGCTCGTCGATCACCGCGAAGTACTCCCGCGCGCTCTGTTCCATGCGGTCGGTCAGCGCCTCGACGAGATAGCTGCCTCCGAGGGGGTCGACGCTGCTGGCGACGCCGCTCTCATGGGCGATGATCTGCTGCGTCCTCAGCGCCACACGCACGGCCTCCTCGCTTGGCAGCGCGAGGGCCTCGTCGTAGCTGTTCGTGTGCAGCGACTGGGTGCCGCCGAGGACGCCGGCGAGCGCCTCGATGGTCGTGCGCACGATGTTGTTGAGCGGCTGCTGGGCGGTCAGGCTGGCGCCGGCGGTCTGGGTGTGGAAGCGCATCATCCAGGAGGCCGGGTTGCGCGCCCCGAAGCGCTCGCGCAGCTCGTGCGCCCAGATGCGCCGCGCCGCGCGGTACTTGGCGACCTCCTCGAAGAGGTCGATCTGGGCGTTGAAGAAGAAGGACAGGCGCGGAGCGAAGTCGTCGACGTCGAGGCCCCGGGCGATGGCGTGCTCGACGTAGGTGAGGCCGTCCTTGAGCGTGAAGGCGAGCTCCTGGGCGGCCGTGGCGCCGGCCTCGCGTATGTGGTAGCCCGAGATCGAGATCGGATGCCAGAGGGGCATCTGTCCTGTGCACCACTCGATCATGTCCGTGCAGAGGCGCATGGCGGGCTCGATCGGGAAGCACCACTCCTTCTGGGCTATGTACTCCTTCAGGATGTCCGTCTGGATGGTGCCGCGCAGGCGCTCCCGCGCCACCGCCTCCAGGGGTCCGGCGCCGGCCCGGCCCGAGGGCCCGCCGGCCTCCTCGGCGGCGACCACGAAGAAGGCCAGCATGATCGCGGCCGGGGCGTTCACTGTCATCGACACCGACACCTCAGCGAGGTCGATGCCGGCGAACAGCGTGCGCATGTCCTCGACCGTGTCCACCGCCACGCCCTCGCGGCCCACCTCGCCGGTGCTGCGGCGGTGGTCGGAGTCGTGGCCCATCAGCGACGGCATGTCGAAAGCGGTGGAGAGGCCGGTCTGCCCGTGGTCGAGCAGGTAGCGAAAGCGCTCGTTGGTCTCCTCGGCGGTGCCGAAGCCGGCGAACTGGCGCATGGTCCACAGCCGCCCGCGGTACATCGAGGAGTAGATGCCGCGCGTGAACGGGTACTCGCCGGGGCGGCCGATCCTTTCGCCGGCATCGGGGGCGAGCACGGACTCGTCGTAGAGCTCGGCGATCGGCTCGCCGGAGAGCGTCTGGTGGGTCTCGGCGGGCGCCGCCGGCGCCGACCCGGTGGCGGGCGGTCCAGAAGTCGGTCCCCCCTCGGCCTGCGAGCCGGTCCTCATGGGGCCAGCATAATGCGTTGCCGTGCCCGGCTGCGCGCCTGCGAGGAGGCCGGACCGGCGGGCGGCCACGACGCCGCGGCCTAATGCGGTGGCGGGTTGCCCAGCGTCTCGCGCAGGATCTTCCAGGGAGCCTGGACCGGGTTCAGGAAGTACGGTGGCTCGGAGGCGCGCAGGCGTTCGTCGTATTCGTAGACCTTTTCGTAGCCCGTGGCCGCCTTGCCGGTACTCGTGAAGAACGTGCCCACAGGCCCGCGGAACTTCTGTGCGATCGCGCCGTGGACGGTCAGCTTTTCGAGCGGTTCGCCTTCCTTGCAGTTGTAGTTGTCGACGATGAACGAGTGGTTGATCGCGAGGATGGCGGCGTAGATTTCGACGTTCTTCATCGTACCGGTCGCGTTCTTTGCCGTGCATTCGCTCTCGCTCGCTTCGGCGTTGCAGGACATCGTTGATTCCACGAAGGTGAGCCCGCTGGGGCAGGTGTACTTGGTCTTGTATTCCTTGCAGGTCCCGAAGAAGCCGAACGAGACGCATTCTTCCTTCTTGGTCGGCTTGGTGCTGCTGACGAGTTCGACCGGGTGGTAGATGCGCACGAACTTGTTCGCGATCAGGCCGAGCTCGGACGCCGAGGTGGGCACGCCGGAGACGTTCGGCGTGGTGATGTTGCCGTTGATGATGATGTCGTTTTCGGCGCCGATCGTGAGCGAGGATTCGTAGCTGCCGTGCACGAAGATGTTGCCACATTCGGTCGGCCCCGGATAGCTCACGCCGTAGGGGTCGTAGTTTTCTGTGCATGCCGCGGAGCTCTTGACGTAGATCACACCGTTCGAGGGATACGTCATCTTCTTGGGCGAGCCGGCGAGTGCCGCGTTGGTCACGGTCATTTCGTTGCCTTCGAGGACGATTTCGGTCTTGCCTTCGAAGGTGTAGTTCGATTCGGCGAGCAGTTCGAGTTCGGTGTCGCTCGGCGGCGGCTGGATCGAGACGACCTTTTCCGGCGGCACGTAGGTGCCGGTGAACTTGGGTGACGGCGTGCCGCAGCTCGAGCTTCCCTCGGCGGAGTAGCCCTTCGTTTCTTCGGTTTCTCCCTTGGCCCCATGGTGCCCGAATTCGATCTTGTCGTTTTCGTTGCGGCCGAAGGTGGGGGAGCCGCAGATGCCGCCGTGGTCCTCGCTGTGCAGCGGGCCCTTGACGTTGTCATAGGTCGTGAAGTAGATGTTCGAGCACCAGGTGTACTTCTTTTCCACCCGTTCCGGGTAGTAGTGTTCGCACTCTTCCTTTTCCTTGGTGCTGGCCTTTTCGTAGGCGGCCGGGTCGGTCGTCTCGTAGACGGTGTAGTAGACGAAGCTCGGGAAGCCTTCGTTCTTGAAGGTGGCCACGATCGAGCGTCTCTCGTTGCCGGAGAAGCCTGTCGACAGGATGCGGAACGTCCCGGCGAGGTGGCCGGACTTTTCGACCATCGTTTCGGCGAGCTTCGAAGGATCGCACTTCGGGTCGGTTTCCGGGCCGGTCTTCGCGGGCAGCAGCTGGATGGCGTATTCCTCGTTTTCGGCGCCGTTGACCTTCGCGCGCGTCAGTTCCGAGGCCTTGAGCTCGTTTTCCGGCTTCTCCTTGGTGGTGCCTTCCTTGTAGAACTGGTTGAGCGCCGGGTTGGCCTGCGGTGGCTTGGTGCAGTAGCCGAGATAGGCGCCGTCTTCGGTCAGGTGGTAGAGGTAGTCGGTGATGCCGGCCTGCGCCGCGTAGTAGGCCTTCTTCTGGGCGGTGTTGGTGCCGGTCAGGTGGATGTCGCCGTTGGCCGCCACATAGGTGGCCGCGAGCAGCAGCGAGGCCACCACGGTCACGCCGAGGACGAGGACCATCGTGAAGCCGCGCTCGTCGGCGAGCAGGCGGCGGCGATTTGCGCAGAATGAGAGGAGGCGGTTCACGAGCATGGTTCGTTCGGCTTTCCTGATGTGGTTGAGGCCGGGGTCAGCCTGTAGACGGCCGAGTCGCGCAGGATCGTGGGCTTGAAGAACTTCGATTCCTTCAGCTTGCGGTTGCTCGGGTACACGGCGAAGGCCACCGAGATCTTCGCCATCTGCTGGGCTTCCGTCTTGGAGAGGCCGGCGCTTTCAGTGGCGCCCTTGAGCGGTTCGGATTCGAGTTCGCCGGCGTGTAGGTATTCGTGGGTGGTGGTGTTTTCGCGGTAGTACTTGTAGTAGCGGAAGATCGGCAGCGTGGTGCCGGTGATGCCTTCCACTTCCTTTTCCGTGTTTTCGACCGGTGCCGGTTCGACGTGTTCGGCGAGCATGACCGTCTTCTTCGCCGTGGAGGGAAACGTCCAGTTCGGATAGGAGCTCTTTTCTTCGCTTATGTATTCGGCGTCGGTGAGCTTCTTCGTGGACGAGTTGTAGACGATTTCGTTCAGCGTGACGGACGGGAACACCGCTTCGTTGCCTTCTTCGCTGATGATCTTCAGCTTCGTGGAGCTGGAGCCTTCCAGAAGTGGCGTCGTTTCAGGGACGATGCACGCCGAGTGAAGCACCTCCATGACCTTTTCCATGCCGACCCGCGCCGTCTGGTCGACGTGGGTCTGTTCTGAGACGTTCGTCATGTTGTTCTTGGCGATGGCCACGAGGCCGAACGCCGCGAGAGAGATGACAGTGGCCATCGACATCGCGACCATGACTTCGACCAGCGTGAAGCCAGAGGATGAGCGCAGGCGCCGCCTCAGGTGAGCGGACATTCGGTTCCTTCTCCCTGATGCAGCGAGGCCGGCGGCGGGCTGCTCGAGCTGTACCCGGCGTAGAGGTCAACTATCGTGCCGTCTTCGTGCGTGGGGTGCAGGAATGACGGCGTGCCGTTCGTGGTGGCGGTCGTGATCTTGTTAAAGACTTCGGACTGGTAGACGAAGCGTCCGGCGGCGACTTCGGCGCAGACCACGTACTTGCCGTAGGCCTGTCCAGGATAGATGAGCTCACCGCGTTCCGGCGTGACTTCTTCGTGCACGGTGACGCCGTTGACCACCACGTTGGCCGGGAGCGTGGCCGGGGTGTAGCGGGCGTTGTCGCATTCTTCGGTCCCCCCCGAGCCGCTCCAGTTGACGAGCGTGATCGGCTTCGAGATCTGGTGGGTGCCGGAGTACCCGTGCGCGGCGTTATAGCCTTCTTCTTCCTTGGCGAGCGTCTTTTCCCACACGCGCACGACCAGGGCCGGCTCGTTGATCGTCGGGGTGACGGTGGTGCCGCGCGAGACCTTCTGTTCGGTGGCCGTGCCTTCGAAGTTCTTGGGTTCGTCCGCCTTGCAGGTGCCGGCGAACAGCGAGTAGTTGGAGGTGAAGGGGAAGACCACGGCGCCCGAGCTGATCGAGGTTGCGGGTGCCGAGAGGTTTGAGCTCAGGAGCTTCTTGAAGGGAGGCCCGAGATTGCTGTTGACCGCGGTCACGTTGAGCGCCTGCCCGGAGATCTGGGCGGCGGGAGTCGTCTGGGTGAGCATGCCCGTTTCGGCGGGCACGGTCACGAGACGCGGGGTGATGGTGCCGGCTTCGTCGAATTCGTAGCCGGCCTTGGTGGTGAGACCCTCGACCAGGGTGAGTTCGTTCTGGGCGGCTTCGTCTTCTTCGGAGTTGGCGTACCAGTCCTTGTCGACGAAGCCCGTCTTGTTGACGTTGATGAAGTATTCGCCGCCTTCTCCGAACGAGGAGAAGATCGCGCAGCCGGCGGTGCTCGTCTTGCCGCTCGTGGTGGAGCCGGCGCTGGTCGGACCCTTGACAGCGATGTTCATGCCGCTCACGCCGGTTCCTTCGGCGTTCTTCACCTGGACGATCAGGGAGGCGCCCGGGGGCGGCGCGATGAGGCTCGTCTCGACGACCGGCTTGATCTTCAGGCCCCCGTTGTTCCAGCTGACCTGGGACACGGTCTGGTAGTAGTCGGCCTGTGCGGTGCCCGTGGAGGTGCAGCTCGAGGTCCCGGTTTCGTTGTTCTGGAATTCGACCGTGGACTTGACCGTGTACTTCATCTTGTCGGCTTCCATCGTGTAGGTTTCGCCGCCGTGTTCTTCCAGTTCGCGCAGCTTCGTGATCGAGAAGCTGCGCAGGCGCTCCTGGTCCTGCTCGGCGAAGGAGTCGGCCTGTGAGCGGGCGCGGCCGATGGCGGCGGCGTGCGAGCTGGTGTTGATCCCGTTCAGCGTTCCGATCACCACGATCGCGAGCATGAGCGAGCTGAAGAGCACTTCGATCATGGAGAGGCCGCTCTCGGCCCCCATCGCCCGCGCCAGGCGGCGGCGGGCGCTCGTGGCGTGCATGCGGGAGGTCCGGTGCTGGTCGGAGCCCGGGGCACCCCAACCGCGCAGGCGACGCTCGATGTGCACACGCGCGAGCAGGCCGGCGTGCCTGTGCTGCCAGGAGCTCCCGCGCGCGAAAAGGGCACCGCGGTGCTGAGCACTGCGGTGCCGGCGCTGCTCCCCGTGGGGCCGTTGATGTTGCGGTGATGTAGGTCTCTGTGTCATGGGACACGCCGACGCCAGCCGTCGATTGAGCTCGGCGGCACCGCCACGATCCCTCTCGACACGCGCGGATACCGGCTTTAGGCACGGGACCCCTGTCTAGGCAAGGGATTTAGGCTCGTTCGCCGCAGGTCCGCCGGGGCGGGCCGCGCGCCGGCCCGCGAAGGGCTCTTCGCGGTGTTTGGGTGCCACCGAAACTCGCCGCCGTGCCGGGGGTTATCCGCTGCGCAGACGGAATATCGCGGCTCCGCCACTGGGAGGCTGTGTGGAGCCGACCGACACGGAAAGGCGGTGTGCTCATGCTGGAGGCAACCAAGAGGGCATTGACGGTCCTCTCAACCGCGCTTGCGTTCGCGGCCGGGGCTATCGGCGGCGTCGTCCTGACGCCCACGCTGGCACAGGCGGAGTCGGGCTATCACCTGACGTTGGCCGTGGCGCCCGACCCGGATGTGAGCGGCGACCCGCTGACGATGGTGGGCACCCTCACCAACGGGCACGGACTCCCCGTGCAGGGCGTCCGCCTCGACCTGTTCCACCGGGTGGACCCGGCCCCCTTCTTCACGCCGATCCAGCGCACGCGTACGCAGGCTGGAGGCTTCTTCCAGATCAACCGGGCCGAAGGGGTGGTGGTGTCGAATCGCGAGTGGTTCGTCCTCGCCCGTGGCCCCGGGGGCAGGGTGCTGGCGCACAGCCGCATCGTGCGGGAGCGCGTGTACGCCGAGCTGACGCTGACGGCGAGCACGGGCACCGCGCTGACCGGCCAGCCCGTGGTCTTCAGCGGCACGGTCTCGCCCCGCCACACCGGCGAGCACGTGGTGATCGAGCGCCAGGTTGGCGCCACCGGGACCAGCTGGCGGCGGGTCGGGACGGCGCGCATCGAAGCCGGGGGCACGTTCTCCTACACGCGCTCCTTCCACCGGCCGAGCGAAGTGGGCCCGGCCACGCTGCGCGCGGTCCTGCCAGGCGACGACCGCAACATCCGCTCCTACTCGGAACCGGTCCAGGTCACGATCCAGCAGGCCGAGAGCCCCGAACTCAGCCTGATGCCATCGGCCCCGTCGATCGTGGTCGGGCAGTCTGTCACGCTCGCCGGGAAGCTCGTGGCGCCGGTCAGCGGCACCGTGGCCGGCCAGCTCGTGACCCTCTACGCGCACACCCACGGCAGCCACTTCGCGGCGGTGGCCACGGCGACCGCGAACGGCGAAGGTGCCTTCACCTTCACCCAGGCGCCGATCAACAACACCGCCTACGAGGTCAAGGCGGGAGGGCGCGTGAGCGCCACGGTGTTCGAGGGCGTGCACGACGTGATCACCGCCACACCCAGCGCCAGCTCGGGCGAAGTCGGGCAGAAGATCACGGTCAGCGGTCTCGTGGTCCCGCTGCACGTCGGCGACGTCGTCTACCTGCAGCTGCGCAACAGCGCCGGCCACTATCAGACGATCCAGGTGACGTTCGTCGGCGCCGCCTCCACGTACTCCTTCTCGCACCAGCTCCAGTCCGCCGGAATGAAGACCTATCGCGTCTACATCCCCGGCGGGCCGGAGAACCTCGGCGGGGCATCGGAACCGTTCACGGTCAACGTGGCGCCGGCGGCGGCGCTGCCCATGCTGGAAGGGACGCCGACGCCGGAAGCCTGAGGAGGTGGGTCCACCGCCGGCGGGGCACTGGGACGCCGGCGACCCGGGCCCTCCGGCAGCCGGTCGGGCGGCATGGACCGGCCGCCCGGCCGGCGGCTCCGCGTGCGGCGGGCGCTCGTGGCACGCTTGCGGTCGTGTCAGAGAGCATCGAGCAATGGTTCTCCCGCCGGCGGGAGAAGTCCTGCGGGGACAAGGTCCCCTATGAGAGCGAACAGGAGGCGCTCGACGCCGCCTACCTCGTGCGCCTGCAACGGGGCGAGCGGCTGGACGTCTACCGCTGCCTCTTCTGCCAGCGCTGGCATCTCGGCCACTCCTCGCGCGACTGACGCGCCGGGCCGGCCGGGCGCTCGCGCTCAGGCGCCGCCGTAGCTCACGATCAGGTCGGTGAGGACTCCGGCGAGGAAGCCCACCGAGAGCATCACCAGCGCCAGCTCGCGGTGGCCGTAGCGGCGCATGGCCGCCCAGATCTCGCCGATCACGTAGACGAGCGCGCCGGCGGCGAGGGCGTAGAAGAGGAGCTCGAGCGGCACCGAGGTCACCTGGTAGCCCACGATCGTGCCGATGAAGGTGGGCCCGCCGCCCACCACGCCGGCCAGCACGAGCCATTTCCAGGTCGGCCGCACGTCGCCCAACGGTCCCACGATCCCGAAGCCCTCGGTGGCGTTGTGCGCGGCGAAGCCCACCACGAGCACCGTGGCGAGGCCGATCGCGCCGGTCGAGGCGGACACCCCGATCGCGAGCCCCTCGGCGAAGTTGTGCAGGCCGATCGCCGCGGCCACGGTCATGCCGGTAGCCAGCGCCCGCCTGCGGGCCAGCGCCGCCTCGTCCTCGATTGCCAATGACAGCGTTCCGGGGGGTGCCGCGAGCGCGGCCGCCTCGGCGGAGCCTCCGGCGACCGGCGGCATGGGCACCGATGCACGGCGCAGACGCCGCTCGGCGACCGTGATGCCCACGCTGCCCGCCAGGAAGCCCACGGCGAGCAGCGCATAGAGGCCGGCCACGCTGGCGAAGGAGCTGCGACCGTCCTTGAACGCGAGCATGCGCGCTTCGATCAGGGCCTCGCCGTGGGCGCCCACGTCCATGAAGATGAAGATGAGGATGCCCACCGAGAACATCGCCAGTGCCACGCGCGCGCGGGTATCCAGCGCGCGCATCCGTCCCACGGGGAGCCCCAGGAAGATGGTCAGGCCGGCGATGGCGCCAAGGAGGATCGTGCGGCCGAAGGGGAGGGCTGACACTGCGTTCGCTGGTTCTGGGTAGGTTTGAACCGGATGGGCGAGGGATGCCCTCGTTAGGGCGCCCTAATCCAGTCGTCGCAAAACCTACCGCATCGGTCGGAGTTCTGTCAAGCGCCCGAGCCGGGGCGCGAGGCCAAGCCGCCGGGCGGGCCGAGGGAGAGAACCGATAGGGGCCGGTGGCCCCGGCGATGCCGTCGAGGGAGGGCCTCCGCCAAGCGCGAGGGGCGGCAACGAGCTCCTCGAGGGGCTCTCTGCCGGGGATCCTGCATGTTCTCTTGCAGAAACCACGCTGCGAAGCGCTGGCGGCTCATCAACCAGGTGGATATGTCCGAAAAGAAGTCAGGACGGCTCGATTCCGTTGTGTCACTTGGGATTGTCGCCAAACCGACGGTCTCGCGACATGGGACTCGGAAGTGTGATTTACACGGTTTTGGCAGGACATACGTCCAGAGACGCTCAAGTGCCCCTAAAGCAGGACAGCTCCCTGCCCGATTAGTGCCATGCGGGCCAGCTCTCGCTTCACAGAGCGCCGGGTCGCAATTCCGTAGTGAATCCGGAAAAAGGCACTCCCGTCGCGAGGCGGGGTCGCAAAGCAAGGGGTCTCTGAGGGGAGACAGCCCAGCCGCCCGGCAAGTCCTGTGAAGTCCAACAAAGGAGCTCTTGCCGCTATGTCTCTGATCAAGCGCAATCCACGTCGTGCCGCAATTGGCGCGACCATCCTTGTCCTCGCTCTCGCCGGTGGTGGCGCATTCGCGTACTTCACCACCTCCGGTACCGGCACCGGTGAAGCAACGGTGTCGAACCCGAGCAACAGCCTCGAAGTCACGGGTGTCCCCGTGTCGGCTCTTGCCCCGGGAGTGGGAAAGACGTCGAAGATCACCATCAAGAACACTTCTGAAGGCACGGTCCACCTGGGCAGCCTCCAGGTGTCGATCACCGGTAACAGCCAGTCCGGCACCGGTTGTAAGACCTCGTGGTTCAAGGTTTCCCCGGAAACGACCACCTTCGGCCCGACGGGCGTCGAACTGGCGGCACTCGAATCGAAGACCGCCGAAGTCGAAGTGTCGATGGTCAACGTGGAAGAAAGCCAGAACGCCTGCAAGGGTGCGACGGTCAACCTCCACTACTCAGCCGAATAGTCGGAATCGACTATCCCACCTAGTCGAAACGACTAACCACAAGCCACTACGCAGCCTCGGCTGCTAGAGGGACAGGGACAGGGCGGTGGAACGGGCGGCGGCGCAAGCCGCCGCCCGCCACCGTTCATAGTTCCGAAGTGGATGACTCCGAAGCGCCTCGCCGCAGCGGAGCCCATCCGACCAAAGCCTTGATGTGATCGCCCCGTCACGAGTGGCAGCACCAACAGCCAGTACCTGTCCCGTCTAGCAACAAAGCCGTGTAAGCGCAGCCCAGCCTGACACAGGCTGGCCGCCGCGTGCGTGTAGGGCGTGGGGTTTCACCGATAAGGCCCAGGCGCGAATATGCCGACCACAAGCAGAATGTGGCTCCGTGGCAGGACCGGCGCGGCGACTATAGCGGCGCTGAGTGCGCTCGCCCTGAGCGCCGGGGGCGCCTACGCCCTCAGGATCGTCGAAGTCCGCCACGGCTCCGGCTCAGGCGCTCCGCAACCAGGCATCACCGAAGCGCCGAACGGTCACACCGACCTTCGTTGGGCGCTCTTCACCTTTTCTGACAGGAGCTCCGCCGGCTCCTACCAGTGCTCGCTGGACGGGTCCGCGTTCAGAGGCTGTCCGCGCCGGGTCGTCTACGGCCTGGTCGAAGGCACCTCGAGCGCCACGCTGGGCTGCCGCGCCCCGCGCTCCGGCGCCAACGGCTCCAAGCAGGCCGCCAAGCGCCGGCGTCGTGCCGCGCGGCGCTGCCAGGCCGCTCATGGCAAGCGCCTCTCGGGCGGCGGCCGCGGGGGCTCTCACCGCAAGGCCACGACGCGCGTCTGCGGCCAGGAACCGAGCACCGGCAAGCCGAACAGCGCGCGACCGGCGTCCGCCAAGCATTCCCACTGCCAGCGCGCCTACATCGAGGGCGTCGGCCGGCTGCTCTCCTACGGCGGTCACACCTTCCGCGTGCGCTTCCGCGCCACCTCGGGCCGTCTCAGCAAGGTCACCACCTACAGATGGACCATCCTCACCAAGGCCCAGCTGGAAGCCTTCCAGCGGGGCACCGGGGCGACCGGCGCCACCGGCGCCGCCGGGAGCGGCTCCACCGGCACGACCGGGTCGACCGGCAGCACTGGTAGCAACGGCGGCGGGAGCTCCCCGGCGCCGATCGTCCGCACCAAGGGCTTCTCGATCTCCGGCCAGCCGGAAGGCATGCTCTACCCGGGGGGCCCGGCGCTGCCGATCCCGCTGCGATTGCTGAACCCCAATCCGCTGCCGATCTACATCACCTCGCTCACGGTCAGCGTGGTCGCGAGCCCGACTGGCTGCTCGGCGGAAGAAAACCTGCGCATCACGCAGTCCACGGTCAGCCCGAGCAATCCCATTCTCGTGCCCGCCTCCGGCTCGGTGATGCTGCCCCTGGGTGCCGCCAGCGCTCCCACGATCCAGTTTCTCGACCTTCCCGTCAACCAGGACGCCTGCGAGAGCGCCACCTTCCCGTTGAGCTACTCCGGGAGCGCGCACTCGTGACCCGCCGCCTCGCCACCCGTCGCGTCCCGCGCCTGGCGGCGCGTGTCGGCCTGGTGGCGGCGTTGGCCGCCGGCGCGCTCGGGCAGTTCGACACCACGGCGTTCGGGTTCTGGAGAGGCTCGGGCCTCGGCTCCGGGGAAGCGTTCGTGGCCACCCTGCTGCCGCCGCTGCTGAGCGCCACGCCGACCACGGAAGGCGTGCAGCTGCACTGGACCGAAGTGCCCCAGCCGGCCGAACTGGGCACGAAGGTGTCGTACTTCATCAAGCGAGACGGGGGCACGCCGAGCGCCGGATGCCCGAGCGAAGCGGCCATGAGCGGGGTGCTCTCCTGCACCGACAGCCCCCTCGCGCCGGGCTCGACTCACAGCTACGTCGCCATCGCCCGCTGGCGCACCTGGCAGGCGGAAAGCGAGGAAGTGACCGTCACAGTCCCGTCCGGGCAGGTCGAGCACTTCGAACTGGAAGCCGCCAAGACCACGCTCACCCCGGGCGAAGCCGACAACCTGACGATCGTTGCCAAGACCGCCACGAACGCCGTCGACACGACCTACACGGGCTCGCACAGGCTCACCTTCAGCGGAGCGCTGCCGTCGCCGAGCGGGACCGTGCCGACCGTGACCACCGAAACGGGTGCCGCCGTGGCCTTCGGCTCCGCCACCGCCGTCAACTTCAAGCAGGGCCGGGCCACGGTCACGGGCACCGCAAACGGCCTGATGCGCCTCTACCGGGCCGAAGAAGCCCACGTGGCGGTCACCGACGGCACGCTGTCGAGCAACGCCGTCGCCGTCTCCGTCAAGCCCGGCCCCTTCAAGACCCTCGGCGTGCTCCCCACACCGGCCGAACCGACCGCCGGGCAGAGCTTCGAAGTGAAGCTCGCCGCCTGGGACGAATGGCACAACCCGATCAC
>Ga0335085_10012122_pt1 | contig 12723 bp, 9 predicted proteins | sample Lox_Sample_45_FD_206712 | JGI IMG/M metagenome (GOLD analysis project Ga0335085, IMG submission 206712) | Soil microbial communities from Loxahatchee National Wildlife Refuge, Florida, United States - Lox_Sample_4.5 | ecosystem: Environmental > Terrestrial > Soil > Wetlands | place: USA: Florida...
CTGCATCATCCGGCGCTTTCCTTCGAATCCGAAGGGCTTGGTCACCACCGCGACGCTCAGCGCGCCGAGCTCACTGGCAAGCGATGCCACCACCGGAGCCGCACCACTTCCGGTACCTCCGCCGAGGCCGGAAGTGATGAAGATCATGTCCGAACCTTCGAGCGCTTCGATAATTTTTTCGGTATCTTCCAGCGCTGCTTTGCGGCCAACCTCGGGGTTCGCGCCAGCGCCGAGCCCTTTGGTTAGTTTCGCGCCGAGTTGCAGCTTCACCGGGGCCTGCGACATTTTCAGCGCCTGCAAATCCGTATTTGCAGTGATGAATTCCACGCCCTCGACTTTGGCGCGGATCATGCGATTCACGGCATTGCATCCGCCGCCCCCGACACCAATCACCTTAAGCTTAGCGGGCTGCAACTCCTCGCTAAAGCTCATCCGGATTCCTGCATCTTTTGCTGTCATGCGTTTCCCCCGTTCCCGGCTGGTGAAAGTCCTTTATAAATCCCGTGTAAACGTGTTTCCACAGTCAATTTTCCCGCCTGTGGAAAACGCCAGTTTTCAGGCTGCTTCCGAGCCTATGCCCCGGCAAACATCGCCCGCAGCTTGGAAACCAAACCCCCTGGCTTTGCTGGTCCCGCCCGGCGCGCCTTCGCAGCACATAGCACCAGACCCACAACGGTGGCGTACTCTGGTTGTGCTACCTGCTCCGGCAGATCCACGATTCCGCGCGGCTGGGCGATACGGACCGGCAAATGAAAACCGTGCTCGGCCATATCCTGCAGACCGTTCAATCGCGACCCGCCGCCCGCCAGAACAAAACCCGCAGGAATCTGCCTGTCCAATCCGGCGCGGCGCAGGTCGTCGCTCAGCAGAGAGAGCAATTCCTGGGCACGCGGTTCGATGATCTCGGTCAGGGCATGGGCAAAAATCGTGCGTGGCGGACGATCGCCCACACTGGCGATCTCGATAGAACCGTCGTCGCGCATGAGCGCTGCAGCCGCGCAACCATGATGCCGCTTGATGCGTTCGGCCTCGGGAATTGGGGTACGCAAGCCCACTGCCAAATCATTCGTGAAATGGTCGCCACCAATCGCAACCGCTCCGGTATGGCGAACCACACCGCCGCCATACACAATCAATTCTGTCGTGCCGCCGCCGATATCGAGCAGACAGCAGCCCAGTTCCCGTTCGTCCTGGGTCAGGCAGGCTTCAGCCGAGGCCAGCGGCTCCAGCACAGTGTCGTTGATAAGAATGCCCGCCCTGTTTGCGGCGGTCACCAGGTTCTGCGTCGCGGAACTGGAAGCCGTCACGATATGTACATTGGCTTGGAGGCGCTGGCCTACCATGCCGATGGGATCACGGATACCGTCTTGCGCGTCGACGCGAAATTCATGAGGCAACACGTGAAGAACTTCGCGATCCTCCGGCAACGAAATGTTTCTTGCGGTATCGATGGCGCGACGCACATCTTCCCGCTCAATATCCCGTGGGCGCGGACCCAACGATGCGCCACCCTGGCTATCCACCCCGCGCACGTGGCTACCGGCGACCCCAATGACCGCTGATTCCACCGGCACGTTGGCGACGCTTTCGGCCTCTTCCACCGCGCGTCGAATCGAGCTGACGGTGGAATCCAAGTTCACAATCAGCCCTTTGCGCAATCCCTTCGATTCCGCGGCGCCCAGAGCAAGAAAGCGCACCTGCTCCTCATCCATTTCCGCCAGCAACACGCATGTTTTTGTGCTACCGATGTCCAGCCCGACCAGGTATTTGTCTTTCTTTGCCAAAATCGTCTCCTGCCGAATCGCTATTTTCGTTTCGCGACGGTCGTGCTGGTGTCGGGGTTCACCACCACTTGCCGCGAATACTGAAGATCGATGGAATGCACCACACCGGAATTCGCCTGCCACTGCGCAAAATTTTCCACCAGCATCCGGTATTTACCGGTGAAATCGTTTTGTCCAAAGTGTACGGTCACCGCGTGGTCGTCGGTAGTTCCGGCCAAGCCCGTCAACACCACGCGCAAATCGCGAGGATTGCTGAGGTCCAATTCGCTGATGCGGTCGGACGATCCGGGTTTCACCAGGTCCGCATCCTTCATAAATTCCTGGTAGGTCTGCATGCGCTTTTCCCGTTCTTCGCGGGGCAGGTTTTCCGACAATCCCGTCACAATCGGGAAGTGAAAATCCTCACCCTCGGGTCGGTCCAGCAGAACGCCATGAGCGTCAATCAGCGTCAATTCGGTGCCATTCCGGAAAAATGCAATGGGGGTGCGTTCCGTTATGAGTACGCGAATACGATTCGGCAAGATCCGCTGCACGCTGGCTTCTTCCACCCACGACAATTCTTCAATCTGCGTGCGCCGCGCATCGAGCGGAATTCGCAACACACTGCGGTTGCGGTCACGCACAAACAGCTTCTGGACGTCTTCCGGCGCGACAATGTGGTTGCCATTCACTTCAATCTGATCCGGTTTGACCAGTAGCATCTGGGGAGAGTAGAGCAAGTAGCGTGCCGAAAACGCGCCCGTGCCCACGGCCGCTACTCCCACAAGCGTCCAGACAAAGACGCGACGGTAATACGAGCCCGTTTTACCGCTGAATTTCTTCCGGCGAATCTCCACCGGCTTTTGCCGGCGCAAGTAGCGCGGTTCGTCCTCCGCGACCAGTTCCGGACGGTACGGCTCGTGCTCCGCAGCTGCCGCGGCGGAGGCGTTCCGCTGCAATGGCTTCACGCGTTCCAAACCACCACCTCGTTTTCGAGAGTTACTCCGTAAACCTTTTGCACGCGTTCCCGCACATCGTTGATCAGGCCTAACATATCGGTCGCTGTCGCGCGCCCCGAATTCACGAAGAAGTTGGCGTGCCGATCGCTAATCCGCGCGTCGCCCTTCGAATGCCCCTTCAGGCCCAATTCGTCGATCATTCGGCCGGCCGAGGCCCCCACAGGATTCTTGAAAATACATCCAGCACTTTTCTGGCCCAACGGCTGGCTGGCGCGTCGCTTTTCGTTGCAGATACGAATGCCTTGAAGGATTTCTGAGTACGGCTTGGAGGGTAGTTCGAGCTTCACTGCCAGCATCATATCATCGGGTGCAAAAGAAGTGTGCCGGTATTCGAAGGAAATCTGATCGCCCTTTAAGGTTTCAATTTTCCGAGCCGCCGCTTTGTAGACTTTAATTTCGCGCACGTGCGATCCAATCTGGGTTCCGTATGCTCCAGCGTTCATCCGCAATGCTCCACCCACGGTACCAGGCACCCCGATGAGTCCTTCCATCCCGCCCAGATTGTGTTTCGCGCAAAACGTAACCATTTTCCCCAAGTCCGCGGCCGCATCCACGTTGGCGATATTCCCTTCCACCACCAGGTCCGGGTTCGGGTGGCTCAGTTGCAGCACGACGAAAGGCAATTCCCCATCGACGACCAGGAGGTTCGAGCCGCCTCCGAGGAATTTGTGCGCGATCCCGTTCTCATCCAGAAGGTTGAGCAGCTCCGGAATGGCTTCGTGACGACTGATGCGCAGCAGGTCCGTGGTACCGCCGATGGCCAACGAGGTGAGTTGCGCGAGCAAAACGCCGCGCCACAGTTCCACGCCCATCCCTGGCAGCGCAGCGAGAATCTTGGTAGTTTCAATGCGCATCCTTTGCCTCGTCGTGCACGCGCAATTCGGTACCCAGCAAAACCATCAATTCGTTACTCGCACGGCTTACATTTCCCGCGCCGATGGTCAGAATCGCGTCGCCGGGCCGCGCCTCGCGCAGCAGAAATTCGATGGCGTTCTGCATCGATTCGAAATAGTTCACGTTCTTATGCCCGGCTTCGCGGACGCTGTTGGCCAACGCTTCGCTGGTTACGCCCGGGATCGGAGCCTCGCTGGCCGCATAAATGTCCAGCAGCGCCAACACGTCCGCTTGATTGAACGCGCGCGAAAATTCATCCCACAGGTGCTGCGTGCGCGTGTACCGATGCGGCTGGAACAGAACCAGCAACCGGTTGAACTTACAACCGCGGGCGGCTTCCAACGTCGCTCGAATTTCCGCGGGATGATGGCCATAGTCGTCTACCACAGTAATGTCGTTCACCGCGCCCTTGATATCGAAGCGGCGCCCCACGCCCGCAAATTTAGCGAGCCCTTCGCGAATCAAGTCAGAGGCTACGTTCAGGTACAGCGCCACGGCGGCAGCGGCGGCGGCATTCCGTACGTTGTGAATTCCTGGGGGGTGCGGTAACGCAAAGACGCCGAGATCTTCGCCCTTGTAGGTCAACCGGAACGCGCTACCCAACCCTTTCAATTCGACATCGCTGATCAGCAAGTCGGCTTGGCTCGATGTTCCGTAGGTGATGATCGGCCGCTTCACATTGGGAATAATGGCCTGGACGTTCGGCTCATCCAGGCAGAGGACCGCGGCGCCATAGAAGGGCACGCGATTGACGAACTGCAAAAACGCGGTTTGGATGTCTTCGAGCGAGGCGTATTGGTCGAGGTGCTCGCGATCGATGGTAGTCACTACCGCGACCACGGGCGCAAACATCAGAAAGCTGCGATCGCTCTCGTCCGCTTCCACGACGAAATATTCGCCTTTGCCAACACGCGCGGTGGTGCCCGCCTGATTGACCCTGCCACCCACGACAAATGTCGGATCCAGGTGCGCCGCTGCGAGAATCGAAGCCACCATAGAGGTGGTGGTGGTTTTTCCGTGCGCGCCGGCAACCGCAATACCGTATTTCAGGCGCATTAACTCGGCCAGCATCTCCGCTCGCGGAATCACCGGGATTTTCCGCTTGTGCGCCTCCACCACTTCGGGATTGTCGGCTTTCACCGCCGAGGAAATCACCACTACGTGCGCACTGTCCACGTTTTCGGCTGCATGTCCTTCAAAAATCGTGGCACCCAGATTTTGTAGCCTCTCGGTGATGGTCGATGGCTTGGTGTCTGAGCCAGCCACGGAGTAGCCCAACGTCAGCAGCACCTCGGCAATCCCGCTCATGCCGATGCCGCCGATTCCCACCATATGAATCCGTTGAAAATTGCGAAACGATACCATCATGTGCCTCTAGATTCTTTGCGGCTCGGGCCCCGTTCGCTTGCGCGCAGCTTCGAAGCGGCCTGTTCGATCAAATCAACAATGTCGCGCACAGCGTCAGGGTGGGCCAGGCTGCGCGCCTTCGTGGAAAGCTTGGCAATCTCTCCGGGCTGGTCCAGGAGTGCGAAGATTTCTTTAGTCAACCGTTCTGCGTTCAGTTCCGGTTCGGCAATCAGTCGGCCTGCTCCAGCCTCACTCATTTCTTGCGCGTTACGAAGCTGGTGACTGTCGGTCGCTTTTCCAAACGGAATAAAAATCGCTGCGCGGCCTGCCGCTGCCACTTCCGCCGCGGTGATCGCTCCTGCTCGACAGACAATTATATCGGCCCAGGCGAAGCGCTCCGCCATGTTGCTGAGGAAGGGTGCGACCTCGACTTGCATCTCCTGTCGCGCGTAGGCAGCCTGAACGCTATTATAATCGCGCTGACCCGTCTGATGCACAATCTGCAGCTCCGTTTTCCGCTTTGCCAGCAATTCCGCGGCCTCTATAAACGCGCGATTGATGGGCAATGCGCCCTGACTCCCGCCCGTTACCAGTAAGCGAAAGGGTTTCTGCGGCGCGCGCGGCGGAATAGCAAAAAAATCCGAGCGCACCGGGCAGCCGGTCACGACGGCTCGTGTTCCCCATGTCTCCGCGGATACCTCATAACCTGTCGCAATCTTCTTCGCCAGATGTGCCAACACTTTGTTTGTCAGGCCCGGCTCGGCGTTGGGCTCGAAAATCACGTTGGGGATACGTTGCAACCATGTCGCCAGTAACATCGGTCCGGCAGCGTAGCCGCCTACACCGAAAGCTACTTGCGGTCTATGCCGCTTCAGCACCCCAAACGCATCCACTAATCCCGTTCCTAACATTCCCAAGTTCTTCAGCAGCGTGGTGCCGCCCTTTCCTTTCAAACCAGCTACGCGAATGGTCTCCAACGGCAGTCCCACCGCAGGCACCAGTTTCATCTCGATTCCGCGTTGCGTGCCTACCAAAACCACTTCCCGCTCCTGACCTCGCGACAACCACTCTTGCGCAATCGCGATGGCCGGAAAAACGTGTCCACCCGTTCCGCCGCCCGCGATCAGCAATTTCACGCCCGGCCCCTCAAACCTGCTGGCCCGCGTTGCTGCTGCCCTGTTGCGCCACATTCAGGAGTACGCCTGTGGCCAGCAGCATCACGAGCAAACTCGATCCGCCATAACTGACAAATGGAAGAGGAATTCCCTTTGTCGGCATCATCCCCAGGACCACTGCAAAATTAATCAACGACTGAAAAATCACCATGGCGGTCGTGCCGAGGGCCAACATCCGGCCAAATCCATCGGGAGCGTTAAACGACGCGCGCAAGCCTCGCCACGCGTATGCGGCAAAGAGCCCAATCACAATGGCGGCGCCGATGAACCCAAGTTCCTCGCAGATCACCGCGTAAATGAAATCCGTGTGCGCTTCCGGCAAGTAAAACAATTTCTGCTTGCTCTCCATCAAACCCACGCCAGTGAATCCACCAGAACCCACGGCAATGAGTGATTGCAACAATTGAAATCCTGCTCCTTGCGGATCACTTTCTGGATGCAGAAACGCCATCAAGCGCGCATTGCGGTAAGACACATGCGTAATCAGAAAAAAGAGCACCGGTGTTGCTGCAGCAGCGCCAACCATGATCCATTTCCAAGAGAGCCCGGCAACGAACAGGATCGCCACCATGACCAGTACGATGTCCACGGAGGTGCCCAAGTCCGGTTGCAAGACAATCAACGCGACGCACACGAGGATCGGGGCCACTGCCGGCAGGATGGTCTGCGTCAAATCCTGCTTGCAGAATTCCAGACTCGTCGCCGCGCGGCGCTTCAGATCCAGAAACCACGCCAAATAGAGGATGATCGCCAGCTTGGTCAGTTCCGAAGGTTGAATCTGCGCGGGCCCTAACTTGATCCAGCGATGTGTGGCGTGCGACTTATCCAGAAACAACGTTCCGACCAGCATGATCAGCACCACGCAGAGCACGGTATACACCACCGCAGGTTCCTTCAACTTGTGATAATCCAACTTCATCAGCCCGAACATTCCCAGCAATCCCGCCACCAGCCAGACTATTTGCCGCAACACAAAATGATAGGAGTGTCCGAATTGCTGTTGTGCGGTAACCGCCGAGGCGCTGAAGATCATCACCGCCCCCAACAGGCACAGCACCAGCGTCACTCCGAACAGCCACCGGTCCGTATCCGAGCGTCTGGCCACTTGGTTATCCCTTCTCCGAAGAATTGGCACCGAGCTTGTGAACCAAGTCCTTGAATACGCGTCCACGATGCTCGTAATTCTGGAATTGATCGAAGCTTGCGCACGCCGGCGCCAGCAACACGATGTCGCCAGGCTTGGCGGCGTTCGAAGCCACGTCCACGGCGCGTTCTAACGTCTCGACGCGTTCGATCGCCACGCTTCCGGAGATCTGCCTCTCAATTTTTTCCGCAGCCGCGCCAATCAGCAGGGCCAGAATGGCTTTCTCACGCAGAGGCTTCTGCAGCAGCGTGTAGTCGCTGCCTTTGTCTTTCCCGCCCAGAATGACCAAAATTCGGCCGGGAAACGCGTCCAATGCCTTTAATGTGGCATCGACATTTGTCGCCTTGGAATCGTTGTAATAGCGGACGCCGTGCACTTCTGCGACAAACTCCAACCGGTGCTCCACGGATTTGAAAGTCTTTACCGCATTGGCAATCGTGACGGGGTCCACTTCCGCCAGACGCGCCGCCATTACCGCCGCCAGAACATTCTCAAGATTGTGCGCCCCGGGCAGTGGGATATCCGCTACCTTCATGACAAGCTCCTCTCTGCCGTGATGCACAATCACAATGTCTTCTCCGCGGACGCACGCACCTTGGTCCACCAGCTTTTTCCTGCTGAACCAAAACAGTTGTGGCTTTTTCGGCGCCAGCGCCACAGTGGGCGCATCGTCCGCATTCAGTACCGCGGCGTCTAACTCCGTCTGCTTCGCGAAGATTCGCGCTTTCGCCGCGGCGTACCCTGCCAAGGTCTTGTGCCGATCCAAATGATCGGGCGTCAGGTTCAGGAAGACCGCGATCTCCGGGCGGAACTTATCCGTCAGCTCCAATTGAAAGCTGCTCAACTCCGCTACCGACACGGTGCTTGGACGCATCTGCTCCACGCAACTGATTAGCGGCGTGCCGACATTTCCAGCGAGGATCGTCGGCTTGCTCGCAGACATCAGAATGTGGTGCACCAAAGTCGTCGTCGTGGTTTTTCCGTTCGAACCCGTGATGCCGATTAATTCCCCTTCCATAAAGCGATATGCCAGCTCGATTTCGCTCCAGATGGTAATGCCCTTGGAGCGCGCCTTCGTTAACAGTGGATCATCCGCGGGCACCCCCGGGCTAGGGATGATCAGGTCCTGCGTCAAGTAGGTCTTCTCCATATGTCCGCCCAGTTCCAGCGCTATTCCGGCGTCGCGCAGTATGGCTGGCGCATCTCCCAATTCAACTTCCGGCCGCGAATCGGTCGCGGTCACAATTGCGTTGTGTTTGGCGCAGAACAGAGCGGTCGCTACCCCCGTCCGCGCCAGCCCGATGGCCAGCACGCGCATTTTCCGTAATTCAATCGATCCGGGCATCTCCGCTTACCGCAATTTCAAAGTCGTCAGCGCAAACAAGGCAAACACCAGTGCGGCAATCCAAAACCGCACAATCACTTTGCTTTCACTCCACCCTAGCAGTTCAAAATGGTGATGGATCGGGGCCATGCGGAAAATCCGTTTGCCGCGTAATTTGAACGAGCCAACTTGCAGAATCACGGAGAGCGCTTCCACCACGAAAATCCCACCCACAAAAACGAGCAGCACTTCCTGCTTGATGATCACGGCCACGGTGCCAAGGGTCCCGCCGAGCGCCAGTGAACCTACGTCTCCCATAAACACTTCCGCGGGATGCGCGTTGTACCACAGGAACCCCAGTGAGGCCCCAACCAAAGCGCCGCAGAACACCGTCAGTTCCCCGACCCGCGGGATGTATTGGATTTCCAGATAATTTGCCCAGCGGAAATTACTGCTGACATACGTCAAGATGGTGAGCGCGCCAGCCGCGATCACCGTACAGCCAATAGCCAGGCCGTCCAGTCCGTCCGTCAGGTTCACAGCGTTGGAACTGCCAGTGATCACCAAAGCGACGAAGAACAGAAACGGCACGAATGCCAGGGGCCAAAAATTTCCGGCGTTCAACAGGCTGTGAATCACCAGATCTGGCCGGAATCGCTTCACAAACGGCACAATGAGTTGCGTGGAGTAAGCACTGTGCGTCGCGAGTACCAGAAGTACAAAGCCCACCACTGAACTGACCGCGATCTGCAGCGTGATTTTCTTCTTCCCCGTTAATCCCAGATTCCGCCGCTTAGCGACCTTTGCGTAGTCGTCCACGAATCCGATCGCCGCAAAAGCCAGCAACGCGAAGAGTGCCAGCAGCACAAAGGGATTCGCTAAATCCGCCCACATCAGCACTGGCACGGCGGTCGAAAGCACGATCAGCACTCCACCCATCGTCGGCGTGCCCGCTTTTTTCTTGTGCTCCTGCGGCCCCTCTTCGCGAATGTACTGGCCAATCTGAAGTTCTCTGAGCTTGCGAATCAACCACGGCCCAAACACCAACGCCAGGAACATCGCGGTCAAGCTGGCATACACCGTGCGTACCGTGATGTAGCGAAACACGTTCAGCGGGCTGAAGTATTTCTGCAGTACGTGGTAGAGGAGGTAGTAGAGCATCTCAGTGCGCTCCTCCTGTATTCGACGGCGCGTCCACGGGCTCGTATCGGCCTAGTAAGCCATCTACAATGCGTTCCATCTTCACGCTGCGCGAACCTTTCACCAGCAGAAGATCGCCCGCGCGGACGAATTCGGCCAGGAAATCGGTGGCTTCTCCCGGTGTAGTGAAAAATTTGGTATGGCCGCGCGGCAGGCCGCCCGCGACCGCGCCCGCGACGATGTGCTCAGCGTCGCCCTGCACGCCGATAACGCAGTCAATCTTGCCACTCTTCGCCGCGTGCTCCCCGGCTTCGCGATGCAATTGCGGCGAGCTCGGACCCAGTTCCCGCATTTCGCCGGCCGCCAGAATCCGCCGTTGATACCCCGGCGTTGCCGCCAGCAGATTGATCATCGCTTGCAGCGCCGCAGGGCTCGAATTGTACGAATCGTTGATCAACGCAAATCCATTGGTGAAGCGAATCAATTCTCCGCGCATCGCCGGAGTGCTTAATCCCCGCAATGCCGCCTGTGCTTCCGCGGCGCCCACGCCCCAAACGCTCGCAGCCGCAATCGCTGCCAGTGCGTTCCATACAACATGGCGCCCCGGCAGCGGTAATTCCATGCGGGTACGCTTGCCCCGGTGCACCAGGGTGAAGGAACTGCCCAGCGCGCCGCGGTCCTCAATATCCTCCGCCGCAAATTCCGCCGGCTTGTCCACCCCGTAGAAAATCACCCGGCCTGGCGCCACTTCCGCCATCGCCGCCACACGCGCATCGTCCGCATTCAACACCGCGACGGAAGCCGCGCCTTGCAAGCCTTCAATTAGTTCACGCTTGGCCAGCGCAATTTCGTCCACGGAACTGAAATTGAGCAGATGTGCCGGACTGACCCGTGTTTCAATGGCGACATCCGGAAGCGCAATGGCAGCAAGTCGCTTCAGTTCGCCTGGAAACGACATGCCCATTTCCAGCACGGCCACGTCGTCGGTTTCTTCCAGGCGAAACAGAGTCAATGGCAGCCCGTACTCGTTATTGAAATTCCCCGCGGTTTTCAGCACCCGTAACTTCGAACCAAGCAGTGCCGCCACGATCTCTTTCGTGGTGGTCTTACCGACGGACCCGGTGATCCCGCAAACTTTTTTGCCCCAGGCCTTGCGCACCGCTCGCGCCAAGCCATGCAGTGCCTCGAGCGTGTCTGCCACGGTGATACAACGGTCTTGTACCCATCCTGGATAGCGGGAAACGAGCGGCTCCGCCACCACGGCCGCCAGCGCTCCGTTCTCCATAGCTGCGGCCACGTGGTCGTGTCCATCGTGAGTCTGACCGTGAATGGCGATGAACAGTTCTCCGGCACGTATCGTGCGAGAATCAATCGAGACACCGGCCAGCCGGGCCATGGAGTCGAGTCCGCCCCCACATTTGCCCGCCACCGCATCAGCCACTTGTGCAACTGTCCACCGCATAGTTTCCTCAAAAGGTTCGCTTTCTTCAGTGTTCGGCTTCGTGCATACTTCGGCACATTTTGGTCCGTTCTCACCGGTTGAGGGCTCCTCCTTTTCTGCGAGTCACTGCTCTGGCCCGCAGGCCCTTGTCTCTATTCTGAACCGAGACGTGAGCGCGCTACGTGCCAAACCCTTCGCCGCCGTTCGGCGTTGCCGTGTACCCTCGATCGCCCAGCGCCTGCGTGGCGATTTCGCGATCGTCAAAGTGAATCGTGTGATCCGCAAAAATCTGATAGTCCTCGTGCCCCTTGCCCGCCAGCAAAACCATGTCGCCGGAGCGCGCTTCCTCAATGGCCAGATGAATCGCCTTCGCACGATCCGGCTCAATGATGTATTTTCCGGAGGACTTCTGGGCGCCGACCACGATATCGCTGATGATCTTCAGTGGATCTTCCTGCCGGGGATTGTCACTGGTCAGAATCGATAGATCGCTAAGCCTCCCGGAAATTTCGCCCATGATCGGCCGTTTGGTCCGGTCACGAGAACCGCCGCAGCCAAACACGGTGATGATTCTTCCTTTCGCGTTGAGTTCCCGGGCGGTGCGAATCAGATTCTCCAAGGCATCATCCGTATGCGCGTAATCCACTACCACTAGGAAGGGCTGACCAAGATCGACGCGTTGAAATCTGCCGGCCACCGCGTGCAGGTTCCGTATGCCTTTTTCGATTACCTCGTTCGAAAGGCCTAGCCCGATTCCGGTTCCGATGGCCGCCAGGATGTTGTAAACGTTGATGCGGCCGACGAGAGAGGATTCGACTTGAATCGGCCCGTTGGGCGTCTGCGCGATAAAATTCAAGCCCTTGAAACTCAACTGGAATTTCTTCGCTTTCAGGTCGGAGCCATTCAGCAGACCATATGTGAGCGTCTTCTTGCCCGGTGCGGCCAGTTTCTTTCCCCATTCGTCGTCGGTGTTGATGATGGCAACGTCCGGCGCGCCCGCACCCGTACCTTCAAAGAGCCGGCGTTTGGCTGCGAAATAATTGTCGAAGGATTTGTGGTAATCGATATGGTCGCGGGTGAGATTTGTGAACACCGCAGCGGCAAAATGGCAGCCCCATAAACGGTCCATGGAGAGTGCGTGCGAGCTGGCCTCGAGGGTCGCGTAGGTACCGCCAGCATCGCGAATCTCCGCGAAGAAGTTCTGCAACTCCAGCGATTCCGGTGTGGTGTTCGGAGCAGGATGATCGCCCGTGGGTGTGTGGTACGCGATGGTTCCGAACAATCCCGTCTTCGCTCCGGAAGCGCGCAAGATCGAATCGATCAGCGAGGTTGTTGTGGTCTTGCCATTAGTTCCAGTAACGCCGACTAACTTCAACGCACTTGCGGGCCGCCCGTAGAAGTTCGCTGCCGCAGTCGCCAGAGCCTTGCGGCTTTCGTTCACTTGAATCCAGGGAATTGCCGCTGGCCACTCCACGG
>Ga0335085_10012123_pt1 | contig 12723 bp, 10 predicted proteins | sample Lox_Sample_45_FD_206712 | JGI IMG/M metagenome (GOLD analysis project Ga0335085, IMG submission 206712) | Soil microbial communities from Loxahatchee National Wildlife Refuge, Florida, United States - Lox_Sample_4.5 | ecosystem: Environmental > Terrestrial > Soil > Wetlands | place: USA...
GCGGAGGCGAGACCGCGCTCCCGCCGAAGCGCAAGAGCGATCGGCCACGCGCGCACAGAAGGAGGAGGCCCGTGAGGGAACCCCGGGTTCCCCCACGCTAATGGCCCGTGGCCGAGAAGTGCATGTAGTCCTTCGTCGAGCCGCTCCAGGAGCCGCCCCAGCCCCAGCCGACCGAGCGGAAGGCGGCCACGACGGCCGGCGTCACCATCCCCTTCCGCACGCGCGTGCGGTCGAGGTACGAGAGGGCCGTCTTGTCGCGCGTCATCCCGCAGCCCACGTAGGGGTTCTCGACCGGGTTCAGGTCGACCGCCTCGCCGTAGGCGTGCTCCGACCAGTGGCCGGTCCCCGTGCCGCCGGTGCACGGCGACGGCACGGCCTGGCGGCACTCGAACGAGGCGCTGACGTCGCCGTCGCGCGGCAGCATCCGTTTCGGGCCGTACTCGTCGGCGACCAGCATGTGCCGGATCGGGAAGTGCAGCTGGTAGAGGTGGCGGAAGACCTTCCGCAGCGGCGCGACCGCGTGCGCGTTCACGACCAGCTGCCCGGTGTGGGTGCGTCCGTCGAAGCCCCAGTGGGTGACGGTGAGCAGGCGCAGCCCCGAGAGCGGCACCGGACACCCGCTGTGGTAGTGGCCGCTCGCGACGATCTGCATCCGCACGTTCGCCGGCAACGGTCGTGCCGAGACGTGGTAGGCCTGGGCGGCAAGGAGCGCCGCCGGTATCGCGATCAGCATCCGCACGCGTCGGTCCCCGAACGGGCATTCTGCCCGTAATCGGCGCAGGCGGCGGGCGCCGGGACTAGGGCGTGACCGTCCCGCCCGGGACGGGTACGGGAATCGGGCCCGGGATCGGGGTCGGCGCCGGCGCCGGCGGGAAGGCCGCCCAGCCCATCGCCTCGAGGCTCGTCAGCCCGTTCGCCGCGACACCCGCGCTCGAGATCGTCAGGAGCTCGCCTCCGACGACGACCGAGCGGTCGATCTGCGGCAGCTCGGCCTGGCGGGCCCGGCTGTGGACGATCCGTCCGAGCTCGCGGATGCCGCTGCTCCGCGAGACGTGCATCGCCACCGCCTGCTGCCCGAACGGCACGACGACGAGCCCGGTGGCGGGCCAGTAGAGAAATGCGTGGTGGTCGGACTCCGCCGCCGACCAGCCCTGCCCGAGCGATGCCTTCTGCAAGCGGCTCGGATGGGCCGGACTGGAGACGTCGAAGAGCGAGATCTGCGTGCCGGCAGGCTCGTTCGTCCCCCGGTCGACGGCCTGCCCGATCCCGAGCAGCAGGTCTGCGCCGATCGGATGCAGGTAGGACGAGTAGCCGGGAAGGTCGAGCTTGCCCAGCACCTGCGGCCGGGCCGGGTCGCGCAGGTCGAGCGTGTACAGGGGATCGACCTGCCTGAACGTGACGACGTAGCCGGTGTCGCCGATCAGCCGTACCGCGTAGACGCGGTCGCCGTGGCCCAGCCCGCCAACCTGGCCGACACGGACGAGACGTCCCTGCTCGAGCCGCAGCGTCGTCAGATAGGACTGGCTCGCGGGGCCTGCTCCCCACCAGGCCGGGGTGGCCGTGCTGACGACGCGCAGCACCCCCTTGTACTCGGAGAGCGACCACTGGTCGAGCAGGTAGCCGGGAACGGTGCCGTCGCCCAGGTAGCGCGTTGCCGTCGGGCTCGAGATGTCGAAGGCGTGGATCTCGGTCTCGCCCCCGTTCCGCGCCCGGGTGGGTGCAAGCGGCAGGGGGCGAAGCGACCACGGCTCGGTCGCGACGTACAGCCGGGACAGGGAGGCGTAGACGATGCGCCCGTCGCTCATGATCGCGGTCGAGTCGACCGGCTTCAGACCCTTGGCGAGGTCGATCGTCGTCACGGTCAGCATCCCGAGGCCGGAGAAGAACGGCGGACGGCGAACGGCGCGACAGGCGACGAGGGAATGCGAGCGACCGCTGCCGAGCCGGTAGCTCGGGAGCCAGGCCGAGACGGGCGACGACTCGACGACCGTCTCGTTCTTCGCCTTCGCCGCCGCGATCGCGTCCCCCGTCGTCCCTGCCGGCGCCACGGTCGGCAGCGCGACCGGCAGCGAGCTCGAGGAGACGACGCGCACCGCTCCGTCGACCATGCGGGCATCGACGTAGGCGCCGTCGAGCCGGAGCGTCTGCACCACCTTCAGCGCTGCGGGATCGGAGACGTCCACCTCGGTCAGCGTCGTGCTCGAGGGCCGGGGCACGATCATCGCCGCCGGCGCTGCGGGCAGCGGCTGGAGCCAGTAGCCGCCCAGCGAGAGCACGAGCAGGTGCGTCCCCTCGAGGAGCAGCTCGTGGCTCCAGCCGCCGTCGAGCTTCAGGGTGTCGAGCAGCCGCGGCCGGCCCGCGCCGACGGCCACCGCCTCGAGCCGCCCGCTCTCGACGCTGAAGAGGGTGCGGCCGTTCGTCTTGACGATGTCCGGCTCGTCGACGCCCGCCTCCTGGACGTTCGTGCCCGAGTAGTCGACGCCCTGCTGCGGCGTCGAGCCCGTCGCCGGCGCGGCTTGCACGCCGGGTGCAACGCCAGGCGCGACGACGCCCGGGCCGGCGGACTGCCCCACCCCGTATGCGGTCACGAACGGCGCCGCGTGAGTCTTCACGTACCCGAGCAGCTCGCCGCAGGAGCGGAAGGCGACGAGGCGCCCGTGCTCGGGCGCGCCGCCGGCGGACACCGCGAGCGGAGCGGCGAGAGCGAGCGCACACGCGGCGGCGGCCACGAGACCACGACGGACGGTCATACATGCTCTATACGCCCCGGACGCCGCGCATGTCACATGCGGTACGAGGTTTTACATTCGGGCGGCCGGTCAGGCGACGACGACGGTCCCGAGATCGTCAGCGACGGTGACGCGGATGCGCTGCGGTGCGTTGTTGCAGTAGCCGTCGAGGTTCCACGCGGGTTCGTCCGGCTGGGTGTTGCCGGCAGCGTCGGCGGCCCGGCAGCGAAGCTCGTGCTCGCCGACGTCCGCTCGCCACTCGTACGTCCAGCCGCGCCAGGCGTAGTCGGAGAGCGGCGCGCCCAGCTCGGCCTCCTCCCAGCGGCCGCCGTCGACGCTCACCTCGACCCGCTCGACCGGCGCGAAGCCCGACCAGGCGCGGCCCTCGAGCACGCAGCGTCCCGGCTCGAGCAGACGGCTGCGGCTGAAGAAATCGGGGATTCCCGGCGGGATCATCAGCGCGCGCGGAAGCATCCGCGTCACCGGCTCTCCATCCTCGTCCTCGCTCTGGCGCAGGCGGTAGCCCACCGCCTGCTGCCAGCCGCCGAACGGCGCGTCCACGACCGTGATCGCGCGCAGCCACTTGACGTGGGTCATCCCGTACCAGCCGGGGACGACCAGGCGGAGCGGGTGGCCGTGCTGAGGCGGCAGCGGCTCGCCGTTCACGGCCCAGGCGAGCAGCACTTCCTCGCGCAGCGCCTCGCCGAGCGGAAGGCTCCGCTCGTAGGGGTGGACGACGCCGCCCTGGGCGCCGCGGTCGAGACCGGTGAAGACGACCTCGACCGCTTCCTCGTCGACGCCCGCCTCCTGGAGCAGCGGCGCCAGCGGCGTCCCGGTCCACTCCGCCGTGCCCACTGCCTCTGTGAGCCACGGCTGGCTGAGCGCCCGCGGCTCGAGCAGGACACGGCCGTTGCCGGCGCACTCGAGCGTCACGGCGAGCGTGCGCTGCGGACGCGCCCGCAGCTCCTCGAGGGTCAGCGAGACCGGCCGCTCGACGCGGCCGCCCAGCTCCAGGCGCCAGCTCCCCGCCTCGACCGCCGGAATGTCGAAGTGGACGAGCAGGTAGTGCAGTCCGACGGGCGTCAGGGGGTGGCGGAGCGCCTCCAGCGGCAGCGCGTGGTTTCGGGCTGCGAGCTGAAGCTCCTCGAGCGTGATCGCGGCGACGGTCTCCATCGGCGTCTCCTCCTCGGGTGCGTGGAAGCGAGACTAGACGAATCGACCGGCCGCACGATCCGGCCGCCCTCGCCGTGCGGCCCGCGGAGGTCAGACGTCCGTCTGCGCGTCGGTCACGGGCGCGGGATACCCGAAGTGGAAGCCCTGGCCGTCGTCGCAGCCGAGCCTCCGGATCAGCCGTGCCTGCGTGGCGCGCTCGATCCCCTCGGCGACGAGCCGCATGTCGAGCGCGTCCGCCAGCCCGATGATCGCGCGCAGCAGGGCCTCCGCCGGCGGGTGGGTGTCGACGGCCGCGGTGAAGCTGCGGTCGATCTTGACGATGTCGACGGGAAGCCGCTGCAGGTAGGCGAGCGAGCCGTAGCCGGTGCCGAAGTCGTCGAGCGCGATCTTGACGCCGCGCGCCTTGAGCAGCCCGAGACGGGCCTCCGCGTCGGCGGTGCCGACGAGCACGCTCTCGGTGATCTCGAGCACGAGGCGGGAGGGCGGCAGGCCGGAGGCCTCGAGCGCCTGCTGCACGTGCTCGACGAAGTCGGGGTGCTGGAGCTGGTGCGCCGAGACGTTGACGGCGACGCCGAACGCCCGGCCACGGCTCTCGCCGAGCCGCGCGATCTCGGCGCACGCCTGCCGGAGCACCCACTGCCCGATCGAGATGATCAGCCCCGATGCCTCGGCGAGCGGGATGAACTCGCCCGGCAGCAGCTCGCCGAGCACGGGGTGCTGCCAGCGCAGGAGCGCCTCGTAGCCCTCGACCTCGTCGGAGGCGAGCGTCACGATCGGCTGGTAGTGGAGCGTGAACTCGTTGCGCTCGACCGCCTCCGCGAGCTCGCCGATGCGGCGGAAGCGAACGAGCGCCACCTCGTCGAGATCGGGGTCGAAGAAGGCGAAGTCGAGCCCCGGATTCGCCTTTGCCCGGTACATCGCCGCGTCGGCCTCGTTCAAGAGCGTCTGCGGCTCGTCGCCGATCGCGATCCCGATGCTCGCCTCGACCCGGAGCAGCTTGCCGTCCACGTCGATCGGGTCTGCGAGCGCCTGCTGCAGACGGCGGGCGACGCCCGACGCATCGTGCGGGTCGCCGATGCCCTGGAGGATCACCCCGAACTCGTCGCCCCCGAGACGCGCGGCCGTGTCGCCGCCGCGCACGACGCCGTCGAGATGCCGGGCGAGGGTCCGCAGCACTGCATCGCCCGTGTGGTGTCCGAACCGGTCGTTCACGCTCTTGAAGCTGTTGAGGTCGACGAAGAGGAGCGCCGTCTTCCGGCCGGCCCGCCGCTGGGTGGCGACGGCGTGCTCGAGCCGCTCGTTGAAGTGGGCCCGGTTGGCGAGCCCCGTGAGCGGGTCGTACTGCGCCTGGCGGCGGAGCTGCTCCTCTGCCTCGCGCTCCGCGGAGATGTCCAGCAGGTAGCCCTGCAGGTGCAGCGGCGTGCCGAGCTCGTCCTTGACGACGACGCCCTCGTCGCGTACCCAGACGTAGTGCCCGGCACGGGAGCGCAGCCGGTACTCGATGCTGAGCGGCTCGTGCGTCCGGTGCGTCCGCTCGTGCGCCGCGAGCACGCGCTCGCGGTCGTCCGAATGGAGGAGCTTGACGAAGAGGCTCTGGTCGACGCGCCACTCCTCCGTCGGGTAGCCGAGCAGGTCCTCGATCTGCCGGCTCGTGAACAGGTTGGAGCTCAGCGTGTCGAGCGCGTCGGCATAGATGACGAGCGGCAGCTGCTCGACGAGCGTCTTGTAGCGGCGGTCGATCTCCTCGCGCTCGGATGCCTCGTGAGCCGCTCGCTCGAGCGCCCGCTCGCGCTCGAGCACGATCGCGGCGATCCCGGCGGCGACCTCGACGAGCTCGAGCTCGTTGTCGCCGGGCCGCCGCACGGTCGAGTAGTAGAGGGCGAACGTGCCGAGCACGTCGCCCGCGCCGTCGACGATCGGGGTCGACCAGCAGGCGCGCAGGCCGTGGCGGAGCGCGACGTGCTTGAACCCGGCCCAGAGCGGGTCGGAGGCGATGTCGTCGACGACGACGGTGCGCTTGCACGCCGCCGCGGCCCCGCACGAGCCGGAGGACTCGGAGACGGCGATGCCGTCGATCTCCTTCGAGAAGCCGGGCGCGAGCCCGGGCGCGACGAGCGTGTGCAGCGTCCTCGTCCCGGCATCGACGAGGAGCACCGAGCCGGTGGCGCCGGGGGCGTAGGACTCGATCAGCTCGACCAGCAGCTGCAGCACCGCGCGCGGGTCGGCGCCGCGGGCCGCCTCCGCGAGGAGCTCCCGCTCCATCCGCAGCAGCGAGAGCACGCGGCCGGAAGCAGCGGTGCCGTTTGCCACAGCCGACATACCCCGCTACGTCGGCGCGAACGAGTGTCGGCCCCTCCCCCGGCAGGGGGATGCGGACCCCGCGTCGCTACGTGGGCTGGGTCGCCCGCAGATAGGCGAGCACGGCCAGGACGCGCCGGTGGTCGTCCGCGGACTGCGCGAGCCCCAGCTTCCCGAGGATCGAGCTGACGTGGGTCTCGACCGTCTTCTCCGTCAGCCAGAGGATCCGTGCGATGCCGGCGTTCGTCCGCCCTTCGGCCATCAGGCCGAGCACCTCGAGCTCCCGGGGCGTGAGGGCGGCGAGGGTGTCGTCGCCGCGCGCGGGCTGGAGCAGCTGCTTCACGACCTCGGGATCGAGCGCCGAGCCGCCGCGGCTGACCCGCTCGGCCGCCTCGAGGAACTCGTCGACCTCGAGCACGCGGTCCTTGAGCAGATAGCCGAAGCCGCCGCCCGAGCCGACGAGGTCGACGGCGTGGCGGCCCTCGACGTGCTGCGAGAGCACGAGCACTGCGGTCGCCGGATGCTCGCGGCGGATCTCCGCTGCGGCACGCATGCCCTCGTCGTCGTAGGTCGGCGGCATCCGCACGTCGACGATCGCGAGCTCCGGCTCGTGCTCGGCGACGACCGCGAGCAGCGACTCCGCGTCGCCGACGCGGGCGAGCACCTCGTGGCCGGCGTCCTCGAGCAGCCCGGCGAGCCCCTCGCGGAGGAGCACCGTATCCTCGGCGATCACGATTCGCACGGGAGCACGGCCTCGATGTGCGTGCCGCCGCCGGCCGGGCTCGCGATCCGGAGCGAGCCGCCGTGGGCGGCGACCCGGTCCTTCAGCCCGGCGAGCCCGGAGCCGCGGCGTGGAGCAGCGCCGCCGACGCCGTCGTCGGAGACGCTGAGCAGGATCGAGCCGTTCTCGCGCTGCGCGCGCACGGCGATGCGCGAGGCGGAGGCGTGCTTGACCGCGTTCGTCAGCGCCTCGCAGGCGACGAAGTACGCCGCGGCCTCGGCACTCGCAGCGACCCGGGGCAGGTTCGCTTCGACCTCGACGTCGACCGGGGCCGTCCGGGCGAGGTCGTGCAGAGCCGCCGAGAGGCCGTCGTCGAGCCGAGCCGGCCGGACGCCGGCCGCGATCTGGCGCAGATCGGCGATCGCCGAGCCCACCTCGTCGACGGTCGCGTCGAGCGCCGGGGAGAGCACGCGCGCCTCGGGTGGCAGCGTCCGCTGCATCCGCCGTAGGCGCAGGCCGAGCGAGACGAGCCGCTGCTGGGCGCCGTCGTGGAGATCGCGCTCGAGACGCCGCCGCTCCTCGTAGCCGGCCTCGACGATCCGCGCCCGCGATGCCTCGACCTCCTGCAGCTGCAGCCGCACCTCGACGCGCAGGCGCGCGATCTCGATCGACAGGGCTGCGGCCCGCAGGATCCCCTGCAGGAGCGCGGGGCGGTCCTCGAGTGATGAGTCGTGGAGGAGCAGCGCGGTCCGCTCGCCGTCGCGCGCGATCTCGGTGCAGGCGCGGCCGTCGTCGCCGGGCGCAGGGAGCGTCTCGCCGGAGGCGCGGGCATAGGTCGCGCTCGCGGGCAGCCAGAAGACGAGCTCCGCGAGCGGATCGCGGAGCGCTGCGGCGACGACGGCGCCGATCTCCTCCGGTGCGCGCCTGCCCTCACGGACCTCCCGCTCGAATGCCTCGACCGCGAGCACGCCGGCGTGGCGCTGCCGGTCGAAGCGGGAGTCGACGGCCGCCTGGACACGGGCGCGCAGCGGCCGGAACGCGACCGCGACGAGCAGCGTCGCGGCTGCGGCCACCCAGTCGGACCCGCGCCCCGCCGCGACCCCGAGCCCGAGCGCGGCCGCCGCATAGGTCAGCGCCAGCACGAGCGTCACCGTTCCGTAGACGAGCGTCCGGTTGATCAGGCGCTCGATCGAGTAGAGCTTGTAGCGGACGACGGCGATGCCGACCGAGACGGCGACGGCGGTCTCCATCACGAGCAGGAACGGGAAGAGCAGATCGCCTACGAGGCCCTCGGCCAGCCCCGGGAAGACCACCGGAGCAAGAAACCCGAGGAAGCCGCAGTAGACGAGCCCTGCGGGAATCAGCGCTGCCGACCAGGCGAGCCAGAGCGTCTGCAGGCGCTCGATGCCGGTCGAGCGGCGCAGCCTGACTCGCACCGCGTAGGCGCCGACGAAGAGGCTCGAGAGGATGCCGATCCAGAGCGGGATCCAGATCCACGCGATCCAGCCGGGGACGTGGAAGCCCGACAACGGGTTGTGCACGCTCTGGTCGGGCGGGTCGTAGGGCTCCGAGTCGAGCATCGCGATCGAGATGAAGGCGACGAAGCAGAACGCCGTCGCCACGGCGATGCGCCGCCAGCGCCGCGAGAGGAGGCGCCCGTCCGGGAAGACGAAGGCGAGTGCGACCGGCCACGCATAGAGGAGCGGCCAGGAGGCTCGATCCCACTGCAGCGCCCAGGCGCTGTGCGAGGGAATGAGGGCATCCGTCGGCGCCGTCGAGAGCGCCCCGAGCAGGAGGACCCAGGCGACGACGTTCCGCGGTTTGCGGAGGGCGATCAACAGGCCGACCGCAGCTGGCGTCAGGACGGCGACGACGAGGAAGCCCGCGACCAGCCAGTTGGACGCCGGTTGGTGCCCCGCCCGGGCGAGACCGACGGCGAGGATCGCCGCCGTCGCGAGCGCGACGGCCGAGGCCGTGATGCGGAGGCCGCGCATACGGGGATTGTTCGCGTTCGTGTCGTCTGGCGCAATCGGTGCCAGCACCGAAGCACGTCCCGGGGCACCCCTGACGCATGTCCCTGGGGAGCGCCGATGCGCTCGCCGCGACGCCTCCCTAGCGTCGGCTTCGTCCAGATCCAACGACGTCGGAAACGGAGGTACTCCCATGGCCAGACGTTTGCTCCCACTGAGCGGCGCCGTCTCCGTCGGGCTCATCGTCCTCGGAATCGGCTGGCTCGGCGGCACGGACACGCCCGGGTCGAAGGACTCGGCCGCGAAGATCAGCGCCTTCTACCTCCCGCATCACACGCGGCAGAGCCTGGCGGCAGTCGTGCTCTGCGTCGCGGCGGGGTTCCTCGTCGGCTTCGCCGCCTCCTTCTGGAGCGCCGGCGAGATCCGCTCGCCGTGGCGCCTCCTCTTCGTCCTCGGCGCCACGGTCGAGGCGACGGGCCTCCTGGCCGCCGCGTCGATCCACCTGGCGCTGAGCGAGGGCGTCCACGACGGTGTCGCGCCGGCGGCGGTCCAGGCGCTCAACGCGCTCGACAACAACGACTACCTGCCCTTCCTGATCGGGGTCGCGCTGATGATGGCGGGCGCGGCTGGATCGCTGATCCCGATGCACGGCGCCGAGCGGATGCTCGGCTGGACGGCCCTGGTGCTCGCGCTCGCCATGGTCACGTTCACGCCGGCCGCCTTCTTCGGCTTCCTGGCCTCGGGCGTCTGGGTGATCGCCGCGAGCATCGTTCTCACCCTCAGGGCCTGGGAAGAGCGGCGGACAGACGGCGTCTCGGCGCAGGCGGTGACGGCATGACCGCGCTGAGGCTCACGCTCGCCGTCGCGGTGGCAGCCGTCGCGCTCGCGGCGCAGGCCTCGGCCGCGAACGCTCCGACGACGCTCCGCTACCTCGACATCAGCGTCGGGGCGACGCCGGCCTTCGACGCAGGGACGGGCGAGCCGCGCCCGGGCGACCGCCTCTACCTGCACGACGCCCTGTACACGTGGCACGGAACCGCTCGCGGAGCCCGGGCCGGCCGCGTCGAGGCCACGCTGACGTTCATGTCCTCGTTCGGGCCGGGCGGCGGCGCCACGGGTGAGATCGCCGGCCAGCTCTTCCTCCCCGGCGGCTCGATCCGGGCCGACGGGATCGTCCGCATCTCCGACGGGCCCAGCCGCTTCGAGCTGCCGGTCGTCGGCGGCACCGGCAGGTTCGCCGGCGCACGCGGCAGCCTGCACGTCCGTGACCTATCCCCGGAAGGCGACCGCTCGGCCTTCGTCGTGCGGCTGCTCCCGTAGCGGCCGGCACCCCGATTCCGCACTATCGGTAGCGCCCGGACGCCCGTCCGGGCGCTACCGGGCCGCGGGAGCCGCGTCCCGAGAGGCGAGCCCCTCGAGCAGGCGCCAGCGCTCGTCCACGTGCGCCTGGATCCGGTCGATGTCGACCGGCGAGAGATGGGCGAAGCGGCCCTGCGTCTCGAGAAACTCGCGCACCGGCACCGGGTGCTTCGGACGGAGCGTGATCCTCCACTCGCCGTGATCGCATTCGGCAAGCGGGAAGTAGCGCGACTCGACCGCGAGCCGTGCCAGCTCGGTCGAGCGGCCGGTCGGGTAGCGCCAGCCGGGCGGGCACGGACCCAGGACGTGGAGGAAGCGGAAACCGGGAATCTCCGCCGCGCGCGCGACCTTGGCGCGGAAGTCGCGCAGCATCGGCACCGACCCGAGCGCCATGGTGGCGACGTACGGGACGCCGTGCGCGGCCACGATCCTCGCGAGATCCTTCTTCTGGCCGCGCCGGGGGGCGCCCGCCGGGGTCGTCGTCGTCCACGCTCCCTCCGGCGTCGCTCCGGACTTCTGCACGCCGGTGTTCATGTACGCCTCGTTGTCGTTCAGGACGTAGATGACGTCCTCGTTCCGCTCGGCCGCGGCGGAGACGCCCGAGAAGCCGATGTCGGCGGTCGCCCCGTCGCCGGCCCAGACGACGACGTGCGTGTCGCCGCTTCCCCGAAGGCGGAGGGCGGCCTTGATCCCGGAGGCCTCCGCCGCCGCCGAGGCGAACGGGGTCAGGTGGACGGTGACGCCGAACGCGTTGACCGGCCAGATCCCGGCGATGATCGTCCAGCACGAGGCCGGGATGACGAGCACGATCTTCGAGCCGGGAGTCGCCGCCGCGAGGCCGCCGAGCAGGTGGCGGACGTTGATCGCGGGCCCGCAGCCGGCGCAGGCGGCGTGCCCGGGGTGCAGCAGCTTCTCCTCGGAGACGATCTCGTCGAGCCAGGCGGGCATCAGACCCACACCGCCCGCTGGTCGGGGCGCTGCTCGAGGATCCGGCGCAGCGTGTCCGGCGTCACCTCGGTACCGCCCAGGCCGCAGACTGCGGCGGCAGCGTCGATCCCGAGCGCGCGCACGTCGGCCGCGAGCGGGCCGAACGAGCCGAAACCCGGCGCGCGGTCGACGACCGCGACGTGCGAGGCCCCGGCGAGCGCCGTGAGCAGCTCGCCCGCCGGGAAGGGCCGGAACGCGTGCACGCGGACGACGAGCAGGTCCTCGTCCCCGTCGAGCAGCTCGAGCGCCGTCTCGCCGATCGTCCCGATCGTGACGAGCGCCCTCGACGCGCCGGGGTTGCCGCTCAACTCGAGCGAGCCGACCTTGTGCCGCCCGAACAGATCGCCGAACGCGGCCGCGATCTCGGCGACGAGGCTCCGCGCGTCGTCGAGCGCGTCGGCGACGTGGCGCTGAAACGCGGCGTACTCCGCCGCCTCCGGCAGCGCCGAGTAGGACCGTGGCTCGTCCGGGTCGAGCAGCCACTCGCCGGGCGGCCGGAACTCCGGCAGGAAGGCGTCGACCGCCTCCTGGCCGGGGACGTCGACCACCTCGGAGGTGTGCGAGAGCAGGAAGCCCTCTGCGCAGACCAGCACCGGCAGCATCGCGGTCTCCGCGATCCGGTAGGCGCAGAGGACGCTGTCGAGCACCTCCTGCGCCGACGAGCAGTACAGCTGGATCCAGCCCGTGTCCCGCTGGGCCATCGCGTCGGAGAGGTCCGGCTCGATGCTCCACGGCGCGAAGACCGCACGGTTGACGTCGACGGCGACGAGCGGCACCCGCTCGCGCGAGGCCCGGTGCAGCTGCTCGTGGGCATAGAGCAGCCCCTGCGAGGAGGTGGCGGTGAAGGTGCGGACCCCGGTGCGAGACGCCGCCAGCACGTAGCCGAACATCGCGTGCTCGCTCTCGAGGTTGGCGAACTCGGCGTCGTCGCGGCCCGCGAGGAGCTCGGCGAGCCGCTCGACGATCAGTGTCTGCGGCGTGATCGGATAGCAGCCGATCGCTCGTGCGCGGGCGAGAACGACCGCGGTCGCGGCCGCCTCGTTCGCGGTCATGGTCTCCCGGCCGCAAGGCAGGGGACCGCTCATGCCAGCACCTCCTCCAGCGCGAGCGCGTTCCGCACCGGACAGACGACCTCGCAGATCCCGCAGCCCTTGCAGTAGAGGTAGTCGACGCTCATCACGCCCTCGCGCCTCGAGATCGCGCCCTCCGGGCAGAAGAGCGCGCAGACGCCGCACGCCGTGCACTCCTCGCCCAGCACCGGCCGCTCGAGCGACCAGGAGCCGGTGTGGATGTGGAACGAGCCCATGCTGCTCACCGGGAAGCGGCCCGGCGTCGGCCGGGTCGCCTCGGCCGGCGCCGACTCGACCGGAGTGTCGGAGGCGAGCGTGTGCTGCCGGGTGCAGCGCGTGTAGCCGGCGCGCGCGGCGAGGACGTTCGCCTCGGCTTTTCCGCCCAGGCGCGAGCAGATCGCCTCCTCGAGAAACTC
>Ga0335085_10012124_pt1 | contig 12723 bp, 10 predicted proteins | sample Lox_Sample_45_FD_206712 | JGI IMG/M metagenome (GOLD analysis project Ga0335085, IMG submission 206712) | Soil microbial communities from Loxahatchee National Wildlife Refuge, Florida, United States - Lox_Sample_4.5 | ecosystem: Environmental > Terrestrial > Soil > Wetlands | place: USA...
TGCGCTGCCAGTGCCAGATAGATGATGACCAGCGCAAACGAGAACATCGCAATGAAACCGCCGGATTCCTGCATGAACTGGCGGGACTGCCCGCTGTAGTCTACCGAATAGCCCTGCGGCAATGTCCTGTCGGCGAGGTCCTTGAGATAGCCCAGCGCTTCCCCGGTGGTCACTCCCGGCAAAGCCACGCCTTGTATGGTCGCCGCGTTGAGTTGCTGGAAATGATTCAGCGATTCGGGCGTCGTTTTGGACGCGATGTGAATGACACTGGACAACGGCACGGAAGTGCCGCTGCTAGTGCGCACATAATAATCGAGCAACTGCGATGTGTTCAGGCGGTAGCGCTGTTGCACCTGTGGTATCACCTTGTACGAGCGTCCCGCCAGGCTGAAGTAATTGACATAGCCGCCACCCAGCATGGATGCGAGCGAATTGCCTATATCCTGCATCGACAGGCCAAGCAGCGCCGCCTTGTTGCGGTCTATCACCACGGTGGATTGCGGCAGGTCGATGCGCAGGTCGGAATTGATGAACATGAACATGCCGCTTTTCTGCGCCTGCTGCAAGAAATCCTGCACCACGTCGTTCAGGCGATCGAAGGACTCGGTGGTGCCGATGACAAATTGTATGGGCAAACCCCGGCTGCCGGGCAGAGAAGGCGGCTGGAACGATACGGCCTGCACACCGGCGATATTGTTCAGTTCCTGCTGCACCACCGGCTGCAACTGGTTCGACGTCTTGTCGCGTTCGTCCCATGGTTTCAGCACCATGCCGGCGACCATGCGGCCGGGCACGTCGAGCTGAAATACGTGGTCGGTTTCCGGGTGCCCGGCAAAGACGCGGTAGTTCTGCTGTGCGTACGGAACACGCTGCTGCAGCGTCGAATTGGGTGCCGCGGTAAGCAATGAAATGACGACGCCCTGGTCTTCCTGCGGCGCCAGTTCGTGCTTGGCGGCGGCATACAGGAAATAGATGCTGCCCAGCACGATCAGCGCAAACACCGCCGTCACCGGCAGGTAGTCCAGCGAACCGTGCAAGGTGCGCGCATAGAGCTGGCGGACCTTTTCGAAGCTCGCATCGATGAAATGCACGACGCGTGATTCCAGGCCGGTATCCGCGGCAAGATGCGGCCTGAGCAGGCGCGAGCACATCATCGGCGACAGTGTCAGCGCGATGATCGAGGAAACGGTGACGGTGCCGACCAGGGTGAACGCAAATTCGGTGAACAGGGCGCCGGTGAGCCCGCCCTGGAACCCGATCGGCACGTATACCGAAACCAGCACGATGGTCATCGCGACGATCGGACCGGCCAATTCGCGCGCCGCAATGATCGCTGCCCGCATCGGTGCGACGCCCTCCTCGATATGGCGGTTGACGTTCTCCACCACGATGATGGTATCGTCCACCACCAGGCCGATGGCAAGCACGAAGGCAAGCAGGGTCAGCAGATTGATCGAGAAACCAAAGGCCAACATGATGGTAAAGGTGCCGATCAACGACAGCGGAATGGCGATCACCGGGATCAGCACCGAACGCGGCGAGCCCAGGAAGGCGAACACAACGAGAATGATCACCAGCAGGGCTTCCGACAAAGTCTTGATCACTTCGTGGATCGAACTGTTCACGAATTTGGTGGAGTCATAGACGATCTTGCCTTCGATGCCCTGCGGCAGTTGAGCCTGAAGCTGCGGCATCAGATCACGAACCCCTTTCACCACATCGAGCAAATTGGCTGAAGGTGCCACCTGGATGCCTATGTACACCGCACTGTTGCCGTCGAATGACACCTCGGAGTCATAGTTTTCCGCCCCCAGCGTGACATCGGCGACATCCTTCAATCGCACCATGGCATTGTCCGATTGCCTGATCACCAGGTTGCGGAACTCTTCCTCCGAGTGCAGATTCGTCGAGGCATTCAGATTGACCTGCACCATCATTCCCTTGGTGTTGCCCACGCCGGACAGGAAATCATTTTGCGCCAGCGCGGTGCTGACGTCGGCCGCAGTCAGTCGGTAGGCGGCCAATTTCTTGGGATCAAGCCATGCCCTCAGCGCGAAATTCTTCGCGCCAAGCAGTTCGGCAGTCTGCACGCCATCCACCGCCTGCAGCTTGGGCTGCACAACGCGCAGCAGGTAATCGGTAATGTAATTGGACGGCAACACCTTGCTGGAAAAACCGATATACATTGCATCCAGCGTCTGGCCGATGCTAATGGTCATCACCGGCTTTTGCGTCTGCGGAGGCAGTTGGTTGAGCACCGAACTGATCTGCGCGTTCATCTCGGTCAGCGCCTTGTCCGAATCGTAGTTCAACTTCAGCGTGGCGGTAATCACGCTGCTGCTGTTGGAGCTGACCGAGGTCAGGTAATCAATCCCATTGACCTGAGCGATGGCATTTTCCAGCGGCGTGGTGATAAACCCGGCGACCAGGTCGGGGTCGGCGCCGAAATACGTGGTATTCACGGTAATTACCGCATTCTGCGTGCGCGGAAACTGCAGCACCGGCAGGATGCCGAATGAGCGCAACCCCAGCACGAGAATGGCCAGGCTGATGACCACGGCCAATACCGGCCGCCGGATGAAGAGATCGGTAAATTTCATTGCGGGTGTTCCGTGTTATTGATCCTTGGGCTCGGGATTGGGCTCGTTACTCGGCTGGACCTCGTTGTTGATCGTAACGGGGGAACCGTTGTGCAGCTTGACCTGACCCGCAGTCACCACCACGTCCCCCTCCTTGATTCCCTTGAGCACGGTTACCTGATCGCCGCGCGTATCGCCGGTCGTGACAAACACCTGCTTGACGGTCAGTTTCGGCTTGCCCTTGTCGTCTGTTCCGTGCTGCTCGGCCAGGAACACGATATCCCCGTACGGGTTATAGGTCACGGCAGTTTGCGGGACGGTGATATAACGCTTAGGCTTGCCGGTGGAAATGTCCACGGTTGCATACATGCCGGGCAGCAATCGGCGGCCGGGATTCTTCAGTTCGGCCCGAACCTTGACGTTCAGTGTGGTAGCGTCAACCTCCGGGTCGATCACGATGATTCTCCCGGTGAATTGCTCGCCCGGATATGCGTCGGAGGTGGCAGTCACCTTCTGCCCGTGGCTGATCATGCTGATGTTCTGTTGCGGCACCGAGAAATCCAGAAAGATCGGATCCAGCGCCTGCAGCGAAACCACCGGCGTGCCGGCATTGACATATTGGCCCACGCTCACCTGGCGGATGCCGACGCGACCCCGAAATAGCGCGTGGATGAACTTCTTGTTCACCAGTGCTTGCTGTTCCGCCACGTTGGCATCCGCCTGCATCAGGTTCGCCTTGTCCGCATCCAGCGTCTGCTGGCTGACCGCCTTGAATTGGAATTGCTGCGTGTCGCGATCGTAAGTGGTTTTTGCCAGCGCGGAGGCAGCCTGAAGCGAGTGCAGCTTGGCGATTTCGCTTTCCGCATCCAGTTCCACGAGAAGCTGTCCCTTGTCGACGTCTTCTCCTTGTTTGAAATGGAGGGCAGCAACGGTACCGGATACCTCCGGGCTGACCTGAACGCCATTTATCGCACGCAAGCTGCCTACCGCTTCGAGCTGCGGCTGCCATTCCTGATAGCCGGCCTTGATGGTTGAAACCGTCTGAGGAGCATTTCCCATGGAAGACATGAACTTTTTCATCATGTGCCCCTTGAACGCCTGGAAGCCGAATATGCCGCCGAATACCACACCGGCCAAAACGAGCATGATCACCATTCGTTTTGTCATTGTAGCTGCCTCCGTTTTATCTGCTGCTGGTTGGTCATGAAGTTCATTGTTTGTCTGCCCCCGATGTTTGCTGCCCGGCCTCGCCGGTCGCATCGTCACGATTCCACCAGCCGCCGCCCAATGACTGGAACAGCGCGGCCGTGTCGGCAAAACGGCCGGCACGCGCCTGCGCCAGCGCGATCCGGGTTTGCTGGTAGGACTGCTGGGCGTTGAGCAGCGCCAGATAACTGGCCGCGCCGATCTGGTATTGCTTGCGCGTGATTTCAAGACTGTCGGCAGCCGATTGCGCAGCGACCGTTTGGGTTTGCACGATAGCCGCGTCAGACCGCAGTGCGTCCAGCACATTGGCCACGTCTTTGAACGCCGACAATACGACGCTGCGATATTGCGCCGCCGCCGCGTCATAGGCAGCGACTGCGGCTTTGCGCTGGTGCTGCAATGTACCCCCATGAAAAATTGGTTGTACAAGATCGGCACCGACACTCCATACTGCCGTTCCCGTTGACAGCAGGTGGCTTGCGCTGGTGGCAACCGAACCTGCGTTGCCGCTGATGGTGAGTTGCGGGAACATGTTGGCGGTGGCTACGCCGATCTGGGCACTGGCGGCATGCAACTGTGACTCGGCCGCGAGGATGTCGGGACGCTGTTCAACCAGCCTGGAAGGCAGGCTGACCGGCAGTTCTTGCGGGAGTTGCAGCATTTCAAGGTCGAACGCTTCAATCTCATTTTCGCTGGGGAAATAGCCCGCTAGCGCGGCCAATTGATTGCGGATCTGCCCCAGTTGCTTTTCCAGCAGCGGCAGGTTGGCGCGGGTTTGCGCCAGCGCGGTTTGCTGCGCCAGAACCGTTGAAAGCGAAACTCCGCCCACGTCGTATTGTTTTTTCAGCAAATCGAGCTGCTGGCTTTCGGCGTCTATGATATCCCGGGTTGCCGCGATCTGCGCGCGCAACGATGCTTCCTGCACTGCCGTTGTCACCACATTCGAGGTCAGCGTCAGATAGGCCCCCTCAAGCTGATACCGCTCGAACTCTCGTTGCGCCTCCAGTGATTCCAGCGTTCTGCGGGCCACGCCGAACAGGTCTATGCCGTACGAAACGCTGACGGTCGCGTTGTATACCGTATACAGGGAACCCGGATTACCCGGCTGCCCGGATTGGGCGCCATTTGTGTCTTGCCGGTAGGCGGAAGCGTTGGCATCGACGGACGGGAACAGCAATCCTCCCGCCGCATACGCATTTTCCCGTGCTTGCCTCAAAGTGGCCTGTGCTGCTTGCAAATCAGGGTTTGCCTTCAATGCCCGGTCCACCAGTTGGCTCAGGGCCGGCGAATGGAACAGTGTCCACCATTGTGCAGGTATATCTTCGCCTTCTTCGAAGTGTTGCGACGGGGTGGCGGTATCCGCCGAAGCGGGACCGGCTGATAGCGGTTCAGTGGTATAGCCCTTAACGGGCGGGGGCGCGGGCCGCTGGAAATCCGGTCCCACCGCACAGCCTGTCGCCAGCAGAACCGTGGCGGAAGCAATAGCAATTTTTATTAAGGGCTTATACATAATGCAACCTGGGCGGATCCAAAACGAAGAACAGCAGGCTTGAAGCAGCGCGTCACATTTTCCGCGCCATCGTCCATTGGCCGGTCCACTCACATAACTTCGGCCGTTGCGTCGTGATTATCGCGCCGGCATGATTGGCAAACTGTTGCATGAAGGTTCTATCGGATATAAGTGCGGAATTGTACGCCAACCTTTCACCTATCCTGAAATCTCGTCGAGATGCCGGATCCCCGCCAGGGAAAATTCCGCGATATGATCCCCGATCGCTTCGATCTCCTTGCGGCCATAGCGCAACCTGGGGTAGAGCCGCTGCAGCACCGGATGCGAATGACGGTAGAACAGGCATTGGCCGACGATGCTGTGCACACAGCGGCGCAGCTCGGCTTCGCTGATCTTCTCTCCGGCGATCTCGCGCACCAGCCTGCCCAGGAATTCATGCAGCGGGGCGATCGCCTCGCGCACGATCTTGTCCAGAGCCGGGGTGGGATCGGCCAGTTCGCGCACCATGATCCTGCATTGCGAGGACGGATTCTTTTCGTCCAGCAGCATCAGCATGAAATCACGCAGGAACAGGCGCAAACGTGTCTTCGGACATGCGGAAGCCAGGGCATTGGCTTTCTGCAAAGCGGCGAGCGGCGCAAAGTTCAGCGCTTCGGCAAGCAATCCATCCTTGCTGCCGAAATGATAATTCACCGCCGCAACGTTTGCATCCGCAAGACGGCAGATTTCCCTGACGGTCGCGCCCTGAAAACTGTGTTGTGAAAACACCTCGCGCGCCGCATCGAGCAGTCGTTCGCGGGTTTGCTCGCTCGCGGTCTTGATTTCCATTTCGCTCATCATTTGTTAACGGCCTCCTGCCCGGGGACTTCCCCTGTATCGTTGCTTTCGCCGGCCAATGCCTTGTACAGCTGCGTTGCCGCACTCAGGCAATTTGCGGATCTTCATCAGAGGGCATAGTCGTAAGCGCCAATTCAAGGTTTGAGGCCAGATTTTCAGCGTACTTTGCCGCCTCAAATAGCCGATGTGTCCTGTAGTATTTGGCTTTCGACCGGAAATAATCGATATCTTCCGAAATTATCATTCTCAGTTCGTCTTTATTCATTTACCCACTCCCTAAATTGGTTGTCGGGGAAGGTTTCCATGGAATCGACGCAAGCGCGCGAACAATATAACGCCGGGAGTATCGTTCATCGCTTACCCTCATCCAATCCCGTGCTGTCACACCTGAGTCCGTCAAATACCGATGTGGCTTTGATCGCAAATATTCCTTCGCGTGGTATTTATCGCTCAAGGTGCCCCGCATTCGGAACATCGAATCACCACTCATGTGCCGTCTGGAACTCTTCCGGGAGAATATTGATGATTTCCCGTTGCACCAATATGTCATGTTCTTCATACAGCGCATCATTGCGCAGGTTTTGACCTTCTTCAAAATGCACCAGGGTTCTATTGCCCTTCCACACCCATTCGATCGGCATACAAACCCGACCCGGCCTATCGATCGGGAAATCGGACCGCACAACACCGACCGCCCTGATATTCAATCCGTTTGGGGTGACATGCTTGACAAATACGATATCCTCGCTCTTGATGGGTGCTACGGTGCCGTGCAGGTCTGTCATGCCGATAGAAGACCGCGGGAGGCACAAAACGCTTTTGTCGATAAATTCCCGGGCTTCGCTTTCCTCTATTCCGAATATAGTCGCCATCATTACCTCCGATCGGGGATCAAAAGAAATATATAATGTTACAATTTGTTACTGCCTTCTTGGACGCCGGCAGAATTCAGTTACAACAAACTGCATGCAATGAGGGTCTTTGATGATCTGTTTGGCTTCTTCTCACCAATAACCGCAATCGGCGCACAGCCGATTTTCGATCCTCGCAGCAGATAACCCATAAGGAGCAGTCAAAGTGACCATCGGGGATGCAGGCAAAATCATGATCGCGTCCATCATGAGAATGATGAGTCCGTTTCACCCTCCGAAAAGTTCAAAAAAAATAGACTGACCTGTGCCCGGTTGGAATAATGTACCAATGCAACTTTCCAGATCCGGACATTGCTACATCATCAGCGGTTGCTCGTCCATCAGCGGTATCTGCTCGCGCAATTCGAGGATGCGGTCCTGCCAATAGCGTTGCGTATTGAACCACGGGAACGCGACGGAAAAAGCCGGATCATCCCAGCGCCGCGCGATCCACGCGGCATAATGGATCAGCCGCAACGTGCGCAACGCCTCGACCAGATGAAGTTCGCGCAGATCGAAGTCGTGAAAATCTTCATACCCGGCCATCAGATCTGAAAATTGCCGCGACATGTCTTCGCGCTCGCCGGCGAGCAGCATCCACAGATCCTGTACCGCCGGACCCATGCGGCTGTCATCGAAATCCACGAAGTGCGGCCCGTCATCCGTCCACAGCACGTTCCCGGCGTGGCAATCGCCGTGCAGGCGCAATTTTTTCACAACTCCGGCGCGGTCGATGCATCGCCGCACGCCTTCCAGCGCCTGGGCGGTTACGCCGCGATAGACCTCGGCCAGGTCTGCCGGAATGAAGTGATGCTTCACAAGATACGCGCTTGGCTCCACACCGAAGCTCTCGATATCCAGCGCGGGGCGATGCCGGTAGGGTTCCACCGCGCCCACGGCATGGATGCGGCCGATGAAGCGGCCGATCCATTCCAGCGTGCCGCGATCATCCAGTTCCGGCGCGCGGCCGCCCTGTTTGGCGAAAACGGAAAAGCGAAAACCATTGTGCTCGTGCAACGTACGGCCGTTTATCACCCGCGCGGGTACCGCCGGTATCTCCTGCTCTGCCAGCGCCGCGACAAATGCATGTTCTTCCAGAATCTGCGCATCGGACCAGCGCGCGGGACGATAAAACTTGGCGATCAGCGGCGGCCCTGCTTCCATGCCCGCCTGGTAGACGCGGTTTTCATAGCTGTTGAGCGCGAGCAAGCGGCCGTCCCCGTGCAATCCGATCCTGTCCAGCGCATCCAGTACGGAATCCGGCGTAAGGGCAAAGAAGGGTGGTTCATTCATCTGCGGCATTGTACGGCAGCCAAACAGCAGCTTGTAGGCCAAACTTTGCGGTCGGGCCAAACATGAAATTTGAAATCGGCTGACTGTTTGTTCCGAATGTTCCGCTGAAATTCCGGCATCTCGAGTGAACCATTTCGAGTTTCAGCCATCGTATGCGTCGGCATGTGATTGAGTTATGATTGATTTGTGTCACAAACCCCGTTATGGCCTCGTAAATCATTGACAACTATACAAGACCATGGATATTATGGGGTTGTTTCAGATGCGATGACTGAATGTCGTGGCCAGCGGATTGCCACTTTATCATTTCAAATATACGTCAGGAGATTACTGTCATGGAAACCCAAGAAGAAAAACTGAAAGAATTGCGAATCGTGCAAGAAAAAATGGATACATTGCAGTCTGAATTGGACCGGCTGAAAGCGAAAGTCAAGAAAAATGAAAAGCTGACGCCAGATGAGACCAAATTTTTCGGCGAACTGGGATGGCTCAGTGCGTTGGCGGTAACGATAGCCGCTATCGCTTCCACGATTTAGCGTTCCACACAAATTGCTTCGATCGTTGTTGTCGATCGAACACTGCGACGATCAAAACAAAGGGCGGCTGAACCGCCCTTTGTTTTTTTTGCTATCGCAAGGTAGAAAGTCTCGTTGTACCGTTGTCTAGGCCAGCAAGCTGGCCAGTGACAGTAGTAACAATAATATCAGCCAGAACACCACCGAACGCCACCCCAGGCCGATCGCGCTTTGCATGAAATCGGCATCTGCCTGGTCGCCAATACCCAACTCCGCCCTGTCTTCCAGCACGCCGCCATGTGGCAACGGCATTCCCAGACGGATACCCAATGCACCCGCGCCGCTCGCCAGCAAAATGCCTTCTTCCGGATCCGGCCAGCTTGCCGCCTGAGTGCGCCAGCAATGGATGGCGTCTTCAAAATTGCCCACGACCGCGAAGGTCATCGCGGTCATACGGACCGGCAACCACTCCAGCACATCGAATGCCTGCCGTGCGAACCGTCCGAATTCATCCGGATCGGGTCTATTCTCGCCGGACCAATGGATGCGCATGAACAAAGCGATCCGATACAGCAATGCGCCCGCCGCGCCCCCAAAACCCAGCGCGCTGAACAACACGAACCACACGATCACGCCGAACACGTTTCGTTGCGACGCGATCAACGCCTGCTCGATCGTGACGCGCGCCACTTCTTCGGCATTCAGCTCATGTGCAGGCACTCCGAGCCAATTCGACAGCAGACCGCGGGCCTCGTCGAGCTTTTCCGTGCGCAACGCCAAATGAATATCGGTGAAATAATGGCTGAACCGCCGGAAGCCCATCGTGAGATACAGCACCAGAACGTTGAAAGCCCAGGCAAAGACCGGATGCACGCGATACAACAGCCAGTATCCCGCCATGACACCCGCTACCAGCGGAACCGCCGTAATGAACCAGGCGATTTTGCCGTGCCGGTGTTCGCCCGCGTCAAAGTTTTGCTGGAAATAGTTGACGTATCCCGACATCCAGTCGAACAGGATATTGCGCGATGAGAGCGGATGGAACTGCTCGAGCAACAGCGCGGTGATCAATGCGAACAGGCTCATGCCGGCATACCTGGCATTTGACAGCCTGGATCCGGGCAGCTTGCCAAATGCTCTTCGGCGGGTTGCCGGTCGGCATGGCCGGAGCCAGTATCGGTCGGATGGATATAACCGGGCGCTCGGCCGCCGTAGCTCGTTTTCCTGGCGCGCAGGCCGTTGGATTCATCGAAGATCATTTCAGTCGTTTGGCAAGTACAAGCGGAATTTCTTCTCATTCGCCCGAGCTTCAATCCGCGGTTTGGCAGACAGAATCATGCATGTGACAACGCCCCGGACTCTCAAGTGTTTATTGTATGCCAAGTACGTTGGGAACGAACTTGCAGATTTTGTTGCCGCCGGGCCGCTTCTGAACGCAAGGGTCGGAGGGAGGATGCAACACGCGCGGTGTGTCTGTCTCCGGAATATGCAGGCCGACATTCAATGAAGGCCGGTTAGGCAGGATCACCGCGACATCGATCCGGCTTGAATTCCACTCCATCAGGATCGCGCCGGGGATCCTTTTCGTCAGACTGCGCAAATCATCCGCATGACGCTGGACCGACAATCCGATAGAATCGGGGCTTCATAATCGGGATGAAACAAGCCGCTGTGAAAATCTCAATTATCTCGCAACACCCAGATTTGGAGCGATTCCTGTTTCGTGTATTTGGCATTGTCGCCGCCGTTCTGGTGATGTCTGGATGCACTTCTCAATTGATCCATGTCGATCTTTCAAAGATCGCGGCCCCGCCTCCGGGGGAAGCGGTCATATTCATCATACGGCCTTCCTATCTCTCCTATGGCTCCAGGGACCTGTACGTGAGGGTCAATAATACGGAAATCGCCAGTCTTCCTCGATTAAGCTACACGTCATTTTTGATATCCGCCGGAAATATGACCCTCTCCGGCGAGGGCAGCTGGTTTTCCTGGCCGCTTCGTGAAATAACGGTCGATATCAAAGATGGAAAACAATACTACCTGGTATGGACCGTCAAGGAAACGGCATCCTCGGCGCTGATGCTGTATCTTTTCCCAACCTTGGAAGACCTGCGCTGGAATCCGATCAGCAGGGACGATGCTCAGAAACTGCTGAATGGCATCTATTATGTGGAACCGGTATTTCAGGAAGCGCCGCGATGAACCCGGCGTCCGCGATCCGACCCGAGTTGGAAATGTCGCCAGAACATTCGAAATTTCCCGCGCCGGGGAAGGCATGCCGCGTCAGGTTATCATCCCCGCAGCAACCGTATTGTTGGTCGCTTCGTCGATCACGATGAAGCTGCCGGTGGCCCGGTCGATGGCGTAGCTGTCGAACACCAACGGCTGCTGCACCTTCATCGCCACGCGCGCGATGTCGTTCATGTCCAGCCTGTCAGTGGCGTGCCGTTCCAGCGTATTGACGTCCACACGGTGGTCGATGCCACCGAACAGACATTTCGCGGTACGCGTGGTGTGCTTGACCAGATATTTGCGGTTCTTGTCCAGCGGCGTCGCGGATAGCCAGCAAAGCATGGCATGAAAATCCTTTTCGACCCGGGGCGCGTGAGCGCTGGTCTTCACCAGCATATCGCCGCGCGAGATATCGACCTCGTCTTCCAGCATGAGCGTCACGGATTGCGGCGCATACGCGCGTTGCAGATTGCCGTCGTAGGTGACGATCTGTTTCACCTTGCTGCGGCGTCCTGAAGGCAGCACGGTGATCTCGTCGCCGACCGACACCTCGCCTCCCTCGATGCGCCCGGCGAATCCCCTGAAGTCGTGATGCTCCTGCGTCTGCGGGCGGCACACCCACTGCACCGGAAAGCGGAAGTCGGTAAAGTTCACGTCGCGGTCTATCGTTATGGTTTCAAGCAACTCCAGCAAGGTCGGCCCGATATACCAGTCAAGGTTGTCGCCGCGCTCCACCACCATGTCGCCGTTCAGCGCGGACAGCGGGATGCAGTGCACGTCGTGCAGGTCCAGTTGCGCGGCAAAGCGCTTATATTCTCCGACGATCTCCTCGAAGCGTTTTTTTGCATAGTCCACCATGTCCATCTTGTTCACTGCCAGCACGATGTGCGGAACCCCGAGCAGGCTGGCAAGATAGGAATGGCGCCTGGTCTGGGTCAGCACTCCCTTGCGCGCATCGACCAGGATGATCGCGAGGTTGGCCGTGCTTGCCGCCGTCACCATGTTGCGGGTGTATTGCTCATGACCGGGCGTGTCGCCGATGATGAACTTGCGCTTCGGCGTGGCGAAGTAGCGGTAGGCCACGTCTATGGTGATGCCCTGCTCGCGTTCGGCCTGCAGGCCGTCGGTGAGCAGCGACAGGTCGACCACACTCATGCCGCGTTTCTCGCTGGTCTTCGCGATCGCGGAGAACTGGTCTTCGAAAATGGATTTCGAGTCATGCAGCAGGCGGCCGATCAGCGTGCTCTTGCCGTCATCCACACTCCCGGCGGTAATGAAGCGTAACAATTGCGACTCGTAGTTCATGGTATGGGTGCCCCTAAAAATTCAAATTTCTAAGTCAGACAAGGCGCACGCGAAAAATCGCAGCGCCGCATAGGCATATCTATGCAAGCAAGATTTTTCGCGCGCAACAAAGTATGGCGACGAAATTTGGGTTTTGAGGGGTGCCCATCAGAAATAGCCTTCTTTTTTGCGTAGTTCCATCGATGCATCGGAGGTCTGGTCATCGAGGCGAGTCGCGCCGCGCTCGGTGATGCGCGTCGTCGCGGTCTCCTCGATGATTTGCTCGACGGTAAGCGCGGTGGAAGCCACCGGCGCGGTGCAGGTCAAATCTCCCACGGTGCGAAAGCGCACCGAGA
>Ga0335085_10012125_pt1 | contig 12722 bp, 13 predicted proteins | sample Lox_Sample_45_FD_206712 | JGI IMG/M metagenome (GOLD analysis project Ga0335085, IMG submission 206712) | Soil microbial communities from Loxahatchee National Wildlife Refuge, Florida, United States - Lox_Sample_4.5 | ecosystem: Environmental > Terrestrial > Soil > Wetlands | place: USA...
GGCATGCCGGTGCACGACTACGAATACTGCTTCCTCCCGGACAACCGCGGCAAGCGCAGCCTGGCGATCGACCTCAAGGCGCCCGAGGCGCGCGGCATCCTGCGGCGCCTGGTCGAGGACGCGGACGTCTTCCTCACCAACCACCGTCCCAAGTCGCTCGCGGGGCTCGGGCTGGGGTGGCCCGAGCTGCAGGCGGTCAATCCGAGGCTCATCTATGCGCACGGCACGGGGTTCGGCGACGCGGGCGACGAGATCGACAAGCCCGGCTTCGACTCGGTGTGCTACTGGTCGCGCTCCGGCATGGAGGCGAACATGTTCCCGCTCGACGGCTGGCTGGGGCCGCTCGGCTACGGGACCGGCGACCACCCGACCGGCATGGCGCTGTTCTCCGCCGTGCTGCTCGCGCTGATCGCGCGCGAGCGCAGCGGGCGCGGCACGCGCGTCTCGTGCTCGCTGCTCGCGGGCGGCGCATGGTCGAACGCGGTCATGCTGCAGGCGAAGCTGCTCGGGGCGACGTTCCTCGAGCGGCGCCCGCGCGAGGACGCGCGCAGCTTCACGTCCGTGTACTACCGCGCCGGCGACCGGCGCCTGTTCAAGATGGCCGTCGTCGACACGCGGCGCGACTGGCCGAAGGTCTGCCGCGCGATCGGGCGGCCCGAGCTCGCCGACGACCCGCGCTTTGCCACGCTCGAGGAGCGATTGAAGGAGGGTCGGATGCGCGAGCTCATCGGCATCTGCGACGCCGTCTTCAGCACCCGGCCCATGGCCCACTGGCAGCGCCGGCTGGAGCAAGCCGACGTGCCGTATTCGGTCGTCGCGACGCTCGACGACGTGGTCGCGGACCGGCAGATGGCCGCCAACGGCGTATTCCGGGAGCTCGACGATCCCGTGCTCGGGCGCGTGCGCACCGTGGACACGCCGATGCGCATCGAGGGCCACGCCAAGGTCGCGCCGCGGCCCGCGCCGCGGCTGGGCGAGCACACGCGCGAGATCCTCGAGGAGCTGGGGCTGGGCGGGCGGGAGATCGATGCGCTCCTCGAGCGCCGCATCGTCGGCGACCGCGCCGCGGCCGGGGCGATCGTTCCGGGGCCGCAGTGAGCTCGATGACCGCAGGCGACGTCGAGGTGCTCGTCGAGGGCGCCGGCCCGAGGTCGATCCTGATGATCCACGGCTGGCCGGACACCTACCGGCTGTGGGACGCATCGGTCGCCGCTCTGAACGGCCGCTACCGCTGCGTGCGCTTCACGCTGCCGGGATTCGACCTCTCGCGGCCCGGCCGCGCCTATTCGCTCGACGAAGTCGTCGAGACGATCCACCGTGTCGTTGCGCAAGCCTGCGCGGGCGGCCCGGTCACGCTGCTGCTGCACGACTGGGGCTGCTTCTTCGGCTACCAGTTCGCCCTGCGCCACCCCGAGTCCGTCGAGCGGGTGATCGGCGTGGATATCGGCGACGCCGGCTCGAATCGCCACCGTGCGGAGCTGGGCGGCCGGGGCAAGCGGATGATCATGGCCTACCAGGTATGGCTGGCGCTCGCGTGGCGCATCGGCGGCGGCATCGGCAACGCGATGGCGCGCGGGATGGCCCGCAGGATGCGGTGCCCGACCGCTGCCCGGAGCATCGGCGCGCAGATGGGCTATCCCTATGCGTTGCGCTGGCTCGGCGTGGCCGGCGGCTTGCGCGGGCTGAGGAGCTTCGACCCGCAGGTTCCGATGCTGTTCCTCTACGCCGAGCGCAAGCCTTTCATGTTCCACTCGCGCCCCTGGGCCGAGCGCATCGCCTCGCGGCCGGGCAGCCGGGTGCTCGGCTTTCCCACCGGGCACTGGATCATGATCGAGCGCCCGCGCGAGTTCAACGATGCGCTGCTGGCCTGGCTGGGCGAGACCGATCGCCGCTAGCGCACCCTCGCGTCGACGATTCGCACCCAGCTCGCCACGACGCCGTCGGGCTTGCCGCTGGAGCCGGTCAGGTAGCGGCGCGTGAGCTCGGCGGCGTCGAGGTCGTCGACGACGTCGAGGCCGTGGCGATTCACGAAGGCGCGGGCCTCGTCGGGCGTCCAACCCGTGACGTACGGCTCGCCGATGCTGGCGACGGCGCGCGCTTCCGCGCGCGCCGCGGGCGGGCCGCGGCCTTCGACGGCGTCGCGCAGCAGGTAGTCGAAGACGAGCTCGCTGCCGGGCGCCGAATGCGCGCCGATGAACGCGAGCGTGGCGTCGTTGCCGGCCAGGTTCACGTACATGGTCACGCCTTCGAGGATGAAGAGCGACTTCGCCTTCGCGTCGTAGCCGGCCGCGGGCAGCGCTTGCTCGAGCGTCTGCGCGTCGAAGTCGATCGGCACGTAGCGCACGTAGCCGGGCACCCCGCCGAGCGCGCGCGCGATCGCCTCGCGCTTGGCCTGGAGCATCGCGGGCAGATCGACTTCGAAGAACGCGAGCCGCGGGTGCGCGGCGTGGTAACGATAGGCCCGGCTGTCGAAGCCTGCGCCGAGCACGACGACCTGCCGGATGCCGCGCCGCTCCGCGCCTTCCACCTGCGCGTCGATATGCCGGGTGCGTGCGCTGACGTAGAAGAAGCCGCCGTAGGCCTCCGGGTTGTCGTCGATCACCTCGCGCGCGTAGTCGTACTCCCGCGGCAGCCGCCACGCCCCGCAGAGCTTCCCCGCCAGCGTGTCGCCGCCGCGCAGCTTCGGGTCGGGTTGCTGCGCGGCGAGCGCCCGGTACTCGCAAGTGGCACGCGCCGTCCAGGAGACCGCGCCGGGGGGCACGGCGTGCGCGGAAGCGACGGCGAGGAGCGCGGCGAGCGCGCCGCTACGCCTGGCGAGGCAGAGGGGCGTCACGGTTGCTCACCATCAGATTGAAGCTGATGCTGATCCGCGGCTCGTCCGTCAGCGTCGGTCTCGTGCACCGCGCGCACTGTACCGCGGCGCGGGCATAATGGCGCGGCCTGCCGGCGAGGAGAGCGAATTGGAAGCCCTGTCCGAGGTGCTGCGCGACGTGAAGCTCACGGGCGCGGTGTTCCTCGACGCCGAGTTCAGCGAGCCCTGGTGCATCGCCGCGCGCGGCCGCTTCGCGCGAGTGCTGATGCCCGAGGCCGAGCACTTCATCCACTACCACCTGATGGTCGACGGGCGCTGCCGGGTCAGGGCGGGCGAGGGCCCCGAAATCGCGCTCGAGGTCGGCGATGTGCTCGTCGTGCCGCACGGCGACGAGCACGTGATGGGCAGCAACCTGGCGCTCGCCGCCCGGCCGCTGTCGGAGGTCCTGCGTCCCCCGGGACGCGGCGAGATCGCGCTCGCGCGCTACGGCGGCGACGGCGCGCGCACGCGATTCGTGTGCGGCTTCCTCGGCTGCGACCCGCAGCTATGCCGCCCGATCCTCGCGGCGCTGCCGAGCCTGTTCCGGGTGAGCATCGGCCGCAGCCCGGCGGGCGAGTGGATCCGCAGCTCGATCCGGCACCTGGTGTCCGAGGGGACCTCGCCCCGGGCCGGCGCGGACGTCATCCTCGCGCGCCTGTCCGAGGCGCTGTTCGTCGAGGTCCTGCGCGCGTACGTCGAGGCGCTGCCGCCCGGGCAGACGGGCTGGCTCGCAGGGCTGCGCGACCCGCACGTGGGCCGCGGGCTCAAGCTGCTCCACCAACGCTTCCGCCACCCATGGACGGTCGACGAGCTCGCGCGCGAGGTCGGCTGCTCGCGCACGGTGCTGGCGGAGCGATTCACGCACTACCTCGGCCAGCCGCCGATCCAGTACCTGACGCGGTGGCGCCTCGCGCGCGCCGCCAGCCGCCTGCGCGAGGGCGGCGCGCGCCTGGCGCGGGTGGCCGAGGAGGTCGGATACGAATCCGAAACCGCCTTCAACCGCGCCTTCAAGCGCGAGTTCGGCGTGCCGCCGGCGAGCTGGCGCCGGCGCGCGCTTGCCGCCAAGGCATAGCGAATACAATCACGATCCGCTGCGCCCGCCATGGTCCGCGCCGCCCCGGTCATCCAGGTGCTGTCTCCCGTCATCGCGCTGTTCGGCACCGCGATGCTGGTGCCGCTCGCGATCGCGCACTTCGCGCACGACAACGCGACCTCGGCCTACGACGAGGCGGTCGCGGTCACGGTCATCTGCGGCGCCTTGATGTGGCTCGCCACGCGCCGCAGCCGCGCGGAGCTGCAGTTCCATCATGGCTACCTGCTCGTCGCGCTGACCTGGACGGTGCTGCCGGCCTTCGCGGCGCTGCCGCTGATGCTCGGCATCCCGGGGCTGAGCTTCACCGACGCGTACTTCGAGACCGCCTCGGCGATGACGACGACCGGCGCGACGGTGCTGACCGGGCTCGACCAGCTGCCGGTGTCGCTCAACGTCTGGCGCGCCATGCTGCAGTGGCTGGGCGGCATGGGCGTGGTGGTGCTCGCGGTCGCCATCCTGCCCATGCTCGGCATCGGCGGGCGGCAGATGTTCCGCGCGGAGACCCCGGGCCCGATGAAGGACCAGGCGCTCACCCCGCGCATCGCGCAGACGGCCAAGGGCCTGTGGGCGGTGTACGCGGCGCTGACCGCGCTGTGCGGCCTCGCCTACTGGGCGGCCGGCATGACGCCGGTCGACGCGCTGATCCATGCGTTCACCACCATGCCGCTCGGGGGCTTCTCCTCGCACGACGCGAGCTTCGGCTACTTCGACTCGCCGGCGCTGGAGACCGTGTCGGTGCTGTTCATGCTGATCGCCGGCGTCAATTTCGGCACGCACTTCCTCGCCGCGCGCGGCCGCTCGTTCGCCCCGTACCGCAACGATCCCGAGGTGCTCGCGTTCTTCCTCGTGATGCTCGCGAGCTGCTGGGGCGTCGCGGCCTACCTGCGGATCACGGGCGCGTATCCGGACCTCGCGACCGCCGCGCGCTTCGCGACGTTCAACGTCGTGTCGATGGCGACGACGACCGGGTACGCCAACGCCGACTTCAACCGCTGGCCGCTGTTCGCGCCGCTGTGGATGCTGCTGCTGTGCATGTTCGCCAGCTGCTCGGGCTCGACCGGCGGCGGCATCAAGATGATCCGCGCGCAGCTGCTGTGGCTGCACGCCGGGCGCACGCTGCGCATGCTGCTGCATCCGCGCGCGCACATCGTCGTCAAGCTGCGACACCTGCGGATCGAGAACAACGCGATCAACGGCATGCTGGCGTTCTTCGCCGTGTTCGCCGGCACGACCTTCGCCGCGACGCTGCTGCTGACCGCGACCGGCATGGACTTCGTCAGCGCCTCGAGCGCGGCGATCGCCTGCATCTCGAACACCGGGCCGGGCCTGGGCGTGGTCGGGCCTTCGGGCACCTACGCGCCGCTGCTGCCGTTCCAGAAGTGGGTGTGCACGGCGGCCATGCTGCTCGGGCGGCTGGAGCTGTTCACGCTGCTGGTCGTGTTCACGCCGGCGTTCTGGCGGCGCTGACCGTGCCCGCAACTGGCGCGCTCCGCGGCCGCGCGATACCCTTGGCGCCCCATGGAGGATCGACGATGAGCGTGGTTCGAGGCGTGCTCGCGGCGCTGGCGCTGGCCTGGCTCGGCGCCGCCGGGGCGCAGCAGGTGAACTTCCCGACCAAGGCGCTGCGGCTCATCGTTCCGTATGCGGCGGGCTCGAGCGCCGACCAGATGGCGCGGGCCATGGAGCCGGTGCTCTCGGAGCGGCTGCGCCAGCAGGTCGTGATCGAGAACCGGCCCGGCTTGGCGGGCTCGGCCGGCATCGACGCCGTGGCCAAGTCGGCGCCCGACGGCTATACGCTCGGGCTCGGCGCGGCGGGCGCGCTGGCCGCCAACGTCAGCCTGTACCCGAACATGCCCTATGATCCGGCGAAGGACCTCGCGCCGGTGTCCACCGTCGCATTCATTCCGCTCGTGCTGATCGGCAGCCCGAAGCTGCAGGCCGCCTCGCTCGGCGAGGTGCTCGAGCTCGCGCGCGCGAAGCCCGGCGAGCTGCTGGTCGGCTTCGGCGGCAGCGGCACGACGATGCACCTCGCCACCGAGCTGTTCAAGCTGATGGCGCAGATCCAGCTCGTCAACGTGCCGTACAAGGACAGCACGCCCGTGATGCAGGATGCCGCGAGCGGCAAGCTGGCGCTCGCGATGGTCGAGCTCGGCGCGGCGCTGCCCGCCATCAAGGCCGGCAAGGTCAAGGCGCTCGCGGTGACCAGCGCGCGGCGCGTGTCCGCCGCGCCCGACGTCCCCACGTTTGCCGAGGCCGGCGTGCCTGGCTACGAGGCCACCGGGTGGTTCGGCCTGGTCGTCGCCGCCGGCACGCCGCCCGCGATCGTCGGCCGGCTCAATACCGACATCGTGGCCACGCTCGAGCGCGCCGAGGTGCGCGATCGCCTGACGGCGGCGGGCGTGGAGCCGGCGCCGAGCTCGCCGGCGGAGTTCGGGCAGATGATCCCCGCCGAGATCAAGAAATGGGCGGACGTGGTGCGGGTCTCCGGCGCGCGGCCGGACTGAAGGCCGGGGCGCGATGAGCCGGAGCACGCGCCTGGGCTTCGTCGGCCTCGGCCTGATGGGGCGCCCGATGTGCGAGCGGCTGCTGGCGGCGGGCTATTGCCTGACCGTATGGAATCGAAGCGCGGACAAGGCGGCGCCGCTCGCCGCGCGCGGCGCGCGCATCGCGGCGTCGCCGGCCGAGCTCGCCGGCGCGAGCGAGATCGTGCTGATGTGCGTGACCGACCAGACGGCCGCCGAGGCAGTGCTGTTCGGGCCCGACGGCGTCGCCGCCGGCGGCGCGCCCGGCACGCTCGTCGTCGATTTCTCGAGCATCGCGCCGGACGCGGCGCGCGCGTTCGCGGCCCGGCTGGAGCGCGATCACGGCATGGGCCTGGTGGATGCGCCGGTCTCGGGCGGCACGCGCGGCGCGGAGCAGGGCACGCTTGCGATCATGGCCGGCGGGCGGCCGGAGCACGTGGAGCGCGCGCGGCCCGTCGTCGCGCACCTCTCGCAGCGCTTCACGCGCATGGGCGATTCCGGCGCGGGGCAGCTGACCAAGCTGTGCAATCAGGTCATCGTCGGCTGCCTGTTCCCGGTGATCGCCGAAGCGGTGCGCCTGGCGGAGGCCGGCGGCGTCGATGCCGGCGCGCTGCCGCAGGCGCTGAAGGGCGGATTCGCGGATTCGCTGCCGCTTCAGATATTTGGCCCGCGCATGGCGGCGCGGCAATTCGCGCCGCCGCTCGGCACCGTCGCGGTGATGCTCAAGGACCTCGAGAACGCCGCGCGCGCCGCGCAATCGCATCGCGTGCCGCTGCCGATGTCGCAGCGCGCGCTCGAGCGCTACCGCTTGCTCGTCGCCGAGGATCGCGCCGGCGTCGAGCCGAGCGCGCTCATCGATCTGCTCGCGGGCGGCGGCTGACACACGCTGACGAATGCCGCGCGAAAATTCGCGCGCGTGCATTGTCAGCGTCGGACCTTGTGATTATGATGCTCGCTCGATTGCGCGAGGGAGAGAACGGAATCATGCGATCCGTCACCAAGGCCGATCTCGTCGAAGCGGCCGCCAGGGCCGGCAATCTCAGCAAGGCAAGCGCGGGCGAGGCGGTGAACGCGGTGTTCGACGCGATCGTGGCGAGCGTGGCCAAGGGCAATCGGGTGACGGTGGTGGGCTTCGGCACGTTCCTGCCGCGCCGGCGCAAGGCGCGGGCCGGGCGCAGCCCCGTGAACGGAAAGGAAATCCGCATATCCTCGAAGACGGTGCCCGCGTTCTCCGCCGGCCAGGGCTTCAAGGACCGCGTCGATAGCCGCTAGCGGGGCGCCGGCCCGTGCCGCGGCATTGCCAAGTCACTGAAGGCTTGGCAGAATCGCGCGGGTCATGGACAACCTGCTGATCCTGTCGCTCGATAGCCACGGCGTGCCGCACCGCTGGATCAGCTGGCAGCAGGCCTGCTTCTACTACGCGAAGAACCTCGTCGCCTGGACGCTGGGCGAGCGCACCTTCACGTTCCGCGGCGGCATGTCGCGCCTGACCGGCGAGCGCTCGAGCATTACCGCGCACTCGATCATCGCCATCCGCGGCCGCGCGCTGGCCGCGCGCGGCTTCAACCAGGTGCCGCCGCTGAACAACCGCGAGCTCTTCCGCCGCGACCGCCACACGTGCGCGTACTGCGGCGCCGAGCACGGCTACTTCAAGCTGACGCGCGACCACATCACGCCGCTCTCGCGCGGCGGCCGCGACACCTGGATGAACGTGGTGACGGCCTGCCGCCACTGCAACGGCCACAAGCGCAACCGCCTGCCCGAGGAGTCGGGGCTGGAGCTGCTCTACGCGCCCTACGTGCCGAACAAGGCGGAGTACCTGATCCTCACCAATCGCCGCATCCTCGCCGACCAGATGGAGTTCCTGCGTCAGCACGTCGCGGCGCACTCGCGCCTGGTCGCGGACCCTGCCTGAGTTCTGGCGCAACTGCGGCTACTTCCTGCTGGAGCGTGACGCCGCGGGCCGGCTGACGGTCACGGACGACTTCCTGCGCGCCTACCTGCGGCGCCCCGAGGTGGCGCCGGTCGAGGAGTCCTGCGAGGCCGAGCGCCGCCTGCACGCACAGCTGATGGCAGACCCGCGGCGCGCCGTGGCGGAAGACGAGCTCGACGCGATGCGCGACGAGGACGCGCGCCACAACTACCGCATGGTGCTGCGCCTGCGCGACCGGCTGGTCGCCGCCGGCACCGTGGAGGGCTGCTACCTGGGGCTGTTCCAGGGCGGCGTGGACCTGCCGCCGCTGTTCATCGAGCAGCTCGTGCACGTGATCCTGCGCAACATCCTCGACCGCTGCGAGGATCCGCTGCAGCTGCGCGCGGCGGAGCTGTTCTGGCGCGAGCAGAAGGCGACGCTGCGCGACGGGCACGTGCTGCTGGCCGACCGGGAGACCGTCGAGATGCACGCCGCCGGGAACCGTTACGGCAACCTCGGGCGGCTCATCGTCGAGGCGCAGGGCGAGCTGGGCAAGGTGGACCTCGACGTGCTGGACCGCGCGAACGCCGAGCTCTATTGGGCGCGCGAGTCGCGCCACGACACCGTCGTCAGCCTCACCTATGGCCGCGCCGCGCTCGACGCGCTGTGCCGGGTCATGGAGGCCTGGATCGCGCACTTCCACGGCCTGGAGGTCGCGGTGCGGCCGCTACGCGCGATCGACGAGGCGCGCTGGGCCTGGCACATCGGCCTGGACGCCGAGTCCACCGCGATCCTGAACGCGCTGTGGTCGGGCGACGAGGTGGAGGCCGGCCGCATGCGCCGCATCGTGGCGCTGTTCTCGCTGCAGTTCGCCAAGGCCGTGGCGACCCGGTCCGAGGTTGCCGGTCGCAAGGTATTCCTCGCGCTCAGCATGGACGAGGACGAGCAGGTGCGCCTGAAGCCGCAGAACCTGCTGCTCAACCTGCCGATCGGCGAAGCGCGCCAGTGAAGCCCGACTACTGGGACCGGGCCAAGCGCGCGCTCGCCCGCGGCGACCCGGTGATGGCCGCCCTCATGCGCCGCCACCCGCGGGTGCACCTGGCGCGCCGCGGCGAGCCGTTCATGACGCTCGCGCGCGCGATCGTGGGGCAGCAGATCTCGGTCAAGGCCGCGCAGAGCGTGTGGAACCGGCTCGTCGCCTGCGTTCCGGAAATGACGCCCGCGGGCGTGCTCTCGCGGCGGCCGCCGCGCCTTCGCGCCTGCGGCCTGTCGGACCGCAAGACCGAGTACATCGTCGACCTCGCGCGGCGCTTCGACCGCGGGCTCGTGCATCCGCATCGCTGGCCGGAAATGGGCGACGAGGCGGTGATCGCGGACCTCGTGCAGGTGCGCGGCATCGGCCGCTGGACGGCGGAGATGTTCCTGATGTTCAACCTGCTGCGACCCGACGTCTACCCGCTCGACGACCTGGGCCTGCAGGCCGCGCTGCGCCGCCACTACTTCAACGGCCGCGAGGTGTCGCGCGCCCGGATGCGGCGCCTCGGCGCGCAGTGGTCGCCGTGGCGCTCGGTGGCCACCTGGTACCTCTGGCGGTCCCTCGACCCGGTGCCAGTAGAATACTGAGCCCGTGAAGACCACCTTCCTCGACTTCGAGCAGCCGATCGCCGAGCTCGAGCAGCGCATCGAAGAGCTGCGCTTCGTGCAGGACGACTCCGCGGTCGACATCTCCGAGGAGATCCAGCGCCTGACCAAGAAGAGCCAGACGCTGACCAAGGAGATCTACGCCAAGCTCTCGCCGTGGCAGGTCGCGCTGGTGGCGCGCCACCCGCAGCGGCCCTACACGCTCGACTACGTCGGCATGCTGTTCACCGGATTCGAGGAGCTGCACGGCGACCGCGCCTTCGCCGAGGACGCCTCGATCGTGGGCGGGCTCGCGCGCTTCGACGGCTTGCCGTGCATGGTGATCGGCCACCAGAAGGGGCGCGACACCAAGGAGAAGATCGCGCGCAACTTCGGCATGCCCAAGCCCGAAGGCTACCGCAAGGCGCTGCGGCTGATGAAGATGGCGGAGAAGTTCGAGCTGCCGGTGTTCACCTTCGTCGACACGCCCGGGGCGTATCCCGGCATCGACGCCGAGGAGCGCGGGCAGTCCGAGGCGATCGGCCGCAATCTGTACGTGATGGCGGCGCTGCGCACGCCGATCATCACCACCATCATCGGCGAGGGCGGCTCGGGCGGCGCGCTAGCGATCGCCGTGGGCGACACCACGCTGATGCTGCAATACGCCACCTACTCCGTGATCTCGCCGGAGGGCTGCGCTTCGATCCTGTGGAAGAGCGCCGAGAAGGCGCCCGAGGCCGCCGAGACGCTCGGCATCACCGCGGGCCGCCTGAAGACGCTCGGCCTGGTCGACAAGGTGGTGAACGAACCGGTCGGCGGCGCCCACCGCGATCCGCAGGCCGCGGCGCAGTCGCTGAAGAAGGCGCTGTCGGAGGCGTTTCGCGAGCTGCGTGCCGTGAAGCCCAAGCAGCTCGTCGAGGATCGCCTCGAGCGCCTGATGAGCTATGGCAGGTTCAAGGAAGCCGCCGAGCGCTGACCTGGGCGGGCTGGAGCTGCGCGGCAAGCGCGTCGCCGTCGGGCTGTCGGGCGGCGTCGACTCGGTGGTGCTGCTCGACCTGCTGCGCGAGCGGCGGCGAGAGCTGGGGTTCCGGCTCGAGGCCGTGCATGTGCACCACGGTCTGAGCCCGAACGCCGACGCCTGGGCGCGTTTCTGCCGCGAGCTGTGCCGGGCGTGGAAAGTGCCGCTGACGGTGCGCCGCGTCCGCGTGACGAAGGCCGGGCGCGGGCCCGAGGCGGCCGCGCGCGCTGCGCGGCGCGCGGTCTTCGAGCGCCATCCCGCGACCGCGATCGCGCTCGCGCACCAGCTCGACGACCAGGCCGAGACCGTGCTGCTCAACCTGCTGCGCGGGGCAGGGCGCCGCGGCGCGAGCGCGATGCCCGTTCTCGGCCGGCTCGGCGCCAAGACGCTGCTGCGGCCGCTGCTCGCCGTGCCGCGGCGCGCGATCCTCGAGCACGCTCGCGCGCGCGGCCTGCGCTGGATCGAGGACGAGTCGAACCTCGACGAGGCGCTCACGCGCAACTTCCTGCGACGCCGCGTCGGCCCGCTGCTCGAGACGCGGTTTCCCCGCTGGCGCGAGGCGCTCGCGCGCGCGGCGCGCCACTTTGCGCGCGCGGAGGCGGGTGCGGGCGATGCCTTGCGCGCCCTCCTCGCCGCGCGCGGGCTGCGCGCGCCGAGCGAGGCGAAGCTCGCGGAGATGCTGCGCCAGCTGGCGGGCGGCGGCGCGCGGACGTCGATCGAGCACGACGGCGCGCGGCTGCGCGCCTACCGCGGCGCCGTGTCGATCGCGCCGGCGCGGCCCGCGCCTTCGGGCCGGCTGAAACTGCGCGCGGCACGAGGTCGCGGCATCGACGCCGAGCGATTCGAGCGAGCGCGCGTCACGCTGCGGCCGCGCACGGGCGGCGAGCGCCTGCAGCTCGACCCGAAGCGTCCGCGGCGCACGCTGAAGAACCTCTTCCAGGAAGCGGGCGTGCCGCCCTGGCGGCGCGACCTGCCGCTGATGTATTGCGACGACGAGCTGGTCTGGGTGCCCGGCGTGGGCGTGGCCGCGGCCTGGCGCGCGGCGCGCGGGGCGCGCGGCTTGATTCCCGAGTGGCAGGAGACTTCCTAAGCCCTTGTTTTTACGAAAAACGCAGCGCACGCATGCTAGAATTCCGGGCCAACTTTTACTGCCCTGCACGGAGAACCCGGAATGGCGCTCGAGCGCACCCTGTCCATCGTCAAGCCCGACGCAGTGAAGAAGAACGTGATCGGCCAGATCCTCGCGCGCTTCGAGGCGGCCGGGCTGCGCGTCGTCGCTGCGCGCATGATGCGCCTGTCGCGCGCGCAGGCCGAGGGCTTCTATGCGGTGCACCGCGAGCGCCCGTTCTTCCGCGATCTCGTGGACTTCATGACCTCGGGGCCCGTGCTGGTGCAGGTGCTCGAGGGCGAGGGCGCGATCGCCCGCAACCGGGACCTGATGGGCGCGACCGACCCGAAGAAGGCCGCCAAGGGCACGCTTCGCGCCGATTTTGCCGACTCGATCGATGCCAACGCCGTGCATGGCTCCGACGGGCCCGACACCGCGCGGGTCGAGATCGCGTACTTCTTCGCGTCGTGCGAGGTATTCTCGCGCTGACACGCCAACGATGACACGCGCACGATGACACGCGCATGACGACGAACCTCCTCGATCTCGACGCGGCCGGCCTCGCCGCATTCTTCGCTGCGCTGGAGGAAAAGCCCTT
>Ga0335085_10012127_pt1 | contig 12720 bp, 13 predicted proteins | sample Lox_Sample_45_FD_206712 | JGI IMG/M metagenome (GOLD analysis project Ga0335085, IMG submission 206712) | Soil microbial communities from Loxahatchee National Wildlife Refuge, Florida, United States - Lox_Sample_4.5 | ecosystem: Environmental > Terrestrial > Soil > Wetlands | place: USA...
GCTTTGACCTGGCGGACGAGACAGCTACGAATCATCACGAAGACTGCAAGAGAGTTCGCGACACATTCGCCTCGCCTGAACGAATCCTGGCCGGCAATGCTGCCCGCTGAGGTAGTGTTAACGGTCCCTAGTTGGGGCGGTTGCCCGACGAGTTACGGCGGCGAAAACGGTCGTCGACAGGCTGGCGCCCGTTGAAACCGGCTTCAACGGTGTGCCAGTGCTCGATGCTGGGCTCGCCCATGCGCCAGCACAGCAACACCACCTGGTCGTCGAGACGGCATGGAAAATCGAGCAGTCCCGTATCCAGGTCCTTTACCTGGACGCCGATCGCATCGATCTCAGTGATGGTCTCGCGCACAAGCTTGAGGTGACTCTCCATCTCTGCACGCTGCTTGACCACGTTGCCCACATCGACCTTCATTCCGCCGGACAGATAAATCCTGCGTGCAAGATCCGAAAGCTCCGATTCGACCTGCGCGGCGGCCTGCTTACCATCAATGGCGCGCTTCAACAGCGCTTCCAGTACGTGCAGCAGGGATTGAGCTTCGTCGATGGTGAATGTCTTCATTACGGCAATGCCTTCATTACTAGAATACAGGGGACAAGGGTACAAGGGGACAAGGGGACAAGGGGACGAAGGAGCGAGGGAACCAGGAAAACAGGGGACAGGGGCAGGGCAAGTTCCAGCTGATCGCGGTCGCCACCCTCTTGTTCCCTCGTCCCCTTGTCGCCTCGTACCCTGTATCACCCCACTTCGAGCATGCGGTTGAGAGCCACCCTTGCCCAATGCTTCACTTCAGAACGCACCTGGATGCGATTGACGACTCGGCCCTGCGCGAGGTTTTCCAGCGCCCATGCAAGATGCTGCGGGCTAATGCGGAACATAGTGGTACAGAGGCAACCTGTGTCGTCCAGAGTGATGATCTTCTTTCCCTGCGAAGCAAAGCGCCGGGCAAGGCGATTGACCAGGTGGATCTCAGTGCCGATGGCGAACATGGAGCCTGCGGGCGCATTCTCAACGATCGAAATAAGGCGCTCTGTGGAGCCAAGAGCATCGGCCTTTTGGCATACCTCCCAGCGGCACTCCGGATGAACGATGACCTGGATGCCGGGATATTTGGCACGGACCTGGTCAACATGTCCGGGCAGGAAGCGCTGGTGCACAGCGCAATGGCCCTTCCACAGCACCACTTTGCCGGCCTCCAGATTCTGGCTGGATTGGCCGCCCTGCAGCCCCCGCGGGTCCCACACTGCCATCTCCTCAAGCGGTATCCCCATGGCGTAAGCGGTATTTCGTCCCAGGTGCTGATCGGGCAGGAACAGAATGCGCTTGCCGCGGGCAAAGGCCCACTCCATGGCGGCGCGGCAGTTGGACGAGGTGCAGACCAGGCCGCCGTTCTCGCCGCAGAACGCCTTGATGGCCGCGGTGGAGTTGATATAGGTGAGCGGAATGGTATCGGCGGCGAGGCCGAAGCGCGTCAGCGTGTCCCAGCAGTCTTCCACCTGGGAGATTTCTGCCATGTCGGCCATGGAGCAACCGGCATTCAGGTCAGGCAGAATCACTTGCTGTTCGTTGCGGCCGAGCACGTCGGCGCTTTCAGCCATAAAGTGCACGCCGCAAAAGACTATGTGCCGCGCGCCGGTCTCAGCGGCAATGCGCGAGAGCTTGTAGCTATCGCCAGTGTAGTCGGCAAAGCGAACGACTTCGTCGCGCTGGTAGTGGTGGCCCAGGACCACGGTGGTGGCGCCGAGCTGGGCGCGAGCTGCCCGGATCCGGTCGTCCATGGACTGGTCGGGAAGCGCCAAATAGTTTTCCAGGCCGCAGGCGTCGCCAGAATGCGGCGCGGCAGCCGTTTCCTCAAGCAATACCGGGTTCACAATACTCCGCCTTCAGCCCTGCGACGGTCATCCTGTCCTGTCGCGGGCGGGGATGTTGAAAGCCAAAACGGGCCAGAAGCCCCAATGGGGTCGAGAGCCTAATGGGCCAGCAGCGAATGCGCGGATTTCATTGAGTTTGTTATTGGTGCACTCAATGGAATCCCCATCCGCGGGGATGTTGCAGCCCTCTCACCTGCTTGCAGAATGGATGCGGTTCAGCGCCGGAATAGTGCAAAAGTTAAACCGGTTGAAACCTTCCATGCTTTGTCCATTCTAACGCAAGGGTAATGAGGTCGTGATGCGACCAGACGAACGCCCCTCCGGGACTGCGGTTGGTGTTGTCTGCTATCCCAGGGTTGCCCCTTCGCTTTCGCTCCGGGTCCACCCTGGGCTATTCTCGGGCGTTCCCTCCGGGAACTTTGCCCATTGTCAACAGCCTGTTTTCAAACAGATCTTTCAGGTCGGCTTGGCTACGATCAAGATGACAGTGCTGTGGGTCAGGCAAGTTAGGCGGTCTACTCGCACCGGATTAAACACTTTATCCGCCGGTTTGTGAGCGCCTTGCGCGGGCGGGTATCATAGTAGCTTCATGATTGTTCCTCCTAGAATTGAAGCCGCCAACCTTGGGATGGCGGACTCGCTGATCCTGATGGTGATGGCGCTCGTCGTATTCGGGCCGCGGCGGCTGCCGCAGATCGGCCGTCAGATCGGCAAGCTGATGTATGAGTTCCGCAAGGCATCGAACGACTTCAAGTTCCAGATGGAAGAGGAATTGCGCGCCGCCGAGGAAGCGGACCGGCGCAAGAAGGAAGAAGAGGAGCGTCAGCGCCAGCTTTCCGCCAATCCTCCGGCGCAGATCGAGGCCAGCACCTCCGCTCCCGCAGAAACCCCGGCCCCGGCAGCAGCTGATTCCAGAGACCCGTACGCGTATGGATATGGCGATCTGACCGAAGAACAGCTCCGGACTCAAGGGGCTGTTCCCACGATCCAGCCGCCTTCGACGGGCGAGCCGGTTGCGGCTAATCCGCCGACAGCTGGGGCTGCAGCGGCCGAAGCACAAGTTGCGCCCGACAACGCGGAAACTGCAAGCGCGCAAGATGCATCCGGTGAGGCCACCCAAAATCTTGAAACCGAAGTGAAGCATCCAGCCGCTGAGGATGCAGACAAGACCATCGAACCGGCGGCGCACAATGGTTGACCCTTCAGAGGCAGTAAACATAGCGCGAAAAGCAGTGAGTGAGCGCGCGGACCTTCCGGGCATGAGCCTGATGGAGCATCTAGAGGAACTGCGCAAGCGCATCGTTCACTCAGCTATTTACCTCGCGGTGGGTTTCTTCGTCGCATTCTATTTCCGCGAACAGCTTTACGGCATTGTGCAGGCTCCGCTTCAAAAGCTGAACATGCCGATCAACAAGCTCAACTTTTTCCATCCCATGGATGCGATGAACCTGTACCTGCAGGTAGGCCTGATTGGTGGGGCAATCCTTGCTTCTCCTTTCATTCTTTACCAGGTGTGGCTGTTTATCGCGCCGGGGCTTTACCAGAAAGAGAAGCGGTTTGTTATTCCTTTCATGGCGGCCACTGTTGGACTGTTTCTGGCCGGCGCCAGCTTTGGATACTTCTTTGTGCTGCCCGGCGCGTTGAAGATTCTCATCATGGGCTTCGGCAGCAAGTTCAACCCGGTGATATCGATTGAGGACTACACGGGATTCTTTCTCTCGATCATTCTCGGTTTGGGCGTCAGCTTTGAGCTGCCGATCCTCATCTTCTTCCTGGCGCTGTTCGGCATCGTAAGCCCGCGGTTCCTGTGGAAGCACATCCGCTACGCCATTCTCGCGGTGTTTCTGGTGGCGGCCATCATCTGCCCAAGCCCCGATCCCGCGACGATGTGTGTTTATGCGGTCCCCATGCTTCTGCTGTATGTCGTTGGGATCGGCGTGGCGTGGTGGGTACATCCTTCGAGACGCAAGGCCAAGGAAGCGAAGGAGCAGGCTTCATGAGCCTCTTCTCGCGGTGGAAGAAGATCTCCCGGGTCGCGCGAAATCTGATTCTGCTGTTTGTACCGGCCGTTTGCGCTGCTCAGCCGCACTTTGACGGGGCAAAGGCGTATGAGTATGCGCGCCAGTTTGCCGCCATCGGCCCCCGCTGGCCCACGGGGCCGGGGCACCCGAAGGCGGAAGCTTATTTGCGCGATCACTTTCAACGCGCGCACGACCAGCTAGAAGAGGACGCCTTCACTGCCAATACGCCGATTGGCCCTGTGCCCATGCGCAACTTTATCGTGCGCTATCCGGGCAAGAAGAACGGTGTCATCGTGCTTGCCAGCCACTACGAAACCAACTATCCGCTTCGGAATATTAATTTTGTAGGCGCCAACGACGGAGCCGCAACCACGGGGTTGCTGATGGTCATCGGCGACCGGCTGCATGCGGCGACCGCGGGCGGCAAGAAGCTCGACGGCTACTCGGTCTGGCTGGTGTTTTTTGACGGCGAAGAGGCGATCAACACCTGGTCGCGTTCGGATTCGACATACGGCAGCCGCCATCTTGCCGCCAAGTGGGGCCGTGATGGAACGCTGGGCCAGATCAAGGCCTTCATGCTGGCCGACATGATTGGCGACAAGGATCTCGACATACAGCGCGAGACGAGTTCGACCGGCTGGCTGGTGGCTCTTGCAGGTCAGGCCGCCAAGAAGTTCGGCTACGAGCGTTATTTTTTCCAGCGCGACATGCCGGTGGAAGACGACCATCTGGCTTTCCTCGATCGGGGAGTGCCTTCGATTGACGTGATTGATCTGGATTACGGACCGAACAACAGTTACCACCACACGGCCCAGGACACCATGGACAAAGTGAGCGCGCACAGCCTGACGATTGTTGGCGATGTGTTCATGGAGATGATCCGTTTGATCGACATGCGGTAAACAGCCTCCCTTTATACTGAGGAGTTATCAGCCACGAAGTTTTTGTGGGCCCCGATCGGCTCAAGGAAGAGGACAGAACTTTGGCGCAAGCGGAAATCGGCATCATCGGCGGCAGCGGGCTTTACACGATGCCCGGATTCACAAACATTCAGGAAGAGCAAGTGGAGACGCCATTCGGCGAGCCGTCGGATGCAATTGTGCTGGGCGAGCTGGAAGGCCGCAAGGTGGCGTTCCTTGCGCGGCACGGCCGCGGGCATCGCATCATGCCTTCAGAGCTGAACTTCCGCGCCAACATCTACGCTTTCAAAAAGCTCGGCGTGGAGCGCATTATTTCGGTTTCTGCCGTGGGCTCGTTGAAGGAAGAACACAAACCCACTGACTTTGTAATGCCGGATCAGTTTATCGATCGCACCTTTCACCGCGTGTCCACATTTTTCGGCGAAGGAATCGTCGGCCACGTGGCATTCGGCGATCCGGTGTGCGCAACGGTGGCCAAGGCTGCAGCGGACGCCTGCGCTCAGGTGAATGTGGTGGGCAAACTGGGAGGCACCTACGTGTGCATGGAAGGCCCGCAGTTTTCCACGAAAGCCGAGTCGAACCTGTATCGGAGCTGGGGCGCCGACGTGATCGGCATGACCAACCTTCAGGAAGCCAAGCTGGCACGCGAAGCGGAGATTTGCTACGCAACCGTGGCCATGGTGACCGACTACGACTGCTGGCGGGAAGGGCACGACTCCGTAACAGTGGAAGAGATCGTGGCCGTGCTGCACAAGAATGCCGATAACGCGAGCAAGGTAGTAAAGGCAGCCGTAGCGGCCATGCCGCACGAACGAAAGTGCACCTGCGCGTCGGCGGCAAGATTCGCAGTGCTGACGCAGCCGGACGCCATAGCGGATACCGCGAAGGAACGCCTGAAGCTGCTGTTCGGCAAATACATGGGCTGGTAATCCGGAAGCGGAGTCATCAGAACAGTTGTCAGATGACAGTGGACAGTTATCAGTTGTTTTGTGAAAGATTCAGGGCATGTTAACCCGGGTCTCAAAATCGAGAACAGCGGCACCCAGCAGGTCGAGAGGACATTGAATGGCAATTACGGTGGTAGGCAGCGTTGCGTACGATTCGATTGAAACTCCCGTGGGGCGCAGGGAGCGTTGCCTTGGCGGCGCTGCGACTTATTTTTCCTTGTCGGCAAGCTTTTTTACCGATGTGCGCGTCATCGCCGTGGTAGGCGAGGATTTTGGGCCCGAACAGGAAGCTGTTCTCACCAGTCGCAAGATCGATACGCGCGGCATTGAGCGCGCCGCCGGCAAGAGCTTCTTTTGGGAAGGCTCCTACATGGAGAACCTGAACGAAGCCAAGACGCACAAGACCGACCTGAACGTATTTGCATCTTTCGAGCCGAAAATCCCTGATGCTTATCGTGACTCGGAGTTTCTGTTCCTGGCCAACATCGATCCGGTGTTGCAACGGCGCGTGCGCGAAGCCATGCCCGGCGTAAAGCTAGTGGCAGGCGACACGATGAATTACTGGATCAAGGATCATCGACCAGCTCTGCTTGAAGTGCTGAAGGGCCTCGATATCCTGCTTATCAACGACACAGAAGCACGCATGCTGGCCGGCAACAACAACCTTGTGCATGCTGCACGCGGGGTGATGGCAATGGGGCCAAGCTCGCTGATCGTAAAACATGGCGAGTATGGCGCGACCCTGTTCCACAAAGCGGCTGCAAACACCGATGGCGCGGAGCGCACATTTCGCGCGCCGGCGATGCCACTGGAAGAAGTAGTGGACCCAACCGGCGCTGGCGACAGCTTTGCCGGCGGATTTTTTGGCTACCTTGCTGCGCAACCTGAAGTTACTCCGGCATCCTATCGCAACGCCATGTTTTACGGCAGCGTGATGGGCTCGTTCGCCGTGGAGCGTTTTGGAACCGAGCGGCTCGAAATGCTCTCGAGGGACGAGATCGACGCTCGCTTCCGCCAGTTCCGCGAGTTAACGCACCTTGACTGAAACCGTTGTCGAAACACGGCCATCCCGCAAGCGCTCGACGATTACACGAGCCGAGTGGGTGGCGGTGTTGATTTCCACGCTCGCCGCATCAGCAGGGGCGATTGCGTGGAGCTGGCGCAAGGATGCGCTGTTGAACTACGGCGACGCCGTGGCGCATTTGCACATTGCGCGGCGCGTGCTCGATTGTCACCAGCCGCGGCTCTCGCAGCTGGGTTCGGTCTGGCTGCCGCTGCCGCACATTCTGCTGTTGCCTTTCGTGCAGGTGTATAGCTGGTGGGCCAACGGCATTGCGGGCATCGCACCTTCGGCACTGGCTTACATTGCCGCGTGCGCCGGACTCTATCGGCTGGCGCGAAACTGGATGTCCCCGGCCGCGGCAGTGCTGGCGCTGGTTTTCTTTGCCGCCAATCCAAACATGTTGTATCTGCAGACAACGGCGATGACGGAACCGCTGTTTGTGTGCGAGATGATCTGGATGGTGGTGTGGTTGGTGGAATGGCGCACCAGCCTGGATGAAGACCCGCAGCGCGCCGAGGGCAAGCTTAAGTGGATTGCCGCAGTGCTGCTGGCCGCGATCTTTACGCGCTATGACGGGTGGATTCTGGCGCTGATTTCGTGGACCTCAATCGGCGTCTGGCTGCTGCGTCGGGGCCGCCTGGGTTCGCGCCTCTTCTGGGCCGCCAGCGCCGTAATCGTTGCGGCTCCAATTGCGTGGTTTATTTACAACGCCGTGGCATTTGGCGACTGGCTTTATTTCGCCCGTGGGCCTTACTCAGCCAAGGCGATCGAATTGCAAACAGCAAGTCACGGCGCCGGACCGCCGCACCCGGGCTGGCACGATCCCTGGGTGGGGCTTCTGTTTTACGTCAAGGTGTCGGAGATGGATGCGGCGGCATTGGCCTGGGGCAACAAATTGCTGATCCTGAGCGTGATCGGCACAGCGTGGGGCTGGGTGACATCGCATCGGCGCGGGTTTGACTGGGCGCTGCTGCTTTGGCTGCCGGTTCCCTTCTATGCCTACTCGCTGGCATATGGTTCGGTACCGATTTTTCTGCCGCCGTGGTGGCCGCACTCCTGGTACAACACGCGTTACGGAATGGAATTGCTGCCCGCGCTGGCTTTGGGCGTGGGATTCGCGGCGGCGTTCCTACTGGCGGGAGTACGCGAGTTCAAGCCGGCGTGGCCAAAGTTTGTTATGGCGCTGCTCATGGCGCTGGTTGCCCTGAACGCATGGAAGCTGGTACGTGAAGGTCCGTTGGTCTATGTTGAGGGGACCAAGAACAGAGAGGCGCACCGGCCATATCAGCTCGCCATTCCGTCTGCACTGCGCGCTTTGCTCAAGAAGCAGCCGAATGCAACAATTCTGATGGAGACTTCAGTCGATCCGGAGATCGTGGCGCTGACAGGGATTCCGCTACGGCAGACGATCAACGAGGCCGACCTTGCCATCTGGGAAGAAGCGTTGGCCGCGCCGGCTGCGCATGCCGGCATCGTTCTGGCCTTTGACGGCGATGCCGTGGATCGCGCTGTGAAGGCTCATCCGGAGGGTCTGACGCCTGTTCAGCGGTTTACGACGAAAGGGCAACCGTCGGGGACACTTTACGTGTCCAATGCTTCAGCCTCATTCCGCATCCGCGGCGGGGCCGAGACGGTGTTAGCATCGGGCAAGGCGACACCCGCCGTTGATTTCTTTTCTCATTTGGAGGAAGAGTGATTCCATTTGCCAAGGCGCACGCGTGCGGCAACGATTTTCTGATCGTGCACGAAGATGCCGCGGCGGGCCATGATCCTGCGGAACTGGCGCGCCGTCTCTGCGCGCGCAACACTGGCGTGGGCGCTGATGGCCTTGAATATTTCGCCTGGAAGATCGTTGAGCCCTCCCAGAACGGAGCAGGACGCATCCGTTTGTACAACGCCGATGGATCGATTGCGGAAATCAGCGGCAACGGCACGCGTTGCGTGGCCGCGTGGATGACCGAGGAGCTGGATCTGAAGCCGGGCGACAATCTCGCCATTGAGACCGATGCCGGTTTGCGCATCTGCCGTGTAAACGCGCGCGGGAGAGGTTCTGTTGACGTGACGACGGAGATGGGTGTGCCGGACTTCAAGCCGCATACGCTCAAGCTCGTTGACGGAGCCGAAGTGATTGGCGTGGAGGTTTCGACCGGCAATCCGCATTTTGTCATCCTTGTTGAAAATGAGACTTTCAAGGTTGCCGGCAGAGATTGGACTTCGATTGGCGCGGAAATCTGCGTGCACAAGGATTTCCCAAACCAGACCAACGTGGAATTTGTACGCATCGTCGATGATCACGAAATTGAGATCCGCATCTTTGAGCGCGGCGTTGGCCCCACAACATCATCCGGGACCGGCAGTTCCGCATCGGCAACGGCCGTGATGGCGCTGCGGCGCTGCATTTCGCCGGTAAATGTCGTTGCTCCGGGTGGCCCGCAGACTGTTGAGTGGGAAGGTCCGGGTACGGAACTTCGGCTCACTGGTCCAGCCTCGTTGATTGCGCGCGGAGAGGCCTGGTAGCGATGTCCATTGAAAGCGCCAGCCTGCTGAAGCCTCCTGCCATTCGCGCTGGCGCGGGCCTCAGCATCGTTGCGCCCGCGTCGTCTGCCCAATTGGAACGAGTCGAGAAAGGCGTGGCCGCTCTGCGCGAACTCGGCTTTACGCCAGCCCTTGGCCGAAACACTCTCCATCGCGGACCGCTGTATTTTGCCGGTACGCCGGAGCAACGGCTCACCGACCTGCACGCCGCCTTCGCTAATGAAAGCACCGCGGCGGTCATGTGCCTGCGCGGAGGGTACGGTTCCAACTACATACTCGATGGCCTTGATCTCAACCTGATTCGCAAGCATCCCAAAGTATTTTTCGCATACAGCGATCTGACCGGCGTGCAGTTGTGCTTGTTGGATGAACTTTGTATTCCCGCATTTCACGGCCCGATGGCTGCGGCGGATTTTTATCTCGCCGACGGCGTCCACATGGCTAGCTTTCACGCCGCGATCTCCGGCGCACCATATCAGGTTGGCGCGGCTGAAGGTTTGCGATTGCTGAAGCCCGGCATCGCCAGTGGCACACTGTACGGCGGTTGCCTCAGTATTCTTGTGTCGCTGCTGGGCACCGCATGGGAACCACGCACGGAAGGCAAGCTGCTCTTCATCGAAGACGTTGGAACAAAGCCTTATCAGGTTGACCGGATGCTCTGGCAGCTTCGCCTTGCGGGCAAGCTTGAGGGAGTGCGCGGAATCATCTTCGGCGAAATGCTTGAATGCGTATCCGCAGGAGCGGCCCCGGATCTGCTGGATAGAGCCATTCTAAACGCGCTCGACGGATTTCAAGGGCCGATTGCAATCGGCCTGCGCAGCGGGCATGTTTCGCGGCAGAACGTCACACTCACATTCGGAGTCGAGGCAAAACTAACAGCAGGCGAGCAGACAGAATTGCAAATTCTTGAGGCGGCGGTTCAAGGATGACAGGCAAGGCACGGCATATTCACCTGAGCGGAATTTGCGGAACGGCAATGGCGTCGCTGGCCGGACTTTTACAGCTGGAAGGCCATCGCATCACAGGCTCTGATAAAGCGGCTTATCCGCCCATGAGCGATCTGCTCAACTCTCTCGGGATTCCGGTTGCTGAGCCTTATGCGGAAACGAACCTCGATCCTGTACCGGATCTTGTCGTGATCGGCAACGCGCTTTCACGCGGCAATCCTGAAATTGAACGCGTACTCGATGAGCGTATTCCCTTCACTTCGATGGCGGCGCTGTTGCGCGAGGAATTTTTGCCGGGCCGCGAATCGCTGGTGATTGCGGGAACACATGGCAAGACCACAACAACCAGCATGCTGGCGTGGATCTACCAGGTTGCATCGCGCGAGAAACCCGAGCTGGAACCTTCGTTCCTGATCGGCGGCGTCGCAGAAAACTTCGGGTCAAGCTTTCAACTGCGGCCCACTCGCACATTCATCCTCGAGGGCGACGAGTACGACACCGCGTTCTTCGACAAGGGTCCGAAGTTCCTTCACTATTTCCCTGACGCGCTGGTCCTGACGCATGTTGAGTTCGATCACGCCGATATTTACGCCGACCTGGCTGCAGTAAAGACTGCATTCAAGCGGCTCGTGAACCTGGTTCCGCGCCGCGGCCTCATTGTGGCTTACGATGCCAGCGAGAGCGTAACCGAGTGCATTCAGAATGCGTTGTGCCGGGTGGAACGCTACGGATTCTCTGAGTCGGCAGACTGGCAGCTTAAGAATCTGCGCCATGCCGACGGCGCTACGCGCTGGGAAGTGTGGCACGGCGGCGCGCTTTGGGGCGAGATGGAAATGCAGATGGCAGGCGAGCACAATGCGTTGAACGCGACCGCCGCTGCCGCTCTTGCATTTGGCCAGGGCGTAAGCAGGACGGCAATTCAGCAGGCGTTGGCTACGTTCAAGAGCGTGAAGCGGCGGCTTGAGTTGCGAGCGCGGATTGCCGGCATCGATGTGATTGAAGATTTCGCCCACCATCCAACGGCTATTCGCGAAACGCTGCGCGCGCTGCGCTCGGTCTATCCCAAGGCGCGGCTGTGGGCGGTGCTTGAGCCGCGTTCAAACACATTGCGGCGCAAAGTGCTTGAAGAGGAGTTGATCGCCAGTCTTCGCATGGCTGATCACGCTGTTTTGGCGGGCGTTTACCAGCAACAGCGCATTCCGGATGCGGAACGGCTGCATCCTGAGGATGTGGTGCAAAGGCTCAACGACGAAGGCACGCCGGCTGAACTGCTGCCCGACGCCGACGCGATCGTTAACGGAATTGCGCCGCGCCTCGCACCTGGCGATGTGGTGGCAATTCTGTCGAATGGCGGCTTCGACGGCATTTACGAGAAACTCCCGGCTCGACTGATAGAGCTCCATCCCTGAAGGCGCAAATCACGGCATGCTCGCTTCTCTCATCTTCATCACCATCATGATCGTCACCGGAATCCCGACGGCGGTCCTGTTCATTCCGTGGTGCTGGCTGACGGGAAACGTATTGCCCCTCTATAAGGGAACGCGCTTTATGCTCTCAAGCAGTTGCCGGCTGGCGGGTGTGCGCTTTCGCGTCGAGGGCCGTGAACGCATTCCCGGCGATCGAGCCTGCATCTTTATGTCGAATCATGTTTCGAATCTCGACCCGCCGGCTCTGATCTCACTGATTCCCGGGCGCACCTCGGCGTTCCTGAAACGATCGCTGATGAAGATCCCCATTCTTGGCACCGGCTTTCGCCAGGGCGAGTTCATCCCAGTCGATCGCAGCGGAAACGCATCGGCCGCGAAGGAGAGCGTTGCCGCTGCGGAACGCGTGCTGGCAAAAGGCGTCCACATCACCACGTTTGTTGAAGGTACCCGCTCGAAGGACGGCCGCATGCTGCCCTTCAAGAAGGGCCCATTTTTTCTGGCCATGAACACCGGTGCGCCGTGCATTCCGGTTTCAATTTACGGCACTGAGAATATTCTTCGCAAAGGCAGCGTGCGCATGCATCCGGGCGACGCATTCGTTACCTTTCATGAGCCTGTTGATCCGGCTGCATTCAAGACCCGCGAAGAGCTTATGCAGGCTGTTCGCGTCGCAATCGCCTCCGGGCTGCCGGAATGGATGCGAACATAGAAGTAGCCTGCAATACTTTTGGCGAGGTGGCGCTTCAAATTATTTTCCGCCAATGGAAATCAACGCATGATCGTTTCGCTTTTCGTCTTTATCGTGGTCGTCGTCTTAAGCATTCCCTCGGCGGTGGTCTTTATTCCGCTGGTCATCATCACTGGCAATCCAACGCCGCTCTATAACGTGGCCTGCGCAATCGTGCGCGCTGCGTTCCGCGTTGCGGGCATTCGGCTGGAAGTGAGCGGGCGAGAGAATTTCCCCGCAGGCCATGCATGCATC
>Ga0335085_10012129_pt1 | contig 12719 bp, 10 predicted proteins | sample Lox_Sample_45_FD_206712 | JGI IMG/M metagenome (GOLD analysis project Ga0335085, IMG submission 206712) | Soil microbial communities from Loxahatchee National Wildlife Refuge, Florida, United States - Lox_Sample_4.5 | ecosystem: Environmental > Terrestrial > Soil > Wetlands | place: USA...
GGCTCGGCGCTGTGGCACGGCAGGCAGGTGCCGGTTGACACGGTCCGCGAGGAGATCATCGCGGCCAACCGCCAGCTGTCCGAGCGCGGGCTGCGCGTGCTCGCGTTCGCCGCACGGGATCTCACCACCGAGATGATGACCCAGGCCATGACCGACCCGATGGCCGTCGTCACCGATCTCGTCTTCGTCGCGCTTGTCGGCATCATGGACCCGCTGCGCACCGAGGCCAGGGACGCCGTCCGCGCCGCACTCGGCGCCGGGATCGACGTGCGGATGATCACCGGCGACCACACTGTCACCGCGCGGGCGATCGCCGACGAGCTCGGCCTCGGGCGCGGCGTGATCACCGGCGCCGAACTCCAGCACCTGACCGACGCCGAGCTGGCGAGCAGGCTACCTGAACTGCACGTGTTCGGCCGGGTGGCGCCCGAGGACAAGCTGCGGCTCGCCAGGCTCATGCAGGAATCGGGCGACGTGGTCGCGATGACCGGCGACGCCGTCAACGACGCCGCGGCACTCAAGCAGGCCGACATCGGCGTCGCCATGGGCAGCGGCTCCGAGGTGTCCAAGCAGGCGGCCAAGATCGTGCTGACCGACGACAACTTCGCGACGCTAGTGCACGCGGTGGACCTGGGCCGCGACATCTACCGGCGCATTTCCTCCTACGTCAAGCTGCAACTGACGATCCTGTCCTCGGTGCTCCAGCTGATGGTGTACGCGACCATACTCAATATCAACCACGGCATCGCACTGTTCCCGCTCCAGCTGCTGTTCTGCAAGTTCTTCGTGGTGATCACCGTGGTGATCGGCTTCATCGCCGACGTGCCCGACCCCGGCGTGATGCAGCGGCCGCCGCGCAAGCCTGGCACCAAGATGGTCAACAGGCCGCAGCTGATCCGCTGGTTCGCCAGCGGCTTCATCGTGGCGGCCATCGCGCTCGGCGTGCTCGAGTGGGGCCCAGGTAAGCCGAGCACGACGCACGCGTCGGTCAACATGACCATGGCCTTCGCCATCATCTCGTTCAGCGCGGTCAACCTCGGCCTGGTCATGCGGCGCGAGCGAGAGCCCGCCTGGTCGCGGCCGGTCTTCCCGTACCTGGGATGGATCATCCTCGGCTGGACCATCACCTGGGCCGCGGTAGAGCTCGGCATGTTCCAGCGGCTGCTTAACACGCAGTCGCTGACCGGCGGGCAGTGGCTGACGGTGCTCGGACTGTCGCTTGTCATGCCGCTCGCGGTCGGCGCGGACAAGGCCATCCAGCTGCGCCGCCAGCGCGAGACACCGACGGCTACGGGGCTCCCTGCCGTGCCCGCCGTCCCCGCGTCCAGGGCTTGACGCGAGGCATCCGGAGTACGCCGAACCCGTTCAGGAGAGGACTGGCGACGAATGGCGGACAAGAGTGCCGAACGGATCGCGGAGCTGATCAAGCCGCTGCGGGTCAAGCCGGGATCCACGGTAAAGCTGGCCAAGGACTTCGACCCCGGCTACAAGGCCGGCTACGTGAAGAAAAAGGACGCTGTGCAGATAATGCGGCGTGGCATCGCGATGCTGTGCGACTACCAGGCACGGCTTGCCGCCCAGGACACGCACGGGGTCCTTGTGTGCCTCCAGGCGCTCGACGCCGCGGGCAAGGACGGCACGATCCGGCACGTCATGAGTGGGGTGAACCCGCAGGGGGTGCACGTCACCGGCTTCAAGGTGCCGTCTGCCGAGGAACTCGACCACGACTACCTGTGGCGTTTCAACCACCACCTGCCCGCCCGCGGTGACATCGCCATCTTCAACCGGTCGCACTACGAGGAGGTCCTCGTGGTGCGGGTGCACCCGGAGAACCTGAGCCGCCAGAAGCTCCCGGAGAAGGCCAAGCGGCGGGGCGTGTGGCAGCGCCGTTACCGTGAGATCAACGACTGGGAACGTTACCTGAGCGACAACGGGTTCCACATCGTCAAGATCTTCCTGAACCTGTCCAAGGAGGAGCAGCGGACCCGGTTCTTCAAGCGGCTCGACCTGCCGGAAAAGAACTGGAAGTTCTCCGGCGCCGATGTCCTCGAGCGCAAGCGCTGGGACGACTACCAGGATGCCTACTCGGAGATGCTGTCCGCGACGAGCACCCCGTGGGCTCCGTGGTACGTCATCCCCGCCGACCACAAGTGGTTCGCCCGGCTGTGCGCGGCCGCGATCCTGGTGGACACCCTGATGGGCATCGATCCGCGGTACCCGGAAGTGGGCAAGGAGCGGCGCCAGGAACTGCTCGCCATCAAGGGCGAGCTCGAGGCGCAGGCGCCCAAGGGGGCCGCGGCCGATCCGTTCGCGGCTGAGCGGGCCGCCAAGGAGGCCAAGGCGACCGCCGGCAAGGGAGCGAAGGGCGGAAAGGGCGGAAAGAAGGCCAAGGCCTGACAACTTCCCATACCTGGACATACAGCGACAAGGGACCTTCTCTACGGTTAGGTCCATGACGGAACCAGTGAACGGCGGACCGGCGCTGACGTTCCCGTGCTCCCGCCGATCGGCGAGTGCGAACCGCCGCGGCACGGCCTGTTGCGAGGCACCACGGTCTGCCTGGACCCCGCCACCAGCTTCACCATCACTCCGGACGGCCCGCTGGTGACCGGGAAGGGCGAGTTCCGTGCCTGGTTCCGTGACGACGACACCGACCTAGTGGACACGGTGGGCCTGCTCTACGCGGCGGACGCCCTGCCGCCCGCGACCGCGGGGATCACGCTTACCGGATGGGTGCCGACGCTCGACCTCACCGTCTATATCCGGGCGCTGCCCGCCCCCGGCCCGCTCCGGCTGCGCATGCGCGCGCAGATGATCCAGGACGGCTTCGCCGACGAGGTCTGCGAGGGGTGGGACTCGCGCGGCCGGCTGGTCATGCAGGCCACGCAGCTGGCCGCCCTCCGGCATCCGGATGGACGTCACGCCTAGGCCGGCGGTCACGCCGTCAGGCATTTAGGCGGGCTGTTTAGGCGGGGCCGAAGCGGACCCGCAGGCCGTGGCGGCGGAGCATCGACATGAACCACACGACCGACGCCGCAGTGCCCGCCACCACCCCGGCGACGGTCACCACCGTGGTGAACAGCAGAAACACCGGGACCGGCTCGAACACGAGCAGGAACACAAGGCCGACGGTGGAGACCGCGAAGATTCCCGCCCACAGCCAGGTCACCCCGCGGAAGAAGCGGTCGAGGCCCGCGTGCGTGGCCGATGGCCTGCGCAGCGCTACCACCTCGGCGGCCAGCTGGGCCACCAGCGGCCGGCCGGTTGGCGCGGTCCTGGCGAACAGGAGGCACATCGCCAGGTTCGCGAGCGGGAACTGAAGCAGGAACAGCAGCATGCTGCCGGTCGCGATGACCAGCACGGTCTGCAGGGTGAGCACCAGGCCGGAGATGACCAGCAGGCCGGGGACGCTGCCGGTCAGCAACTTGCGCGCCACCGCGGTAAGCCACACCGTCGCGGTCGCCGCCGCCATGCCCGTCCCCTGTCCGCCGAGCAGCTCGCCGACGGCGTAGGCGGCGACGGGCAGGCCGAGGGACTCGGCGAGGTTCCAGCCCGCGGTCAGCGCGAGCCTGGCCGGCCGGGGCATCTCGAGATCCCTGAGCACGGGCAGGTCACGATCGCCTGCCCCATGCCGGGTCGCGGAAGCCGCGGGCGCATCAGCGGCCTCCCCGGTGTCCGCGGATGAATGCTGGCGGACGCGCTCTCGCGGGATCATGTTGCTCCTCACTGGCCTTCGGTCCCTTCGGCCACTCCGAGCCGGCCACTGGGATCAGCTTCTTCCCGCCCGTCCAGGGGACTAAGCCAGGATTTTGCTCTGAGATCTCCGTGACCGACCAGGGGGTTCAGTCTGTGCCGGCACCATGGCGGGCAGCCCAAGCGAGCGCGCATCCTCGCGCCTCACCTCCGCCACTAATGCCCCGCTGTAACTACAGCACCATCCTTCCCGTTTTTAATCCGGCACGTCGCCTCCGCCGGGGCACCGCGCCCGTTCAGGGCGCGAGGATAATGTGCCGCGAATGTCTGGCTTGTTATGAATTTCCCGAATTCTGCCGCGGGGTGGGCGGGCATGCGGGGTGGGCGGGCACCGGGAGCGCCGGCGGCAGGGGGTGGGACGTGCCTACGACCGCGTCAGCCCAGCGCGGACCAGACCAGCTTGGACAGGTGGCTGATCGTTTCTATGCCGTACTTCTCGGTCGCGGTGCCGGTGCTGAAGACGGCGATCAGGTAGTCGCGGCCGCCGCCTGAGACCCAGCCGACGCTGTTGACCTGCCAATTCGAATTCACGCCGTCGAGCGGCAGCCAGCCGTTCTTCAGCGCCACGGTCACGCCTGCGGGGACGCCGGCCGACACGCCCCAGCGCTGGCCGGGGGCGACGTGCTCGAGCAGGGACAGCGCGTAGGAGCGGGCGGCGTGCGACAGCAACGGCTGCTCCCCGGGCACGACGAGCTGCCGCAGCAAGACAAGCTGGTCATACGGAACGGTGGTGGTCAGCCCCCAGCCCGGCCACGGGAATCCTGAGCAGGTCACGCACGACGAGGGGGTCGTCCGCGTCAGCCCGGCTTCGTCGTTGTAGGCGGCGAGGCCGCCGGCGCCGCCCGCCTTGTCCCACAGGCTGGTCGCCGCGTCGTTGTCGCTGTCCTCGATCATGGAGCGGGCCAGGGACTTGTCCGCCGCCGACAGCCCGGAAACGCCGCCGCGGGCGAGCAGCGTCTCAAGGATATCGAGCTTGACGACGCTGGCCTCGGCCTGGACCGGCCCGTCGCCGAGCCGCCAGGACTGCCCGGTGGCCACGTCGTAGACGGCAGCCCGCACGGTGCCCGCGCGGCCCGCCACCCAGGCGGCCGCGGCGCCGGACAGCGGGTTGGCGGCTGGGGAGCCAGGCGACGATCCCTGCGGCGCCATCGCGGCCTGAGCGGCGGCGGAACCCGACGGCCCGCCGGAACCCACCGCGCCCCGAACCCCCGACGCGTCGGCGGCAGGGTCCGCACCGTGGCCGCGCAGCACGACGAACAGGCCGATAACAAGCACGAGGGCCGCGGCCACGGCGACCGCCGCGCCAGCGACGGCGCGACCGGTGCTCACCATGACCGCTGCCCTCCTCGCGGACCCCGGGACTCATCCGGGGCCCGTAACGCACTAATCCGGACCGATCAGGGCCCGGAAGCTACCGGGGCATCATATGCGGCACGGCGCGGACAGGACGTTTATTCCTTCTTCTCCTCCTCGCCGACTGCCTCGCTGGGCGCCTCGCTGGCGTCCTCTTCGGCCGCCTCCTCTTCGGCCTCCTCCTCAGCGGCCTCCTCCTCAGCGGGGGCTTCGCCCTGGGTCTCGCCGAGCGCCTCGGCCACGGACCCGTCCAGTACCGCGCTCGCCTCGACCTCCGAGCCGCGCAGCAGGTACGCGGAGTGCAGCCGCTCGGGGTGTTCCTTGAGCTCGGCCGCCGTGCCCGAGTAGCGCAGCACGCCGCCCTCCATCACGTGCGCCCCGGTGGCCAGGGACAGCGCGACGGTGGCGAACTGCTCGATGAGCAGGATGCCGACGCCGCTCGCGGCCACCTCGCGGATCACCGGGATCAGCTGGTTGACGATGACCGGAGCGAGACCGAGCGACAGCTCGTCGATGAGGATGTACTTCGGCTGCGAGACCAGCGCCTGCGCGAGCACCACCATCTGCTGCTCGCCACCGGACAGCAGCCGGGCGGGGACGGTGAGCCGCTGGCCGAGCCGGGGGAACAGCTCAAGCGCGCGGGCCCGCCCCTCGGCTGCGCCCTGCTTGTTCAGCGCGTAGGTCGCGACCTTGATGTTGTCGTCGACGGACAGGTCGGGCAGCAGCCGCCGGCCCTCGGGGACAATCGCGATGCCCGCGGCGCGGATCCGCTCGGGACGCCTGCCCGCCAGTTCTGTCCCGTCGAGCAGCACCGAGCCTGGGCGCGGCCGCAGCACCCCGCCGACGGCGAGCACCAGGGATGACTTGCCCGCGCCGTTCGGCCCGAGCAGCGCGGTGACCTCCCCGGCCGGCACCGTGATGGTCACGTCCTTGACCACCGGCCGGCCGCCGCGCTCGACGGTGATGTCACGGAGTTCCAGCTGGGACACGTTAGATCACCTCCGCCGTTCCGAGGTAGGCGCGCATCACGTTCTCGTCGCGCAGCACCTGCGCGGTCGGGCCGGACGCGATCAGCTTGCCGAAGTCGAGCACGGCGGTGGTGCCGCAGACCGCGGAGACCAGGGACATGTCGTGGTCCACGAGGATGGTGAGCGCGCCGGTGTGCTCGGGGATGTTCTTGATGACGCCGGTCAGGTGCTCGGTTTCGGTGTCGGGCAGGCCGGCGGCCGGCTCGTCGAGCAGCACGAGCCGCGGCTTGCCCGTGACGGCGCGGGCCACCTCAACGAGGCGGCGCTGGCCGGCGGTGAGCGACCCGACCCGCGCGCTAGGCGAGATGCCGCCGCCGACGAACTCGATGGCGGCGAGCACGTCCGCGCGGCGCGCGGACCCGCGCAGCGCGGAGTGGATCATCGCCACATTGTCGTAGACGCTGAGCGCGGAGATCGCCTGCTCGGTCTGGAAGGTGCGGCGGATGCCCCACCGGGCGCGGCGGTAGTGCGCCATGCGCAGCAGGTCGTCGCCGAACGCGGTGACCGAGCCGGAGGCCGGGCGGACGAAGCCGGACAGCACGTTGAAGAACGTGGTCTTGCCTGCGCCGTTGGGGCCGATGAGGCCGCACACGCCGCTGTCGAAGTGCAGGTTCATGCCGTCGAGCGACGTCACGCCGCCGTACCTGACGGTGAGGTCGGTGACCTCGATCATGTCGCGTCGCCGCCCTTCGTGCCAGAAGCAGTGCCACTCAAGGCTGAGCCGCCCGAGGCTGGCGCGCCCGCGTGATGTGCCCCGGCTGGCCGCCGCCAGAGCATGCTGATCAGCCCGTACAGCCGCCGCATGTCCTTGGGGAACTGGTCGGCGAGCCCGCCGGGCGCCGTCACGAGCACCTGCATGACGCCGACGCCGAACAGGATGATCAGCCAGTCGTCAGGCACGCCCCACAGCTGGTAGAGGGCGGAGGGCAGGAACGCCTGGAGGAACGCGGCGATGACCGCGCCTGTCAGGCTGAACACGCCGCCCATCAGCACCACGGCGAGCAGCTCGATCGAGTTCTGGATCGGGAAGTTGATCGAGTACAGGTAGCGGTCAGCCCCCGCGAGCAGCGCGCCGGCCACGCCGGTGACGAACGACGCGAGCGCCATCGCCCAGAGCTTGTAGAACGTGGTGTTGATGCCGGCCGCGAGCGCGGACGGCTCGCTCTGCCTGATCGCCGCCCATGCCCGGCCAGGCCGGGTCCGCAGGTGCGCGAAGACCAGCAGGAACATCACGATCGCGACGATCACGGAGAACCGGTAGTAGGCCGGGTCGGTGCCGGCGAACGATGGCCTGCGGATCGACGGGATGTGCACCGTCGAGCCGTTGTAGCCGGAGAAGCCGCCGCCGCCGTTGGGGAAGTTGAGCGTGGCCTCGACCACGATCACGCCGCCCGCCAGCATCAGCGTGATCAGCGCCAGGTACAGGCCGCGCATCCGCAGCGCGGGCAGCGTGATCAGCGAGCCGATGATCATGGTGACGAGCCCGGCCTCGATGGCGACCAGGATGAACGGCTGGCCGGTGCCGAACAGCAGCCGCGCGCCGGTCCACGCGCCGATGATCAGCACGGCGAGCTGGCCGAGTGAGTACAGGCCGACCCGGCCGACGAGCAGCCCGAGTCCGAGGGTGACGATCGAGTAGATGGCGACCTGGGTCATCGTGTCCGTGTAGTAGCCGTTCATCAGCGGCGGCAGCGCGAACAGGGCGAGCAGCAGCAACGCGGTGATGACCACGGCCCTGGTGAGCGTGGGGCGGTCGGGGCGCGACAGCAGGCGCGGCGACGGCGGCGCCTTGGGCCCGGCGGTGTCGATCACGTCAGCCCTCCTCCCTCGACCCGGTCATCACCTGGTGCCTGGACACGACGAGCAGCGCGATCGCGGCGAGCACGAACGGCGTCATGTCCCGGTAGTCGGTGAGCTGGAGTATCGGCGTGAGCAGGTCGTGCACCAGGCCGATCACCAGCGCCGCGGCGAAGGTGATCCAGATGGAGCGGAGCCTCGCGATGAGCGCGGCGGCCAGCGCGGAGATGACCACGGTGAAGGTCAGCGTGGTGTCGTCGAGGGCGGCGAGGTCGGCGAGCAGGATGCCGGCAATGCCGGAAAGCAGCCCGCAGCCGAACCACGCGGCAGCCTCCACCCGTCGCACTGGGACGCCGAAGGTCGCGGTGATCTCCCGGTCGTTGGCCATCGCGCGCATCGCGGTGCCCAGCTTGGTGTAGCGCAGGAAGGCGTGCGTGCCCGCGGTGATGACGATGCCGAGGGCGAGCGCGATGACCTCGGTCCAGTTGACCAGGACCTGGCCGACGCTGAACCCGCCGTTGTCGGTGGTGAAGGAGATCGACCGTGCCTGGCCGCCGCTGCTCGACCACAGCAGGTCCATCGCGCCGAACAGGACCAGGGCGAGCCCCAGGGTGGACACCGCCTGCACCAGCGGACCGCGGCCGGCGAGGGCCGGGCCGAACAGCAGCCCGTAGCCGAGCGTGAGCAGCCCGGCGAAGAGGATGCACGTGATGTAGGCCACCCAGCTGGGTGCGCCCGCCTTATTGATGATCGACCATGCGATGAAGGCCCCCATCGCCCCGACCGCGCCGAACGCGAGGTTGAGCACCCCGGTGGCCCGGTAGAGGACGACAAGCCCGACCCCCGACAGGGCATACACCCCGCCGAGGGCCAGGCCGGTCACGATGTAGGGCTGAAAGTCTGCCCAACTCGGCATGTAACAGTTCCAGTCCCTTGATTTGTGCGCGGAGGCCGCTAGCCCGCCATGGGGGCGGTGCCTGCGACCTGACGGTAGGCGGCGACCTGCGGGTCATCGGCGGAGATCAGCGTGCACCCGCCGCCCTTGGACGCGATGACGAACTTGCCGTTGTCCGGTGTCACCGTGTAGTCCATGTTGTTCGGCAGGTGCTCGGGATAGTCGCCGTAGGTGTAGCCCTGGCATAGCAGCCCGGTGTTGTAGTTGCTCACGGCCTTGAACGCGGCGCTGACCGACGCGATCGTGTACGGGCCCGTGATGGACTCCAGGGCGTGCGTCGCGATCTCGCCGATCACGAAGCCCATCTCGGAGAACGAGCCAACGCCGCCGGAGACGTTCGAGCCGTACTGCTTGAGTATGGCGTAGAACAGCTGGGCGGTCGGGCTGTTGTTCCCGTCAAGCGGGGTCAGCTCGGCGTTGACGAACAGCTTGTTGTTCCACTTGGGCCCGAGCGCGGTGGCGAGGAAGTCGGTGTTGCACGGGGTGGAGCAGGCCCAGTACTTGACCCGGTCCTCCAGGTTGAGCTTCTGCGCGGCCTGCAGGATCAGCAGCGCCTGGGGCGGGGTGAAGTTGAGCACGACCGCGCCGTTGGGGCCTGCCGCGGAGACCAGCTTCTGCGCGACCGACTCGGCGCTGGTGATCGGCACGTTCTCGGTGAAGTCCTGGATCGGCACGTTCTTGGCCTTGGCGATGGCGTTCGGTCCGGCCGCGATGTAGTCGGTGCCGGGAACGTTCGACTGGTCGAACGCGATCTTGGTCGCGCCCTGGGCGATCACGTAGGAGGTCGCGCCGTCGCTTGAGTACCGCGGGCCCATGTTCACCGACGCGGTGTTCGGCGTGGAGTAGCACTCGGGGGCGATGCCCGCGCCGAGGGCGAAGATGCCCTGGCTCTTCCAGTAGCCCTGGTCGATCGTGCACTCGATGATCGAGCTGCTGCCGGCGATGCCGACCACGTGGTCGCTGGTGATCAGCTGCTTGGACAGCGCGGCGATCTGCGACGGGTTGGTGGCCTCGGTGACCGGGAAGAACTTGATCGGGTGCCCGTTGATGCCGCCGTTGTCGTTCACGCAGGCGAAGTAGGCACCGGTCATGTTCTCGATGTCGCTGAAGTCGGTGCCGTTCTGCTTCGTGTTGATCGCGCCGATGTTGATCGGCGTGCCCGTCGCCTTGACGCCCGGGTTGGTGCCGCACGCCGAGGTGGCGCTGGCGGCGCTCGCGGTGCTCGTCGCCGAGGAGGAGGCGGCGGGGGCGGAGCTGCTCGCGGCCGGCGCACTCGACGACCCGGTGCTGGCCGGCGGAGAAGAAGTAGTCGAGCTGGAACTGCACGCGGCAAGAACGCCGAGCGACAGCGCCGCGACGGCGGCCGCCGCTGTCCGCGTGCTCCAGTGGAAAGATCTATTCATGTGTTCTGCCTTCTGGTGGCTAACCGAAAAACATTTTTCTTCCGAACGGGTGCATGGCTTCGCCTGTCAGGCCACCATTACACCCCGGAGCTAGCCGAAGAAGACGCCGTTCACACTCCACAAGTAAACGGTGCTTCTTTGCACTGCTTTCCGTGATGAGCTAGGTGATTTGAGTTCCAGCAGCTATCAGGTGTTCTTCTGGTGATTATCGCCACGCGGCGCGGACGGGTCATCCCCCCGCAGAGAACGTTTTCATCACGTTTCGCCGCTTATCTATCCTCCTTAGCGCCCCGCCCCGCCGCTCCGGGCCTGGCTTACCGGCGACGATCGCATGGCGGCTGACCCTGAACAATTGCCCGGACCGCCAAACTCGGCGGGCGGATTACTACGGCCGGCCACAAGAATTTTCGTCACTCTGATCAACTGGAGCAACACCAACAACAACACTGGCGCCACGTGCCCGTCCGTCATCGCCCGGGCACCACCCGTCCAGACGCCCCGAGCGCCAGACATCAATCCCCGTGATGCGTGGTATCTCCAATCGAAATACTTGCGGGAATTCCAAAGACGCCTGCTTTATGCAATGCACAAAAAAAGACGCGTGCCCCGCGGATCGCGGGGCACGCGTCGTGCCTTAAGCGGTGACTATGCCAGCCTGGCCTGCTCGCGGAGCTGGTCGGCCTTGTCGGTCCGCTCCCAGGTGAAGCCGTCGCCGCTGCGGCCGAAGTGGCCGTAGGCCGCGGTCGGCTGGTAGACGGGGCGGCGCAGGTCGAGGTCGCGCAGGATCGCGCCGGGCCGCAGGTCGAAGTTGTCCTGGACCAGGTCGACGATCGCCTTGCGGGAGATCTTCTCGGTGCCGAACGTCTCGATGAGCAGGGACAGCGGCCTGGCCACGCCGATCGCGTAGGCGACCTGGACCTCGGCGCGGTCGGCGAGCCCGGCCGCGACGATGTTCTTGGCCACGTACCTGGCGGCGTAGGCGGCCGAGCGGTCGACCTTCGACGGGTCCTTGCCGGAGAACGCGCCGCCGCCGTGCCGCGCGAAGCCGCCGTACGTGTCGACGATGATCTTCCGGCCGGTCAGGCCGGTGTCGCCGACCGGGCCGCCGATGACGAACCGCCCGGTGGGGTTGACGTAGAACTCGTCGCGCAGCCGGGCCGGGTGGTACAGGTCGCCGGGCAGCACCTGGGTGACGACCTCCTCCCACAGCGCCTCGGGCAGCTTGGACTCGACGCCATCCTGGTGCTGGGTGGAGATGAGCACCTTCTCGATCTCCACCGGCTTGCCTGCGTCGTCGTAGCGCACCGTCACCTGGGTCTTGCCGTCCGGGCGGAGATAGGGCAGCAGGCCGGAGTGGCGGACCTCCGAGAGCTTCTTGGACAGCTGGTGCGCCAGGATGATCGGGGTCGGCATGTACTCGGGCGTCTCGTTGGTCGCGTAGCCGAACATCATGCCCTGGTCGCCGGCGCCGATCCGGTCGAGCGGGTCCTCGGAACCGCCGACCCGGCCCTCGTGCGCGGTGTCCACGCCCTGGGCGATGTCCGGTGACTGCCGGTCCATCGCCACGATCACGCCGACCGCGTTGCCGTCGAAGTAGTACTCGCCGTTGTTGTAGCCGATCTCGTTGACGACCTTGCGGGCGAGCGATGCGTAGTCGATCGACGAGGACGTGGTGATCTCGCCGGCCACCACGATCAGGCCGGTGGTGAGCATGGTCTCGCAGGCGACCCGGGACAGCGGGTCACCGGCGAGGGCCGCGTCGACGACCGCGTCGGAGATCTGGTCGGCGATCTTGTCCGGGTGCCCCTCCGTCACCGACTCGGAGGTGAAGAGGAATCCGCTATCCATGGCTGTCTCCTGTGGTCTGGGAGTGGCTGTCTCCCGGGACGGGAGAGAGGCTGGTCGGTGGTGTTCTTACTTCTGACCGGACAATCGCTGCGCCAGATACCATAGCGCGGAGCTTTTGTCGTGCCACATCGGGCGCGAGGTGACGCAGCCCGCAGTCGGGGTTGACCATCAGCCGTTCGGCGTCAATGTAGTCGAGCGCCCGCCCGATCCTCGCGGCGACCAGCTGCGGGCTTTCCACGGCGGGCGACTTGACGTCGATCACGCCTAGGCCGAGCGCCCGCGGCCAGCCGTACTCCCTGATCAGCCGGAGGTCTTCAAGTCCCTTGCGGGCGAATTCGAGTACCAGCTGGTCGACCCTGGCCTCAAGCACCGCGGGAAACAGGAAGTCGTAGTGGCCCTCCCACGACGGGCGGGCGTAGCGGTTGCCGTAGCAGACGTGCAGCGCCCAGGTGGCGGGCACGCCGTCGGTGACGATGTTGACCGCCTCGATGGCGAGCGCCGCCTGCTCCGGGTAGCCGGCCAGGAACGGCTCGTCGATCTGCAGGAAGCGCGCCCCGGCGTCGGTCAGCGCCCGCGCCTCGG
>Ga0335085_10012130_pt1 | contig 12717 bp, 11 predicted proteins | sample Lox_Sample_45_FD_206712 | JGI IMG/M metagenome (GOLD analysis project Ga0335085, IMG submission 206712) | Soil microbial communities from Loxahatchee National Wildlife Refuge, Florida, United States - Lox_Sample_4.5 | ecosystem: Environmental > Terrestrial > Soil > Wetlands | place: USA...
GAGGAGAAGGAGGAGCGGGGCCGGTCATTGACCGGCACCTTCTTTTTGGGGAGTGGACTATCGCTGTACCAGGGAGGGATCGATGGCCGTTTCCACCTTGTGCTGAAATCCCTTCCAACTGCAAGGCATTGCGGGCCCGGCTTCGCTGCAACCATCGAGGAAGAGCGGAGCGACGGCAGGCGGGTTCTCGGCGGTCAGAGGCTGCGCCTTGTGCATCTGCTCGAGCGTCTGGGCAGAGTAATAGGTGCGCACCTGGTACTCGCCGCCAGGGAGTTGCCATAGCTCAAAGGACAGCGCGCCGCCGGGAGGCGTATCGTTGGGCTGATATCCGGGCAGGAGCCACGAAAGATCGAGCGTTCCGGCAATATTGGAAAGATTGCCGTCGTGGCCGGCGAGGAAGAGGACGCGATCGCCCGGCTTACCGAGTGCGCCCGCGACCGGCTTACCTTCTATCGCCTGGTCCATGGATTTCAGGATGTGGCTCAGCATGTTGGAGGACGCAGCCCGTCCGATGTAGGGCGTGCGCCGCAGCAGATCGGAGTACGCAATGTGCAGGCTCATCACCTGGCGGAGCTTGGCTTCGTCGATGCGGCCCCAACCGAGGTCCTTGCCGGTCATGCCGTTGGTGTATTCGAGCAGGAAGTCCTCCGCCAAGGTGGAGGCGGTAGCAATGGGCCCCTTCATCTCGGCAAGCTTATCGCCTTTGGCGGCACCTACCGTGGTGGGCAGGTTCAGCAGGCAAAGCTTGGAGGTCAGATCCAGGCCTTTTGTGGCGCCGGTCTGGCGTCCGAAAAGGATCTCATCCAGCACTACGAGGGCAGGCCGGTAGGCGTCCAGCATCGCCTCGGGGTGGTTGCCGATGCGGCCGGCAACCGATGCGGCGCCCAGTGCCTGGTTTCCGTGGCCGACGCCGGCTGCCAGAGGACTAAAGATCGGGTCGGGCGTGCCCTCCGGCAGCGCGGTCACCTGCACGGCGCAGTCCGGGAGCATGCCCTCGGAGACAGCCTTCGCAGTTGCGACGGTGCGCTGGTCGCTGTCGGCGAGGAAGGAGACTTTCGACGCGTCGGAACAGCCCTTGGCGGAGAGGAGACCGGCCTTGGCGAACTGGGCGCGGTCATAGGCGCCGAACAGCTTCATCAACTGCGCACCGTGAGAAGTGAGATGGGTCATAGTCATGGTGGCGCTCGAAATGGCCAGGATCCAGATCGAGGGGTACGCCAGGATGGAAAGCTGCGTGCGCCAGGTACTCTGCGGCGCCGTGGCCGGCTGAGCAGGCTTTTGCGGATGATCGTTCTTCCAGTCGGCGATGGCGGGCAAGCCGAGGGTTTGCGGCCGGTCTTCGAGGGTCGCGTACATCGCGAATGACAGGCCGACGCAGATCAGCCCGGGACCCGCGAAGCCGGCGCGCCAGCCGAACCAGCTCACTAGTGCGGAGAGGATGGCGAAGGTGAGCCCCTCACCCAGCGGATGCGCCGTGCTCCAGATGCCGTAATAGGTGCCGCGCTCTTTATTGCTGAACCACTGCGACAGCGACACCACGCCGGCGGGAGCTCCGAAACCCTGGAACCATCCGTTGAGCGCCCAGAGAACCACCCAAGCCCACAGGACCGCACTCCAGCCCATGAAGATGTTGACCAGGGCCGAGCAAAGAATCCCGAACGCGAGGAAGCGCTTGATGTTCGCGTGGTCGGCCAGGAAGCCGTTGACGAGCTTCCCGAATGCGTAAGCGTAAAAGATGGCGGAGCCGATGGTGCCGAGTTGATCGGCGGTGAACAGGCCGCCGTCGATGAGCGGCTTCTTGACAACGGAGAGCCCCAGCCGGCACATGTATGCGATGCCATAGCCCAGGGTGATGGCAGTCATTACGAAGATCCGCTTGCGGCGGTAGATCCGGTCGATCTCTGCAGAATCGGTGAGTGGCGGCCGGTCCTGGCCCGTGGCGAAGAACCGCAGGATGCGGGCCACAATGCCCTGATTCAAGGGGCGCGCCGCGATCTCTGGAGCGCAAGTGGAGCTCATGAGTAACCTGCCTCTCGCCAGTGCTTTCGCTGCCGGCAAATGGACTACGACGGATGGAGATCCGGAGCCGCACGGCGAGCGGATGCGCCTCAGCCAGGCGGGTAGCAATCGGTAACGGACGGGACCGGCCGCGGGCTAACGGCTCTGGCCGCCTCGCGGCGGTGCGGTGGACTCCCGCACAACCAGTTTCCCTTCCACTGTGATGCGACTCTCCGGCGTCTTGCCGGAGAGCAGCTCCAGCAGGATCTGCGCGGCCAGGCGCCCCATTTCCTGCTTCGGCTGCTGCACGGTGGTCAGCGGCGGATCGGTGTACGAAGACAGGTACAGATCGTCGAGCCCGATGACGGAGAGGTCTGCCGGAACGCTCAACCGGCGCTCGCGAGCCGCGCGCAGCGCGCCGAGCGCCTGCATGTCGTTGTAACAGAACAGCGCGGTCGGAGGATCCGGCAGCGCGAGCAGCTTTGCGGCGGCGCGCATGCCGGCTTCCGGCCCGCCATCGCCGTGAGCCACCAGGTCTGGTGCAAAACCGATATCGGCTTCGTCCAGAACCTGGCGATACCCGCTGAACCGCTCGGTATCGGCCTGGAGACCGAACTGATTTCCGACGTAGCCGATCCGTCGATGGCCAAGCTTCACCAGATAGCCAGTGGCTTCGCGGCCGGCGCGCAGGTTGTCGATGGAAACCGAATGGACGAACTCGCCAGGATGCTCGTTGTTGATGAGCACGATCGGCACCTTCATCTCGGACAACACAGTTCCGTACAAGCGGCCGACACGCGACGAATTGACCAGGATGCCGTCGACCCTGTGTTCATGGAGCGACTGCACGGCCCGCATTTCCCGCGCCGGATCCGCGTGCGAGGTAGTGAGCACAATGGAATAACCGTGACTCAGCGCGAATTCTTCGACCCCGGCGATGATTTCTCCGGCGAACGGGTTGGAGATGCTGGTGACAACCACACCGATCGTCTTGCTCCTCCCCGTCACCAGGCTGCGGGCCGCCGCGCTCACGCTGTACCCCTGCTCGCCGGCGATGCGTTGCACCAACGCCCGCGTCTCGGCGTTCACCAGCGGGCTGTTCCGGAGGGCCCGGGAAACAGTGGAGTGGGAGACCCGGGCGGCACGCGCTATGTCTTTGATTGAAACCATCTGCACACGTGTTCAATAGCAGTTTAAGTAAATCGGACCTTAATGTCAAATTCCCGCGATTCGGCGCAGGTATTCGCGGCTGCGAGTGGCGCTGGCGACCGGATTGCACCCGGGAAGGGTCGGGTCCACGTCCTGTTCGAACACGCCCCAACCGTCGAAGCCGGCGGCATTCAACTCCCGGATCACGCCCGCGATATCCACATTGCCTTCACCGAGCTCGGTGAACACACCGAGGCGAATCGCGTCGAGGAAGCCGAGCTTCTCGCGCCGCACCCGGTCCAGGACGCTACCGCGAATGTCCTTGAAATGCAGGTGCCAGATGCGAGGCGCGTAGGTGCGGGCGAATTCCACGGGATCTCCGCCGCCGTAGAGGTAATGGCCGGTGTCGAGGCAGATGCCCAACTGGCCGGCGTCGGTCACCTCCAGCAGGCGTTTCACCTCTCCGGGCGTTTCCACGTAGGTCCCGGCATGATGGTGAAACACGCAGCGGACGCCGACCTCCTGGGCAGCCTTGGCAATGCAGGCGATCAGTTTGGCGGCCCCTTCCCACTGCGCCGGAGTGAAGCCGTCGGCCTCGGTGGCGCGGCCGGCAATGGCCATGCGTTTCTCGCTCATTTCGTCGGCCAGAACCAAGTACGGCGCCCCGTTTGCCGCCAGCAGTCGGGCGATCTCCAGCGCGGAGCGCATGCCTTCCGGATGCGCCTCGGGGCGGCCCAGGGGCAGTGGCACGAAGGCGCCCAGCAGGGACATGCCGCGCTTCTGCAACTCATGCTTCAGCGTGTCCGGATCGGTCGGCAGAAAGCCGTACGGTCCCAGCTCGGTTCCAACGTAACCGGCCTGGACCATTTCGTCGAGCACTTCCGCGTAGCTCTGCTTTCTGGCCCAGCCTTCCACTTCCATTACGCCCCAGCTTACCGGGGCGGTCGCAACTCGGATTGGCATTGGATTTTCCTTATTTGTGATCAGCCGCAACCAACGCGGCCGGCACTTCGATTTCGTGATGACGCTCTTTCTTCACTGCGATCTCATACTGCGCCCGCGCCTGGCGGATGCTGGCGATCTCGGAGACCTCCGATATCGGCACGTCCCACCAGGATTCGTAGCCCGGAACACGCATCTCCTTATCGGTTTCGACCACGACTACCGTGCTGCGGGTCTGGGAGCGCATCGCCTCCAGCGCATTTTCGACGTCGGCGAGCGTGGTGGCGCGGACAGCGTGGGCGCCCATGCCGGCGGCAAGTTGGACGAAATCCACTGGAACATATTCGCCGTCGAGATGGCCCGTGCGCTCCGAGCGGCACCGGTAATGCGTGCCGAATCCGCCGGACCCGATCGAATTGGAGAGCCCGCCGATGCTGCTGAACCCGTGGTTGTCCACCAGGATGAGATTCAGCTTGTACCCTTCCTGGATGGAGGTCGCCAGCTCGGAAAACATCATCAGGAAAGAGGCGTCCCCCACCATCACGTAGACGTCGCGCGAGGGATCGGCCATCTTCACGCCGAGACCGCCGGCGATTTCGTAGCCCATGCACGAATAGCCGTACTCCATGTGGTAGCCGCCGGGACGGCTGGCGCGCCACAGCTTGTGCAGGTCGCCGGGGAGGCTGCCCGCGGCGTTGAGGATGACATCGTCCGGCCGCGCGGCGCGCGCCACCGCGCCGATGACTTCACCCTGGCTGATCGGAGGACCGTGGCGCAGGGCGAAGATCCGGTCCGTCTCACGCTCCCATGCCTCTTTCCAGACCGCTACCGACTCCTCGTAGGCAACCGAAGTGTGATAGCCCTTCATCGCCGCGCCGAGCCGCTCGAGTCCGACTCGGGCATCGCAGACGAGCGGTAGCGCCGCATGCTTGTAGGCATCGAACTCGTTGACATTGAGAGCGATGAACCGTACCTGCGGATTTTGGAACGCGGTCTTGCTGGCCGTAGTGAAGTCTGCGAGCCGCGTGCCGACGGCAATGATCAGGTCGGCTTCGCGAGCGGAGATGTTCGCGCCCGGTGTGCCGGTCACGCCAACGGCGCCCAGGTTCCAAGGGTGATCGTAGGGCAGGGAACCTTTACCCGCCTGCGTCTCTCCAACCGGGATGCCGGTCTCGGAAGCGAAACGGGCGAGAGCTTCAGAGGCTTCGCTGTAGATCACACCGCCGCCGGCCACGATCATGGGACGCCGCGCTGCACGGATCCACTCGGCGGCGATGGCCAGTTGGTTGGGCTCCGGCTCCGGCCGGGCGATGTGCCACACGCGCTTCTCGAACATCGCTTCGGGAAAGTCGTACGCCTCGGCCTGTACGTCCTGCGGCAGGGCCAGCGTAACCGCTCCCGTCTGGGCAGGGGAGGTGAGGACGCGCATGGCTTCCGGCAGGGAGCAAATCAACTGGTCCGGCCGGTAAATGCGGTCCCAGTAGCGCGATACGGGCTTGAACGCGTCGTTGACCGAAATGTCCTGGGTGTGCTCGGATTCGACCTGCTGCAGCACCGGTGCCACGTTGCGCCGCGCGAAGATATCGCCGGGCAGCAGCAGCACGGGCAGATGGTTGACGGTGGCGGTGGCGGCGCCCGTGATCATATTGGTCGCGCCCGGGCCGATCGAAGAGGTGCAAACGAACGTCGCCTTCCGCTTGCGCGCCTTGGCGAACGCGGTGGCAATGTGCACGGCGCCCTGTTCGTTGCGGCACAGATAGTAAGGGAAATCGGGGTTCTGTTGCAGCGCCTGCCCCAGCCCCGCGATGATGCCGTGGCCGAAGATGCCCCAGGCGCCCTCGAAAAAGCGGTTCTCAACCCCGTCGCGCTCGACGTACTGGTTCTTGAGGAAGCCCAGCAGGGCCTGGGCCATCGTAATGTGACGTGTACGCATTGCTCACTTCCTACCTTTCCATGTGCATGCCAACCAGGGGCAGTCGGGGATCCTGCGCCCCCCACGACTGCCTCACCCATTCGTACTGCGGGTCGTCGGAGGCCGCCAGGGACCGCGCCGAGCCGCCCAAAGCGTTCAAATAGTAAGCGTTGTATCCGTGCGCCGCGACCACGGGGTGGTAACCCTCGGGAACCAGCACCATGTCGCCGTCGCGCACTGTCATGGTCTCGTCCAGGTGCCGGTCCGGAGTATAGACCTTCTGGATGGCGAAGCCCTCCGGACGGTCGATGCGATAGTAGTAGACCTCTTCCAGATCCACCTCGACCGGCGGATTGTGGACATCGTGCTTGTGCGGTGGATAGCTCGACCAGTTGCCGCTGGGCGTATAGACCTCCACGACGATCAGGCGGTCGGCCGGGAATCCGGGCTTGAAGATGCCGTTGATCTGGCGCGTGGCATTGCCCGCGCCGCGAATCTCGACATCCACGTCCTCCGGCGTCACCAGCCGGGCCGGATAGGCCTTCTCCGCGCGGCAGTAACAGAATGCCAGGTCGCAGCCGGCCTCCGTAGTCAGGCGAAAAGACGTGTGCAGCGGCAGGTATAAAGCATAGGGCATGCCCGCGAAGACATTTGGGCGCCGCCCGAAGTTGCGCCAGGTGCCTGCCCCGGACTCGACCGTGCACTTGCCGCCTAGCAGAACGATGCCGAGCTCGCAATCGTCCGTATCCTCCTCCAGGTAGGCCTGCGGGGATAGCTTCTGGGTGCGAAAGCGGAGCAACTCGAAGCCGTACGATTCGGGCGAACGCGAGTCCGGGGGATGGACGAGCAACTGCATACCTGCCTCCTGGTGCAGCGTAGCTGCGCACGCGTTGAACACGTGTGCAAGACACAGTAGTAACACGGGCGCCGCAGAGAAGTAAAGAGAATAAAATACCTCTTTACCTGATTTTTTCCTTGACCACTGTTGTTTTATGGGGCTACGATCAGGTTGCACACGTTTTCATCCGGAATCTCCGGAGGACCGCAATGTCATCCACCGCGACTCCCATTTCTTACAAAAGCCCCTTATTTCAAATGACGCAGACGACTCCCACCTGCCTTTGGAACGACTCTGCGGACCTCGACGAATTGTCCTATTCCATCGAGCACGGCGCGGTTGGCGCCACCTGTAATCCGGTGATCGCCCTCTCCGTCCTGAAAAAGAAGCTGCCCGAGTGGCGCCCCCGCATCGAACAGCTCTTTCGTGACCTGCCCGAGGCTGCCGAAGACCAGATCGGCTGGAAAGTGGTCGAAGAGATGTCCATCCAGGGCGCTGCCCTGCTCAAGCCCATCTTCGATGCCCAGGGCGGCCGCAACGGACGCCTGTCCATTCAGACGGACCCCCGCTACTACCGCTCTCCTGAAGCCATCGTCGAGCAGGCCGTCCACTTCAGCCGGCTGGCGCCGAACATGATCGTCAAGATTCCGGCAACACGCGCCGGCATCGTGGCCATCGAAGAGGCCACCTACCTCGGGGTCAGCATCAACGCCACCGTCTCCTTCACCCTGCCGCAAGCGATCGCCGTCGCCGAGGCTGTGGAACGCGGATTGCGCCGCCGCGAGAAGCAGGGCCTCGACATCCGCTCCATGGGACCGGTCTGCACGATCATGGTCGGCCGCCTCGACGATTGGCTGAAGGTCCTCATCGATAAGGACGACGTCTGCATCGACCCCGGCTATCTCGAATGGGCCGGCGTGGCGGTATTCAAGAAGGCGTACCAGATTTATCGCGAGCGCGGCTACCGTCTCCGCCTGCTCTCCGCGGCCTTCCGCAACCATATGCATTGGAGCGAGTTCATCGGCGGCGACGTCGTGATCTCCCCGCCCTGCTCCTGGCAGAAGCGCTACAACGCCAGCGATATCGAGGCCGTCCCCCGCATGGACAACCCTGTAGACCCGGTGATCGTCCGGGAGTTGAGGGCCAAGTTCCCCGACTTCGTCCGTGCCTATGAAGAAGACGGCCTGTCGGTCGAGGAGTTCGACACCTTCGGCTCCACGCGGCGCACCCTGCGCCAGTTCCTGGCCGCTGGGGCCGAGCTGAATGCTCTGGTCCGCGACCTGATGATCCCGAATCCGGACAAGAAGTAACCAGGAGAATCTCAGATGAGTTCCCAGACTCTTCGATTCGGCGTGCTTGGCGTCGGCCGAATCGGCAAGATCCACATCGGCAACCTGACCAATCGGATTGCCGGAGCAGAAGTGGTCGCGGTGTCCGATGTCGACGCCGCCGAACTGAAAGCCGTCGCCGCGCGGCACGGAATCGGCCGGACCTTCGCGGACTATCGCGACCTGATCGGCCTGCCGGAAGTGGATGCAGTGGTGATCTGCAGCCCGACCAACCGGCACTACGAAATGATCATGGAAGCCGCCGCGCACGGCAAGCAGATCTTCTGCGAGAAGCCGGTGGACCTGGCGATCGAGAAGGTTCAGCAGATCAACGAGGAAGTCGCCCGCCGCGGCGTCCGCATGATGGTCGGCTTCAACCGGCGCTTCGATCCGAACTTTCTCAAAGTGCGGGAGACCGTTGCGGGTGGCCAGGTGGGTGCGCCCCATGTCTTGCGCATTACCAGCCGCGACCCCGGCCCGCCGCCGGAGAACTACATCCGGGCATCGGGCGGCATCTTTCTCGATATGACCATTCACGACTTCGACATGGCCCGCTACCTGATGGGCAGCGAAGTCAAGGAAGTGTACACGCGCAGCGCGGTTCTCGTGGACCCGGTCTTCGAGCGCGCGGGCGATTGGGACACCGCGGTCATCACCCTCACCTTTGAAAACGGCGCGTTCGCCGTCATTGATAACAGCCGCAAGGCGGTTTACGGCTACGATCAGCGCGTGGAGATGTTCGGCTCCGGCGGCATGATCGCCGTCGGCAACAACACGCCGGATACTCACGTCCTCTGCAACACCACGGGCGTTCACAGCGCCCTGCCGCTGCACTTCTTCCTCGAGCGCTACACGGAGTCGTACCTTCGCGAGATGCAGGCGTTCGTGGACGCCGTCCGGAACGGCACGGCGGTCCCGGTCGGCGGAGAAGACGGGCTGAAGGCCGCGGCAATCGCGCTGGCGGCGGGCAAATCGGCGCGCGAGAACCGGCCGGTTCAGCTGGCGGAAATCTACGAAGGAGTGCTCCCCGTATGCCAGGCCAACTGAACGTAGGAGTCGTCGGATTGGGGCGTCTGGGCAGCGTGTACGCCCGGAACCTCGCCCAGCGTGTGCCCAATGCCCGGCTGGTCGCGGTCGCCGACCGCAAGCCGGAGCTCCGCGAACAGTTCGCTGCCGAGCTCGGGGTGAAGACCTATGCGGATCACCTCGACCTGCTGGCCGATTCGAATGTCGATGCCGTGGCCGTGATCAGCTCCACCAGCACACACAAGGCCGTGGTCATGGACGCCGCCCGCTGCGGCAAGGCGATCTTCTGCGAAAAGCCGATGTCCTTATCGCTCGAGGGCGCCCATGAGATGCAACAGGCGATCGAGCGCGCCGGCGTCTTTTTCCAGATCGGCTTCCAGCGTCGTTTCGACGCCGGCTATGTGGAGGCGAAGCGGAGAATCGAAGCCGGCCTCATCGGCGAACCAGTCCTGATGACGGCGGTATCCCGCGATCCCTTTCGCCCGCCCCTGGAGTTCTGCGATCCCAACGTGAGCGGCGGCCTCATCGCCGATATGGGCGTGCATGATTTCGACCTGGGCCGGATGTTCCTGGGAGAAGTACAATCCGCCTCAGCCGTGGGAGGCGTGCTCGCCTACCCGGAGATGGCGCCCGTTGGCGACATCGACAACGCTCTGATCAACCTCGTATTCGAAAACGGTAAGCTCGGCACCGTGATGCTTAGCCGCAACTCGGTCTTCGGATACGACATCCGCACCGAAATCTGGGGGACCAAAGGCTCCCTGCAGATTGGCTACTTCCAGCAGACGCCGGTCTTGACGATGACGCAGGAAGGCATCACCCACGACGTAGTGCCGCATTTCATGCAGCGCTTCGAGAGCGCCTATCTGGCCCAGATCCAGGACTTCGTCAATCGGGTCCAGGCCGGACAGCCGCCCCTTCTCACCGGAGCGGACGCCATCGCGGCCATGCGGATCAGCCTCGCCGCCACCATCTCCTGCCGGGAACGCCGGCCGGTGCCGGTCTGCGAAGTAGAGGTTGCTTCGCCGGCCATTACCCGATAGAACAGAACAATGGAAAAACAATCGATGGCGCGGGCCATCATGACCGACTCCCATCTCTGGCTGCCGGTCGCGGTGCTCCTGATCGGAATTGCATTGCTCATGGCCGTCAAATGACCAGCACACCAGGGGCACTCAAACACTCGAAGCTCTCCCTGCACGTCCTCGGCGTCGTCTGCGGTCTGGCGGCCGGGGCGTGGCTGGGAGCCGCGGAAGCTCCCACCAAGCTGGTCACGGCAGGTTTCTCCCCGTTCCTCATCTCCTTGGGCATGGTGGCCGGCGTCTTTGTCGCCCGTTGGACCGTACCGATGGCGCTCAAAGGCACCGGCTACATCCTGCTCGACCTCCGCGAAAAGCCTCATCTGATCGTCTGGGCCATCCTCGCCGGGATGCTCTGGGCGGTCGCCAATACCCTGACGGTCTTCGCCATCCGCAACGTCGGTCTGTCGATCGCCTTCCCCCTCTGGAACACCAACAGCCTGATAGGCCTTTTCTGGGGCTGGCTGCTCTTCCACGAACTCCGCGGAGCAGGCGTTAAAACGTGGTCGCGGGTCGCAGGAGGCACCGCCCTGATTCTCGGCGGCGCCTGCCTGCTTGCCTACGCCACGCAATACCATGCGGCGCCGGCGCGGTCGGGAGCCGCGGCGCTCGGGATTCTCGCCGCTTTGGGTGCCGCTCTTCTCTGGGGCACCATGTACATCCCGTACCGAAAGGCCTACATCAGCGGGATGAACCCGCTCTCCTTCGTCACCGTGTTCACGTTCGGCGAATTGGGGACCGTGGTCACGCTCTGCCTGGCCTTCAACGGAGGGTGGCACCAGGTCATTGCCGATCTCGGCCGCGCCCGTCCCGCATTGTTCTGGCTATTCCTCGGCGGGTTCTGTTGGGTCATCGGCGACCTGTTCCAGCAATACGCCGCCAAGTACATCGGAATCAGCCGCGGGATTCCGCTTTCGAACACCAACCAGATCTGGGGGCTGGCGTGGGGAATTCTGGTGTTCGGCGAACTCGCGGGCGAAGGCGCCCTGATTCGGGTTCTGATCGGCGCCGGTTCCGTCCTCATGATTCTCGGAGCCGCCGCGATCTGTTCCGCCGAAGCCTCGGAAACGGAGCAGTCCTCCTGGAAGCAGGCCGTCGAACGGGAGTGCCAACGCTATAACCTGCCGCCGGAGCAGCTTGCCGCCGCCATGCGCGGCGAGGAGGCGGAGGATCGGCAGAACGTACCGCGCCGCTGGTGGGAGTTCGTCATTATGGCCGGTGCCGCGGCTGCGTTTATCGCACTCGCGGCCGGAGCCCGCCGCCAGCCATTGCCCATGAACTTCGGCTGGATGTTTGTCCTGCTTGCGTTCACGCTCCTGTTCCTCGTGGTCTGCGGCATTCTTCTTTGGAAGCGCACCCGCTTTTCGTAGGCGACCGACAAAACGGCTGATAGCGGAACTGTCTTCGTGCGCTCTTCGGCGCTCGCATCGAATCGGAACCTCACTTGGGAGCGCGAACGAAGACAACCTGCTTCAACTCGGGCGAGTATGCAGGCTCGGAGCAGGAGCCATCATCAGAGTCGGTCAGCGGAGTGTCCGTACTCTCAATTCCTCTGATGATGATTTGGCCGCCCTGCGGCCTGACCATAATGTTTCCGTATTGCCGCTGCCACCCCAAGAGCGTTTCGGCGGCTTCGCCGTCGGCGGGCTGCGACTTTACAATGACCTGTTGCTTGCCGGAGATCACCGATAGGAGGACCACATCCACCGCCTTACTATTTGGCCCTTGTCCAGATTCGAAGAGGACAAGAACCCAGTCCGGATTTTTGGCATCAAAACCGACCAGCTTGATGGCGCGCGGCAGTTCCCGGATGTTTACTGGTGCTCCACCCTCCACGGGCACCCGCACCAGCTGCGACTGGCGGAGGGCGAATACGTACTTGGCTCCCGGCTGAAAAACCGGACTCGAAAAATCCGACCCCTCGGCGAGCCGACGCGGGGCCATCCGTTCAACCGGGGTTGTCCACAACTCACCGGGGTGGGCACTCATTGGACCTTTTAAGCCGGATGGTGCGCGGTCCACACCAAGGATGCGCGCCAGCTTGTAATACCAGGCCTCAGACGGCGGCTTTTTGGGCTGCTCGGGCGCTTTTTTCTCCTGCGCGGCCGCGCTATTGGCCGCCACTAACAGTAGGATAGAGAACGTCAAACAGCGAGTCACTGCCGCTCACCTCGATTTTGTCGATTTCTTTTGTCGGGACCGAGACGATCTGCCTCCGGCCGCCGGCCTCCACGAAGTAAGTCATCCAATCCTTTCCGTCCCACAGCAGCCACGCGCGTTGACCCGCCGGAACGGGTGTCTTACCCAATGCAGCCACCCGTCCCATCGAATACGGCATGACGACTACGCCGAAATTTACCGGAACCAGTAGTGCGGTGATGCCAGCCAGGATGACGGCTGCGCCGAACAGTGCCTTGACGGGCCGGCTGGACAAGGGGAGCCGTG
>Ga0335085_10012133_pt1 | contig 12716 bp, 10 predicted proteins | sample Lox_Sample_45_FD_206712 | JGI IMG/M metagenome (GOLD analysis project Ga0335085, IMG submission 206712) | Soil microbial communities from Loxahatchee National Wildlife Refuge, Florida, United States - Lox_Sample_4.5 | ecosystem: Environmental > Terrestrial > Soil > Wetlands | place: USA...
GTTGTAGACGAACGCCAGCCGGTCGACCATGTAGCTCGGTCCGGGCGGCCACGGCAGAATCGACAGGCCGCCGCCGGCGACGACGAGGCGCGCATCACGATCCTCGACGAGCCAGGCGTGATACACACCACCCGTCATCATCTCGTGCAGCCAGTCGCGGAACGCGCGTTCGACCTCCGCGGCGTCGAACGATCGACCCATGTCGGTGAACATCGCGACCCGCTGGTGGGCGAGCGCATCGGCGTCGGCCAGTGTCGCCGGGCGAATCTGATACGGCAAGCGCAAATTATACTAAGCGTCATGTCCGAGAGACGAGGTCCCGCGCCGCCCGACATCAGCGAAAAGGGTGGTATGAAAAACGGCGAGCCGCAGAAGAGCGATCAGCGGCTCTTCATGCAGTTCCTGGCCTTCGGCGGATCGAGCGCCAGTTCGCATCTGGTCGAGGCGCTCGCCGATGCGAAGATTCCTGGTGCCCTGTACGAGGACGTCAACGACCCGCACGGCGTCGGGCTGATGACGTTCAGCGACGATCCAAATTTCTTTCTCGATTGCATGCGTCCGGTTCTGAACGGTCCCGCGTTTCGCGAGCTCGTGCAGAAGCCGGAATACACGATGTTCGGGCGCACGTACTCGCTCGGCTACGAGCCGGATCTTGTCGAGGTGCTGCTGCACCGGCCGCGCCGGACGGTCCTGAACCCGGAGTGGAAGTGGGCGGTGTACTATCCGCTGCGCCGCGCGGGCAAGTTTGCGCAACTGCCGCCGGAAGAGCAGCGCGTCATCCTGGCGGAGCACGGAACGATCGGGATGTCGTTTGGCGCCGCCGATCTGGCGCACGACATCCGGCTCGCGTGCCACGGGCTCGACAAGGACGACAACGACTTCGTCATCGGACTCATCGGCAAGGAGCTGTATCCGCTGTCGGCGATCGTGCAGACGATGCGCAAGACACAGCAGACGTCACTGTATCTCGAGCGGCTCGGCCCGTTCTTCGTGGGCCGCGCGTTGTGGCAGAGCGCGATGTGAGCGGGCGCTGCGTCGACTCTTAACGCAGCGCCGCGCGTACGAGGACCAGGATTTCGGCGAGTCCGGCGAGCGCCAGCGCGATATACAGCTGTGCGCGTTTGAACATCAGCATGCGGAGCCCTCCTGGCCCCCGCATTCCGCAACCGCAGTACCAACGTTGCAGCTGCCCTTCGCGACCCTTCACGTCCGCTCGCTGCACACGGTGGCAAACCGTGCGGGCGCGTGCAAGCGTTCCGATTCGGACCACACGATCACCGTGTTGACATGTCGGCGGTTGCCGCGAACGTCGGCGGACGGCGATGTCGGGTGGCCTGTTCGTAGGCGTAGGCGAGTTTGATCAGCTTCGCTTCGCTCCATGCCTGTCCGACGAACGAGATGCCGATCGGCAAGCCGCGCACGAACCCGGCAGGGACGGTGATGTGTGGATACCCGGCGACGGCAGCGACCGTCGAGGGGGACGGGGCAACCGCGGATCCGCTGTCGCCATTGACGAAGTCAGTGAGCCACGCCGGACCGCCGGTGGGCGCCACGAGCCCGTCGAGGTGGTCCTTCGCCATCGCGGCATCGATGCCGAGCGTGCGCGACAGGCGATGATTCTTCGCCAGCTCCGTCTTGTACTTCTCCTCGGTGAGCGGTCCCTTCTTCTCGGCCTGCCGCATCAACTCCTGATCGAAGTACGGCATCTCGCGGGCCTTGTGATCGTCGTTGAACGCGATGATGTCCGCCAGCGAATGGACCGGCGACGCCGGCCCCAGCCACGTCAGATATTTGTTCAGGTCCGCCTTGAATTCGTACAACAGCACATCGAATTCGCTGTCGTCGAACTTGCCGAGCGTCGGAATGTCCGCCGGATCGACGATGACCGCGCCGTGGGCGCGCATGTCGTCGATCGCCTGCTCGGCGATCGCGTCGGCGGCCGGACTCGATCCGAACAGCCGGTTCCGGACGACGCCGATACGTGCGCCGCGCAGGCCGTTGGCGTCGAGCGAGCCGCTGTAATCGCGTGTGCCCGAGCGCCGCGTCGGCGGGTCGTCGGCGTCGGCGCCCGCCATCGCCGCGAGCAGCAGCGCCGCATCGGTGACCGTGCGCGCCATCGGCCCGGCGGTGTCCTGGCTGTGCGCGATCGGCACGATGCCCGCGCGGCTCAGGAGACCGAGCGTCGGTTTGATGCCGACGAGCGCGGCGTTGTTCGACGGAGATACGATTGAACCGTCGGTCTCGGTGCCGACGGCGACCGCGCAGAGGCTCGCCGCTGCCGCCGCAGCCGATCCCGAACTCGATCCGGACGGGTTCCGATCGAGCGCGTACGGATCCCTCGTCAGCCCACCGCGTCCGCTCCACCCACTCGTCGAGTGCGTCGAACGGAAGTTGGCCCACTCGCTGAGATTCGTCTTGCCGAGGATGACCGCGCCGGCGGCGCGCAGACGCTGGACGATGAACGCGTCCTTCGGCGGGCGGCTGCCTTCGAGCGCGGCCGAGCCGGCGGTCGTCTGCATGCGATCGGCGGTCGCGATGTTGTCTTTGATGAGAACCGGGATGCCGTGCAGCGGGCCTCGTGGCCCGCGCGCCTTCCGCTCGGCGTCGAGCGAGTCGGCAATCGTCAGCGCGTCCGGATTCGTTTCGATCACGCTGTGCAGCGCCGGTCCGCGGCGATCGATCTCCTCGATGCGCGCGAGGTATTTTTCGACGAGCGAACGCGCGGTCTCGCGCCCCGCCTGCATCCGCTGTTGCAGGTCGGCGATCGTCGCCTCTTCGAGATCGAATGGACGGGGCGACGCTGGCGGTTGCGCCACGAGCGGCGCTACGGCGACGGTCCACAGCAGCAGGAGACGAACGGTTCGAGGCATCATGTTTGGTCGTAGCGCGAGGCGGTGAGCCGCGCCTGCTCCAGCGATTCGGTGATCGAGACCGGAAAGTCCGCCGCGGCATCGAGCGCTCGCAGACGTTCGGGCAAGAGCGCGAGCGCTCGCCGGCTCTCGTCGCGTGAGACGGTCGCGGACGGCGACGGCGCGATGGTCCGTCCGCGCTCCATCACGGTGTGCAGCAGCGCCACTCCGCCGGACGGCGCCGGTTCGCCGATGCCGGCGATGACGTCGCGTGTCGCGCGGCCGTTCTCGACGATGCGCCACACCTGCTTGGGGCACGGCCACGTGTGCTTGCCGGGACTCTGCTTGATGACGCCGGTTGACGCACCGTGCCGATGGACTTCGACGAGCTTGTAGACCGCCGACAGCGCCGGCGCGTCGTTGACCGTCGAGAGCGCCGTCCCGACGCCGAATCCGTCGATAGGCGCCTGTGCGGCGACGATCGTCGCGATGCGGTATTCGTCGAGGTCGCCCGTGGCGAAGATGCGCGTCGCGGTCAGACCGGCGGAGTCCAGTCTGGCGCGCACTTCACGGCTGAGCGAGATCACTTCGCCGCTGTCGAGCCGAACCATTGCGGGCTTCAACCCGGACGCAATCAGTTTGTCGGTAGCCGCGAGCGTGTCGTACGTGTCGAGGAGATACGCCGCGCTGTCGGGAAACGACTGGCTGAACTCTCGGAATGCGTCGATCTCGTCCGCAAATGTCTGCACCCACGAATGGGCCATCGTTCCCGACGTCGGGATGCCGTAACGGCGGCCGGCGTCGACGAGCGAAGTGCCGTCGCAGCCGCCGATGAAGGCCGCCCTCGCGGCCGCCAGCGCGGCACCGACACCGTGCGCGCGGCGCGCGCCGAATTCGATGACCGGCCGTCCCGCCGCGGCACGAACGACGCGCGCGGCTTTCGAGGCCACGTTGGTGGCGAACGCGACGGTGGCGAGGAGCGCCGTCTCGACGAGTTGTGCTTCGGGTAGCGGCGCCGTGACGCGCAGGATCGGCTCCCCCGGAAAGAACGGTGTGCCTTCCGGGAGCGCCGATACCGATCCGGTGAATGAGAAGCTGCGCAGGTACTCGTCGAAGAACGCGGACGGGACGTGGGCAAACTGGGGCAGCTGCCGCAGCCAGCCGCGCTCCTCGTCCGTGAACCGCAACGCCTCCAGGTAAGCCAGGCCGTTCTCGAGGCCGGCGGCGACGAGAAACGCGCGCCGCTGCGGCATCCGGCGCACGAAGAGCTCGAAGGTAGCCGGCTCGGTCAGGCCGGCGCGCCAGTAGCCGGCAGCCATCGTGAGCTGATACAGGTCTGTGGTGAGCGCGTTTATCATCTGTGGCGTGGCAATCCGGGCGATTCGTCCCATCAGCTGGAGCGCGCTGCTCGAAGAGCTGTACGCCTCGTCGTGGAACGACGCGATTGGGCGTCACCGCATGCCGTTCGCGTTTCGCGGCGACCCGCGCCTGGACGAGGACCTCTCGAGCGGCCTGCTGCGCCTCGCCGCCGGTCGTCCTAATGTCTCACGACTCGAGCTGCATCTGCTTCGCAACTTCCGCAAGTATGCCCACGGAACTGCCGGCGCCGATACGTTGTGGCACTGGATGGCACTCGGCCAGCACCGCGGTCTGCCGACGCGGCTGCTCGACTGGACGTACTCGCCGTTCGTCGCGCTGCACTTCGCGACCGCCGACCTGTCGGTGTGGGCGATCAACTTCGTGGAAGCGAACCGGTATCTGCCGCGCCGGCTGCGGCAGACTCTGGCAGCCGAAGGTTCCGATACCGCGACAATCGAGATGCTCGGCCAGGTGGGATCGGTGCGCGATTTCGATCGCCTGTCGCGGACGCCGTTCGTCGTGTTTCTCGAGCCGCCGTCGCTCGACCCGCGAATCGTAAATCAGTTCGCGCTGTTCTCGCTGATGCCGACGCCGGACGCAACGCTGCACGACTGGCTGGCGCGCCATCCCTCGCTGGCCAAGCACATCATCATTCCTGCGGCGTTGAAGTGGGAGATCCGCGACAAGCTGGATCAGGCGAACATCAACGAGCGCGTGTTGTTCCCGGGTCTGGACGGGTTGAGCCAGTGGTTGACGCGGTACTACTGGTCGAAGCCTGCTTCAGGATCACCACAACGGACGCGACGAACCCGACGAAGAGGCTGAATCTAGCGGTGAGATGTCGCGGCCGCCTGCTGCAGGAACGTCTCGATCTCGGCGGCGGGTCGCGCGCCAGTCGCCCGCGAGACTTCGCGGCCGTTCGCGAACAGCGCAAGCGTCGGGATCGACCGGATGCCGAATCGCTCGCCGAGCTCCGGCACCTCGTCGGTGTTCACCTTGACGACGAGCACCCGTCCCGGCTGCCGCGCGGCGACTCTCTGCAATTCGGGCGCGACCATGCGGCACGGTCCGCACCACGGCGCCCAGTAATCGACGAGCACCGGGATTGACGCGTGTGCGACAAGTCGATCGAAATCGGCGCTGTTCGTAATTGCGAGCGGCTCCGCTGGCGCGGCGATCGGCTGCTTGCACTGCCCGCAGCGCACCTCGCTGCCCAGCCGCTCATATGTCAGCCGATTCTTCTGCCCGCACGACGAGCAGGAAACGATGATGCCCCGATCGTCGACGTTAATGTCCACGACCCGATTGTACGCCGATCCGATCCGCGAGCAGCCCGACGCTAAGCGCGTACGAGTGCGCGCAGTTGTAGTCGAGCAGCGCATCGTAGTTGTGATAGACGAGGAAATGACGGCTCGAGCCGCTGACGAGCGAGGCCTCGAGGTCGCTCTTCGGCAGCGGCTTACCATTAGGCAAGCGCACGCCGATCGCTTCCCACCGGCTCAGCGGCATCGCAACGGTCATGTCGCGCGTCGCCTGACACGACCCGGTGCGACGCGCGACATCGGCCCGGACCTTCTTTGCGGCCTCACGCGAGAGCTTCACTTCGCGGCCCCACGACTGGCCGGACTGCCATCCGTGGCCGAGCAGGTAATTCGCGATCGACGCGAACACGTCCGCCGGCGTCGACCAGATGTCGCGGCGTCCATCGCCGTCGAAGTCCTCGGCATACGACAGGTAGCTCGACGGCATGAACTGCACCTGGCCCATCGCGCCGGCCCACGATCCGTTCAGCCGCGCGAGATCGATGTCGCCACGGTCGAGGATTTCGAGCGCGTCGAACAGCTCGCCTCGGAAGAACGCCGACCGACGCGGGTCCCACGCGAGCGTCGCCAGCGCGGCGATGGTCGGGCGGACGCCGCTGAACCGGCCGTAGTTGCTCTCCATCCCCCAGATCGCGAGGACGACACCGGGCGGAACACCATAGTCGCGTCCGACTTCGTCGAGCAGCGTTCGATGTTCGATCAGCTTTTCACGCCCCGCGCCGATCGCCTTTGCCGTGACGTGGCGCGCAAGGTAGCGCTCGAACGACTGCACGACCTCCGCCTGCGCGCGATCGCGCTCGATGACCACGGGCAGCGGTTCGTCGATGTTCGCCAGCGCGCTGTCGACGGTCGTCTGACTGATGCCGCGCGCGAGCGCCTCAGTTCGAACGCCCGCCAGCCACTCGCTGAACGACGGCCGCGCATCCTGGGCAGGCCTGAAGGCCTGCGCTACCGACACCACGCAGACGAAAAAGGCGGCTGTAGCGCAGCCCTTCCGGGCTACCGGCCTCGTCGTCGCGCGAATCCCGAATCCCGAATCCCGAATCACGTCAGTGTGCGGAGACGTGCCCGCCGCCCTTCGGCCGCTGCATCAGCAGCACCAGCGGGACGAGCACGACGAACAGGATTCCGAGCAACTGGAAGATGCGAACGAACGACACCATCGACGCCTGGCGCTGCACCATGCCGAACATTGCGGCGTAGGCACGCTCCGTCGACGTGGCCGCGTCGGTGCCCGCCGCCATGAATGCCGCGCGCATCTGCATGAACATCGCCTGCGACGCGGGATCGTACGGTGTGACGTTGCGGCCGAGCAGGGCAGTCGTGCTCTGCTGCGTGCGGGCGAGCATCGTCCCCGTTGCGGCGATGCCGAGGCTTCCGCCGATGTTGCGCATCAGGTTGAACAGGCTCGTCGCGTTGCCCATGCGCTCGCGCGGTATGGGATCCATCGACACCGTCGTCAATGGCACGAACAGCAGCGACATGCCCACGCCTTGCGTGAGCTGCGGCCAGAAGATGTCCCAGTAGCCCGCCTGCAGGTTCAGTTCCGACAGCCAGATCAGCGTCACGCCGCCGACGATCAGGCCGGCGGTCAACAGCTTCCGGTTGTCAAACTTGCCCGTCATGATCCCGGTCAACGGCATCATCACGAATGATCCGATCCCGCGTGGCGCCATCGCGATGCCGGCTTGCAGCGCCGGATAGGCGAGAAGCGTCTGCAGCATGATCGGCAGCAGCACCATGCTGCCGTACAGGACGAAGCCGACGACCGTCATCAGGAACACGCCGACCGCATAGCTCCGCATCTTGAACACCCGGAGGTCGACCACCGGATGCTCCGTCGTCAATTCGTGGATGACGAGGATGACGAGCGACGCCACGCTGATGATCGCGAGCGCCGTCATCCAGTTCGACGCGAACCAGTCGGACTCCTGCCCCTTGTCGAGCAGGATCTGCAGCGCGCCGATACCGACCGCGAGCAGCCCGATGCCCCAGTAATCGATCCCGCGCTTTTCCTGCCGGAGGTACGGCGGATCGAAGATGAACAGCTTCGTCATCACGATCGACGCGATGCCGACGGGGATGTTGATGTAGAAGACCCAGCGCCAGGTGTAGTTGTCGGTGAGCCATCCGCCGAGCACCGGTCCCATGATCGGCGCGACGACGATGCCGAGCGCCCAGAACGCCATCGCCTTGCCGCGATCGCTCGGCGGGAAGGCTTCGAGCAACACCGCCTGCGACAGCGGCTGCAGACAGCCGCCGGTCGCGCCCTGCAGAATGCGGAAGAACACCAGCGAGCCGAGCGTCGGCGCAAGGCCGCACAGAAACGACGAGGCCGTGAACCCGATGACCGACAGCATCAGCAGGTTCTTGCGGCCGAAGCGGCTGGCGAGCCAGCCGGTCATCGGCAGGATGATGGCGTTCGCGACGAGATACGACGTCAGCGCCCAAGTGGCTTCGTCGATCGTCGCCGACAGGCTCCCCGCGATATGCGGCAGCGACACGTTCACAACCGTGGTGTCGAGCACCTCCATGAACGTGGCGAACATCACGGAGGTGGCGATCAGCCACGGATTGATATGCCGTTCCTCAGACATGGCAGGATCTCAGGATAGACATGGCAGGATTTCATCCCGCCGTTCTGCAATTCATCGTGTATACACTGTCGGCGTCACGGACATGCCCGGCCGCAGCAAATGATCCGGATCCTGACCGGGGTCCAACAGGATCTTCACGGGCACGCGCTGCACGACCTTCACATAGTTCCCGGTCGCGTTTTCGGGCGGCAGCAGGCTGAATCGCGCGCCGGTCGCACCGGCGATGCTGTCGACCTTGCCCTTGTAGTCGTGGCTGCCGAACGCGTCGACGTCGATCGTCGCGCGCTGGCCGGCTCGCATGTCCGTCAACTGCGTCTCTTTGAAGTTTGCCGTCACCCACACATTGTCGACGTCGACGATCGCGAGAAGCGGCTGACCGGCTTGAATGACCTGCCCGACGTTGATTCCCTTCTTCGATACGATGCCGCGGATCGGTGACTTGACGGTCGTGTACTCCAGGTTCAGCTCCGCCTGCGCGAGCGTCGCGCGCGCCGTCTGTGCTCGCGCTGCCGCCGCGGACGCCTGCGCCTTCGTCATCGCCACAACCTGTGGTCCGGTCTGCGCCGTCTGCAGTTCGGCATTGGCCTGCTGTTCGGCCGCGCGGGCCTGCGCGAGCTTGCTCTGCGCGGTCGCGATGCCGGCCTGCGCTTCGGCGACCTGCGACCGCGCCGAATCCACGGCCGCACGCTGGACTTCCGCCGTCGCGTTCGTCGAGTCGAACTGCTGCTGCGACACTTCGTCCTTGGCGAGCAAGCCGCGCAGGCGCTCGACGTCTTTCGTCGACTTCGCCGAATTCGCCTCGGCCTCGCGAAGCCGCGCCTGCGACGTGACCAGGCGCGCCTGCGCCGCCGCGACTTCCTGTTCGGCAGCGGCGACGCCGCTCGTCGCCTGCGTCACGCCGCCGCGCGCCGTCGTGACGTTACTGCTGGTGCTGGTCGAGATGATCGGCACGTTCGATTCCGCGGCCGTCGCGGCTGCTTCGGCATCCGCCAGTTCTGCCTTGGCTTTTTGGACGGCCACCTGGTAGTCGCGCGGGTCGAGCTGCACGAGCAGCGCGCCGGCCTGAACGAGCTGATTGTCGTCCACCGCCACCTGCGTGATCGTCCCGCCCACGCGCGCCGCCACCTGCGTCACATGCGAATCGATCTGCGCATCGTCGGTCGATTCTCGACCGCGCGTGAGCCAGAACCACAGCCCGACGCCGATCACCAGAACGACGACGACGACGAGACCGATACGAACTCGTTTGTCCCCCATCAGTGGGTGCCTCCGATAAGCTGCTTCAGGACGTCCTGCGACGCGCCGACGCCGCGAATGACCGCGCCCTTCGCCAGCTCGTAGCCGAATCTGGCGTCGATGAACTGTTCCTCGGCGACTGCAACAGCCTCCTGCGCCTGCACGACCTCGACGCTGCTCGCCACGCCGGCCGCGAATCGGTCGCGTGCCTGCGTCAGCTGCTGCGCGGCGAGCTCACGCGCGCGCGTCGCGACCTGGAGCTGTTCGTTCGTAGCCTTCAGGTCCAGGAAGGCGCCCTGCAGCTCGTAATGAATGGAGGCTTTGAGGTCTTCCGCCTCAGTCTGCCGCTGGTGCAGGTCGGCGTCCGCCTGCAGCAGCCGCCCCTTCGTGCGGCCGCCGTTGAATACGGGCACGTTGACGGCGCCGCCCAGCGTGTAGGTGGCGAGGGCCGAACCGACGGTGAGGCCGATGGCGCCGTAGTCCGCGTTGACGTGCACCGACGGCAGCAGTTCGCCGACGACCGCCTGCCGCGCCGCTTCGGCCGCGCGGACACGCTCGAGCGCCGCCTGATAGTCGGGACGCTGCTGCAGCGCGCGATCGATCGTCTGCTCGAACGCGAGATCCGCGGCCGGCAGCTCCGGAAGCGCCGGATCGAGCGCGAACTTCTGTCCGAGCGGCAGGCCGATGACGCGCGCGAGCGACAGCTTGCTCTTCTCGAAATCGTTGACGGCCGCTGTGACGCGCTGCGTCTGCGCGTTCAGCTGGACCTGCGCGCGCAGCACGTCGATGCCGGCGATGAGGCCGCTGTTCTTCATGTCCACGGCCTGATCGTAGAGCGTCTGCGCGGTCTGCTGTTGCGCACGTGCGGAGTCGGCGCGCGCGGAGTTGGCGAGCGCCTGGATGTAGAGTACGCCCGCCACGTGAATGACGAAGTTGCGGGCGCTCATCTGCATCAGCTTCGCGGCGGACAGGTTGTGGTTCTCCGCGCGGTTGTTGTTGATCGTGTTCAGATCGAACACCGACTGCTGGACTCCGATGCGCGCGTCGAACACGTTGAACGGGCCGACGAGCGGCGGGATGCCGGCGAACGGGCCGGTTGACGTGCTGCCGAAGCCGAATGCCGCCAGGTTCAGGATCTGCCGCGTTTCGCTGACGTGCGCGTTGACGTTCGGCAGCAGTCCCGCGAGCGCGATCCAGTGCGCCCCCTGCGCGCGGCCGAGCTGCTCCTCGGCGGTCAGGACTCCGAGGTTGTGCGCCAGGGCGCGGCGGACGGCGTCGAGGACCGTGACCGTAATCGTGTCGGCGGTGGCGGTCCCCGACGGGACGCCGCCTATGAACGTCTGCGTCGTCGAAGGCATCTGCAGCGGTGCGCTTCGCGGCGCCGGCGCCTCCGTCTGCTGTGCCGGCATCTGACCCGGCACCTGCGCCACGGCGGGCGGTGCGGTCGCGGCACCGATGACGAACAGCGTCAGGATCACCGGAACAACTCTCACGATTGCGGCCCTTTCCCGCCCCGAATTGACTCGGGACAAAGAATCAAGAGTACTACGGGACACGGGGCGCAGCCCACGTCATCAAACTGTCGCCGCGGAACACCCGTCTAAGGATTCAATCCGCATGCGACGCGTCTGTGCCGGGTCCCTGACAGCACTCCTTCTCTTTTCGACGCCGGTTCTGGCGCAGTCGTCTCTGGCAGGCGCCACGTTCCAGGTGTCGCGGACCGCAGGCAGCATACGCATCGATGGCGATCTGTCGGACGAGGGATGGCGCGGCGCGACGCGCATCACCCGGTGGTACGAGGTCAGCCCGGGCGACAACAACGAGCCGCCGGTGAAGAGCGTCGGCTACATCACGTACGACGACCGGTTCCTCTACGTCGGATTCGAGTTCGACGATCCGGATCCGCACGCGATCCGCGCGCCGCTCGCGGACCACGACGTCATCAGCGGCAACAGCACCGACTTCGGCGGCATCTTCATCGACCCGCTGAACACGGGGCGAACCGCGGCCGAGTTTTTCGTCACGCCGAGCAACGTCCAGTACGACGCGATCACCGACGATGCGTCGGGCGAGAACTCGTCGCCGGACTTCTTCTGGAATTCCGCGACGCGCATCACGGATCACGGGTGGACGCTCGAAATAGCCATCCCGTTCTCGTCACTGCGCTACAAGAACGCCGACCCGCAGACCTGGGGCATCATTTTCTTTCGTAATTACCCGCGCACGTTTCGCTATCAGTTCCTCTCCGCGCGGATTCCGAAAAACAATAACTGCACGATCTGCTATGAAAACAAACTCGTCGGCTTCGAGCATCTGCCGGCGGGTGGACATCTCGTCTTCGCGCCGTATGCGAGCGGCACCGATGCGGTCTCCGCGCAGAACGACACGGCAGGGGAGCCGCTCGGTGATCAGGTCGGGACCGCGCGCGTCGGTTTCGATTTGAAGTACACGCCGAACGCGAAGAACGCGATCGACCTCACGGTCCGCCCCGACTTCTCGCAGATCGAGTCGGACACGGCGCAGATCTCCGCGAACGAACGCTTCGCGCTCTTCTATCCCGAAAAACGTCCGTTCTTCCTCGAAGGCGTCGATCTGTTTCAGACGCCCTTCCAGGCGGTGTACACGCGGACCATCACGTCGCCCGACTGGGGCGCCCGCCTCACCGGCAAGGACGGCGGGATCCGCTACACGGCGCTCGTCGCGCGCGATGCCGGCGGTGGGACGGTGATTCTGCCGGGACCAAACGATTCGACCACCGCGGACCAGCCCGGCCCCTCGACGGTGTTCATCGGTCGAGCGAAGCGGGACATCGGCCTGTCGTTCGTCGGCGCGCTCATGACCGACCGCGAGTCGACGGACGGCACGTTCCACAATCGTGTGGCCGGCCCCGATTTTCAGTGGCGTCCAGCGGCGACGGACGTCGTCACGGGGCAGTGGCTGATCAGCGACACTCAGACGCCGAACCGTTCCGACCTCGCCGACGAGTGGAACGGTCAGCACCTGAGCGGCAACGCGTTTCAGACGTACTGGAACCACAACACGCGGCATCTCGACTGGCAGCTGAAGGTCAACGACCTGGGCGACGGCTTCCGCGCCGACACCGGCTTCATCCCGCAGGTCGGGTACAAAGAGGCCTACGGCCAGACGGGGTGGTCGATCTATCCGACCGGAGGATTTGTCCGGCTCGAGCGGACGTTCGTGAACGTCGACTATCAAGAAGAACAGTCGGGCGCGCTCATTACCCGGGACATCGAGCCCGGCTTTCAGATGAACACGCGATGGAACGGGTTCATGCAATTCCGGTACGTCGACAACGAAACGCGCGCGCTCGACCGGGTTATCGGCCGCCAACA
>Ga0335085_10012134_pt1 | contig 12715 bp, 13 predicted proteins | sample Lox_Sample_45_FD_206712 | JGI IMG/M metagenome (GOLD analysis project Ga0335085, IMG submission 206712) | Soil microbial communities from Loxahatchee National Wildlife Refuge, Florida, United States - Lox_Sample_4.5 | ecosystem: Environmental > Terrestrial > Soil > Wetlands | place: USA...
CGCCGTCCCACACGCCGGCGCCGGCCGCGGGACTCACCCGCCTGGGACGTCTCGAGCGGGACTTCCAGCAGGCCCTGATCGCTCACGTGGCGGATGCGGAGGGCCTGGACGGCGACGTCCTCGCCACGGCCCTGCGCGCCGCCGGGCTCGAGCGCGCCGTGGCGGATCACGTGGTCCGGCTGCGCGACCGGCTCCGGGCGGCCCGCTACGGGCCCCGCGGGGCCGCGGACGAAGCGGAGCTCGCGGAGGAGCTGACCCAGGTGCTGAAGGCCTTAGGGGCCGAGTCCGCGGGGGGCGGGGCCGCTGGGGGGCGTCGTCCGCGGCGAGTGCTCGTGATGCTCGCGATCGTCGGCGTCGCGGTTCCGGCGCGCGCCCAGGCACCGGGCGCCGAGGCGCTGTACGGGGCGGGGGCGCTCAGGGCCGCGGCCGATTCGTTCGCGCGCCGCGCGGCCCGGACCCCGGACGACCCGGCCGCCTGGTACGATCTGGGGGCCGCGGCCTACCGGGCCGGCGCGGACGGGCGCGCGACGGCCGCCTGGACCAGGGCGGCGCGCCTGGCGCCGCGCGACCCCGTCATCCGGCGCGCCCGTGCCCTCCTGCCCGCCCCCGACCTCGTCTCCGACGATCTCCTCAGTGTCGGGCTCCTCACGCCCTGGGAGTGGGTGCTGGTGGCGGGGGCGGCGTGGGTGCTCGCGTGGGGGAGCCTCGGGCTTCGCCGGCGGCGGTTATCGTTCGGGCTTCTCGTCCTCGTGGCCGCATCCGCGGCCGCCGCCGGGGGGTTCGAACGGTGGCGGGAGAGGCGTCCGATCGTGGTGGTCGTCTCGTCGTCGGCGCCGGTACGCAGCGCGCCGTTCGGCGAGGCCAGCGCGGGGTCGTCGCTTCCTCCGGGAGCGGCGGCGCTTGCGGTCGCGTCTTACGGGGGGTGGGTGGAGATCGCGCGCCCCGACGGCGTGCGTGGCTGGGTGCTCGAGACGGAGGTGATGCGGCTGTGACCGGCAGAATTGCCGTGCTTCCCGATCGCGTGGCCGACCAGATCGCCGCGGGCGAGGTGGTCGAGCGGCCGGCTTCGGTCGTGAAGGAGCTGGTGGAGAACGCGCTCGATGCGGGCGCCCGGCAGGTGCGCGTCGAGCTCGAGGACGGGGGACGGACCCTGATCCGGATCTCGGACGACGGACACGGCATGGGGCGGGCGGACGCGCGGCTCGCACTGTCCCGTCACGCCACCAGCAAGATCCGCGACGCGGCGGACCTCATCGGGGTCGCCACCTTCGGATTCCGCGGCGAGGCGCTCCCGGCCATCGCGTCGGTTTCGCGTTTCGAGATCGAGACCCGGGAGGCCGGCGACGGGGAGGCGGGGACACGCCTGTCGGTGGTCGGAGGCACGGTGGAAGCCGAGGGGGACGTGGTCCGGCGGCCGGGCACGACGGTCACGGCGCGGGGGCTCTTCTTCAATACGCCCGCGCGGCGGAAGTTCCTCCGCGCCGCCGGATCCGAAACCCGGGCGGTCAGCGAGACGGTGACGCTGCTGGCCCTGGCGCGGCCCGACGTCGCCTTCACGTTGACCAGCGACGGGCGAGTGTTGCTCGACCTGCCGCCGGCCACCCGGCCGATCGACCGGGTACACGCGCTCTGGGGCCGCGAGCTGGCCGATTCCCTCCTCCCGGTGGGGCTCCGCCGGGGCGCGGCCGAAGTGACCGGGTTCGCGCAACGGCCGTCACAGGCCAAGCCCGCCGGCCGCAAGGCACACGTGTTTCTCAAGGGCCGCCCCATAAAGGATCCGTTCCTGGTCCGCGCGGCGGAGGCCGGGTACCGGTCCACGATCCATCCCGGGGACCGGCCGACGATCCTCCTGTTCCTCGATCTTCCGGGCGACGCCGTGGACGTGAACGTGCACCCCGCGAAGCTCGAGGTGCGGTTCCGGGACCGATATGGGCTGGAGAAGATGGTGGAAGAGGCGGTGCGCGAGGCGCTGGCGCCCCTCGAGGCGGCGGCGCCGATCGGCATCCCGGGGCCGGCCGGATCGGCGTGGGGAGGGCTGGCCGAACACGTCCCGGAGGGGCAGCCGATCGGGCTCTTCCCGAGTGAGGTCGTGTCCCCCGGGGAGCGCCGTCCGGTGCCGGCGCTGCTGCAAGTCTTCGATTCCTACATTCTCTTCCAGGCCGACACGGCGATCGCCATCGTGGACCAGCACTCGGCGCACGAGCGCGTGCTCTATGAAAGCGTGATGCGTCAGATCACCGGTGACGGGCTCCCGGCCCAGCGGCTGCTCCTGCCCATCACGCTCGAGCTGACGGCGGCCGAGCTCGATGCCGTGGAGCGGCACCGCGAGCTGCTGGCGCGGGTGGGGTTCGAGGTCGAGCCGTTCTCGGGACGCACGCTCGTGGTGCATACCGCGCCGAACCCTCACCCCCGGTTCGAAGCGGCCCGGTGTCTCCAGGAGCTGGTGGCCGACCTGGCAGGCGGGCGGTTCGGAGGCTGGCAGAACCGGCTGGAGCGCTTCGCGGCGACGTTCGCCTGCCGGGCCGCCATCAAGGCCGGCCACCGGCTGGACCCCGAGGAGATGCGGGAGCTGATCTACCGCCTGCTCACCGCCACGCTGCCGGCCCACGATGTGCACGGGCGGCCCACCATCGTCCAGCTGTCGGCCGACGAGCTCGAGCGGCGGTTTGGCCGGAGCTGATCCGGCGCGCACGCTCGTGGTGGCGGGACCGACGGCCTCGGGGAAGACCGCTTTGGCCGAGGCCCTGGCGGCGCTCCTGCCCCTGACGGTGGTGTCGGCCGACGCGCGGCAGGTGTACCGGGGCCTGGACATCGGCACCGCCAAGCCGTCCGCCGACCTGCTCCGGCGGGTCCCGCACCGGGGGATCGACCTGGTCGACGTCGGGGAGCGGTACAGCGCCGGGCGGTTCGCCGCCGACGCGGCCCGGTGGATCGCAGAGATCCGGAGCGCCGGCCGGACGCCGGTCGTCGTGGGCGGAACCGGATTCTACATCCGGGCGTTGGGGGAGGGGCTCTTCCATGAGCCGGCGCTGGACGCCGGGCGACGGGAGGCCTTACGCGCCTGGACGGCCCGGCTCGAGCCCGGGGCCCTGGCGCGCTGGGCGGGACGACTCGACGCGGGGTTCGGGGGGGGTGGGCGGCAGCGCGCGGCGCGCGCGGTCGAGGTGGCGCTCCTCACGGGACGTCCACTGTCGCACTGGCAACGGGTGGCGCGGGAGACGGGGGCGATCCGGCCGTGGTACATTCACCTCACACTGCCGCGGGAGGTCCTGCACCGCCGCATCGCTCAGCGGGTAGACGCGATGCTCGCGGCGGGGCTGGAGGACGAAGTGCGTCGGGTTCTTTCGGCGGGGAGCCCGCCCGGGGCGCCGGGCCTGGACGCCGTCGGATATCGTGAGGTGGTGGCGGGGCTCGGAGGCGCACTGTCGCGGGACCGCGTCCGCGAGGCGATCGTGGTGGCCACCCGCCAGTACGCCAAGCGGCAGGAGACGTGGTTCAACAATCAGGTGTCAGGGGCAAGGGGCCAGGGGGCAGTGGCTCCGGTGTGGAAACTTGACGCCACGCAGTCGCCGACTGAGCTGGCCCGGCTGGTACACGAGCGCTGGTCATCCCTGACCCCTGACCCCTGACCCCTGGCCCCTGTCTCTATGCGCATCGGCATTACCTGCTATCCCACGTATGGCGGTTCCGGTGCCATCGCGACCGAGCTCGGGCTCGAGCTTGCGAAGCGCGGGCACGAGATCCATTTCATCTCGTACGCGAGCCCGTTCCGCCTGCCGAATTTCGCCGAGCGGGTCACGTTTCACGAGGTGACCCAGCCCGAGTATCCGCTGTTCGAGCAGTCGTCCCCCTACGCGCTGGCACTGGCCGTAAAGCAGCACGAAGTGGCTCTCCGCGAGCAGCTCGACATCATGCACGTCCATTACGCCATTCCGCACGCGGCCACCGCGTGGCTGGCGAAGCAGATGCTCGCGAGCGCCCGCGATCTGAAGCTGGTGACCACGCTGCACGGGACGGACATCACGCTGGTGGGGCAGGACCCGAGCTATTACACGCTCACCAAGTTCTCGATCGAGCGCTCGGACCGGGTCACCGCGGTCTCCCAGTATCTGCGGGAGGAGACCTATCGGGCCTTCGGGTGCGAGCGCTGTGATGTCACCGTGATCCCCAATTTCGTGAACACCTCGGCGTACAAGGCTTCCACCGACAGCTGGTTCCGCCGCGCGCTGGGCGCGGGGACGCAGCCGATTCTCCTGCACGTCTCGAACTTTCGCCCCGTCAAACGGGTCGTGGACGTCGTGCGGGTGTTCGCGGGAGTCCGGCGGGTGACACCGGCGATGCTCGTGATGGTGGGTGACGGGCCGGACCGGGACGCCGCCCAGGCGGAGACCGACGCCCTGGGGCTGAAGGGCGACGTCCGGTTTCTGGGGAAGGTGGACAACGTTGCCGACGTGATGCGGGGCGCCGACATCTTCGTGCTCCCGTCGGAGATCGAGTCGTTCGGGCTGGCGGCGCTCGAGGCGATGGCGTGCGGCGTGCCGGTCGTGGCCTCGAATGCCGGCGGTCTGCCCGAGCTGGTCGTCGACGGGCAGACCGGGTTCCTCACTCCCCCCGGGGCCGTGGACCTGATGACCGAGCGGGCGCTGTCCATCCTGCGCGACCCGGAGCGGGCGGCACGGATGCGCGGTGCGGCCATCGAACGGGCGCAGGCGTTCTCCGTCGACAAAGTCGTGCCCCGATACGAAGCCCTGTACGACGACCTGCTCCGTGGGTGATCTGCTTCGCCTCGTCCGCGCCCACAACCTGATCGTCGCCGCCGCCGGCGTTCTGGCCGGCGGGTGGATCGCGCTCGGCCGGCTCGCGCTTCCGGCCCCGCTGGTGTGGGCCGCTCTCTCCGGCATCGGCCTCGGCGTGGCGGGAAACGTGTGGAACGACGTCTGGGACGAGGCGGGAGACCGGGCCAACCGGCGGACCGACCGGCCCCTCGCCGACGGGCGGCTCTCCCGCGGGACGGCCGATCTCTGCGTCCTCTGGGGAATCCTCGTCGGCGTGGGGTGTGCCGCCCTGGTCGGCGGAGCGCTGACCGGGCTCGCCCTCTTGTCCCTGGCCCTCATGGCCGCGTATTCGCCGCTGCTCAAGCGGCGGGGCCTGGTGGGCAACCTCACCGTCGCCCTCGTGGCGGGCTTTCCGATCGCCTATGGGGCGATCGCGCTCGGCCGCGGCGCCGCGGGATTCGTTCCCTGGATCCTGGCCGCGTGGCTGCACCTGGCGCGGGAAATCGTGAAAGATCTCCTGGACGTGCCCGGCGACCGTGCGCTCGGCCGCCGCACGCTCCCGATCGAGAGAGGGGAGGGCGCCGCGCGGGGGGCGGCGCGGGGCACCTTGTGGACGTTCCTGCCGGCGGCCCTCGCGTTGCCGGCGCTTGCACACTTCGGGCTCTGGTACTTCGTGGTGGCGCTGGTGGCGCTGGGTCTCGTCGGGGGCGCGCTCCGGGGGCTCGCCGTCTCCGACTACTCCCGCGCCGCCCGGCTTCTCAAGTACGCGATGCCCGTGGGCGTCGCCGCACTCGTGCTCGGACGCATCGCGGGGCCGTGACCTCGCCGACGCTCGACGGCATCCCGGCCGCCGGCCTGGCCCGGCGCTGGGGCGTCCCGCAGGTGTCGCTCGTTTCCACCGTCGGGTCCACCCTGGACACGATCCACGGGCTGGCGGACGCCGGCGCCCCGGCGGGAACGGTGGTCCTGGCGGAGGTGCAGACGGCCGGGCGGGGACGGGACGGCCGGACCTGGCGCTCGCCGTCCGGCGGATTCTGGCTGGGCCTGCTCCTCAGGCCGGCGGCGAGCGACCCGGGGGTCTACGCCATTCGTGCCGGCCTCGTCGTGGCGGACGCGGTCGACGACCTCGCGGGCGGGCCCGTCGCGCGGCTCAAGTGGCCGAACGACGTCGTGATCGGCGGGCGCAAGGTCGCGGGCATCCTCTGCGAGGGGCGCTGGCAGGGAGAGGCACTGCAGTGGCTCGCGCTGGGGATCGGATGCAACGTGACGAACGAGATTCCGGGCGAGCTGTCGGGTGTCGCCACCAGGCTCGCCGATCACCGTCCCGACGCCACGCGCCTCGCGCTCGGCGACCGGCTGGTCCCGGCGCTTCCCCGGCTGGGCGCGGCGGGCCTGCGTCTGACGGATGCGGAGGTCCGCGCGTTTGCGGGGCGGGACTGGCTCCGGGGCCGGACCCTCCGGACGCCCCTCGCGGGCCGGGCGGCGGGTCTGGCGGCGGACGGCGCGCTTCTGGTGGAAACCGCCGGCGGCCTGGCCTCCGTGCGGGAAGGGCACGTCGAGCTGGCGTGAGGTAGATTAGCGCCCCTATGCTCCTCGCCCTCGACGTCGGAAACACCGAAACCACGCTGGGCCTGTTCGACCAGGATCGGCTGGCTCACCATTGGCGGCTCACGACCACCGTGCATCGGACCCCCGATGAATGGGGCGCGGCGGTGACGTCGTATCTGACCCAGGCGGGGCATTCGACCAGCGAGGTCCGAGGCGCCGTGGTGGCCTCGGTGGTGCCGCTCGTGTCCCACGCGCTGGGCGAGGGCATCCGGCTTGCGGCGGGCGCGGTGCCGGTGTTTGTGGACGCCCGTTCGCGCCTGCCCATCACGCTCGACGTGGACGAGCCGCTGACGGTCGGCGCCGACCGCATCGTGAACACGCTCGCCGCCTCCCGTCTCTACCGCGACGACGTGATCGTGGTGGACTTCGGCACCGCGACCACGTTCGACTGCATCACGCGGGACGGGCGGTTCATCGGCGGCGTGATCATGCCGGGCGTCGTGACCGCCGCCAGCGAGCTGGTGCGCAAGACGGCGAAGCTGCCCGCCGCCGAGCTCTCGCCGCCCCCCCGGGCCATCGGGCGGCGCACCGAGGACTGCATCCGGTCCGGCGTCCTCTTCGGTACCGCCGAAGCCGTCGACGGTCTGATCCGCCGTGTGCGCGCCGAGTGGCCCGGGGGCGGGCAGCCCCGGGCCGTCGCCACCGGCGGGCTTGCCACTCTCATCGCGCCGTTGTGCCGGGAGATCACCGCGACCGAGCCGGACCTCACGCTCATCGGGCTCCGGCTGGCGGCCACCGCGCTCGGGCTCACCTGGTGACTGACGCCCGCGCCGCGAACGCCTGGCGCCGATGGGGCTATCGGGTGCTTCCCGGCGACGGGTTCTCGTATCTCCTGCACCTCCGTCCCGCCGAGTGGCCCATCATGGCGGGGCACACGGTTCTGGGCTATGTGCTCGCGGTGGGGTGGGCGGGGCTGGCGGCCGGGGCGCATCTCGGCGCGGCCCTGTTCGGCCTCGTGATCTGGGTGGTCTTCCTGAACGGTGGAACGCTCGCACTCAACAGCGTGTTCGACCGGGACGAAGGCGACATCGGCTACCTGCGTACGCCGCCGCCCCTGCCGCGTCACCTGCTCGCCTTCAGCGGGGGACTGCTCGTGGCGGGGCAGGTCCTCGCCTTCGCGCTCCCCGTCGGATTCCGGGTGGCGTATGCGCTCTGCTTCGCGATGTCGCTCGCCTACTCCGTGCCCCCCTTTCGCTTCAAGGCGGTCGCGGGCGTGGACTGGCTGATCAACATGTGGGGGTTCGGGACCCTGACTCCCTACGCCGCCTGGGCGGCCACGGGCCGCCCCCTCGACCTGGGACACGCGGTGATCTTCCTCGCCTTCTGCGCCCTCTTCGCCGGGTTGTACCCGCTCACTCAGCTGTACCAGCTCGAGGAGGACCGCCGCCGGGGCGACCGGACCCTCGCGTTGATGTTCGGCATGGAGTCCAGCCTGTGGCTGGCCACGGGGTGCGTCGTCTTCGCCTTCGGGGGCCTGTCCTGGGCCGCGGACATGCTGCGACGCCCCGCCGGACTGCTGCTGGTGGCGCTCGCGGCCTGGCTCTGGGTGCTCGCGATCTGGATCCGGTCGCGGACGCGCTGGACGCCCGCGCAGCACCAGCGGGGGATGTACTGGGCGCTCTCGGCGTGGGCGGTGACCGACGTGGCGGTCCTGCTCGTCTTTGCCGGTCCCTCTCGTTAGATTGAACCCCGGACCCTTCCACCTCGAGGAGCGCTTCGGATGTCGGCCACCGCCACCCCCTCCGCTGGAACTCTGACCGACCGGACCGACTTGCCGCACGTCCTGGCGAGCGGTGCCAAGCTGGGCGTGCTGACCGCCGTCTGCGTGGTGCTGTATCTCCTGATTTGGCGGTTCGTTCCGGGTACGGCCGGCCAGATCCTGAACTCGGTGGTCGTGCTCGCGGGCGGGCTTTCGATGGCCCTCCTGCCCGCGCAATGGACGGCGGCGCGTCATACCGAGGGGATCGCGGGCGCGGCGGGGGTGGGCCTGTTCAGCACGGTGGTCTTCATGGCCATCGACATCGTCATCCTGCGGCCGGTGCACGCCTACCCCTGGACGTGGGACGCCATCGGCGGCAACAGCACGTGGTGGTACCTGCCCGTGTGGTGGCAGCTGGGCACCTTCATCTCGTGGATGGGGGCGATGTTCACGGCCGGCCGGAGCGCCAGGGGCCCGGTCGGGCTCGGCGGACTGGCCCTGCCGCTCGCGGTCGGAGGGGTCGGGCTCGGCCTCGTGGTCCGGGCGATGGGGTTCGGCTTCACCCAGATGTATCCTGTCGCGGTGGGGTTCGGGTTCGCCGTCATTCTCACGGTTTTCGGAGTCGCCGCGATCGCCCGGAAGGCGTGACGGAACGGGGCGTGCCGCGCTGGCTCGCGCATTCTCTCCTCGTCGTCGGCTGGCTCCTCACGCCCGTGTGCGCGTGGGGAGCTTCGTATTTCGGGCTCTGGGCCGGCGCGAAGATCGGCGTGCGGCTGTCGGCGCCGGGGGCGATGGTGGGGGTCGCGCTCGGGGTCGCGTTCCTCTCGGGGTTTCTCGTGCTGGCGCTGTGGGTCCGGACCATGCGGCGCGTGCCCCATTGGCTGGCGCGCCGGATGGCTCCGCGGCATTCGCAGGAGAGCCGGCGTGCGCCGGACTGACGTCCTCGGCCTGATCGCGCTCGTGTGCTGGGCGCGTCCCGCCGCCGGCCAGGGCGAGCTCGAGCTGCGCTACGGCCGATGGTATCGCGGGGGCGGCGGCGCCACGTATGAGCTGCGCTCCCACAGTCCGCTCGCGGGCATCCTCTCCCAGACGTTCGGCGTCACCGCGCTGGTCGACGACCGGCTGGGCCGCCGCCAGGCGTACTACGGCCTCGGATGGGAGGCCTATGTCCTCCGCGGCCGTTACACCTTCGGCCCGTATGCGCTGCTGGGAGTCGGACTCGGTCTCTCCACCGATACGAGCGAGCAGGCGCTGGCGGCCCTCTGGAACGTGGGCGGCGGGCTGGAGTGGCGCCCATGGGACCGCGTCGCCATCGGACTCGAGGGCCGCTACCGGGTGGAGGACCGGGGGCCGCGCGGGTTCTGGGCGGGCGGCGGGTCTCCTCGGAAGGGGCTCTCCCTGTCGCTGGGGCTGGCCATCGGACTGGGACACCGCTCGCGCGGCGTGGCCGCCGGGCGGGGTGGGCCGCGGCTCGGCCCGCCGGAGCCTCCGACCACCATCACGGGTAGCGCGGCGGATGTGGTCCGCACCGCCCTCGACGTCCTCGGCACACCCTATCAATGGGGTGGCACCGCCGAGAACGGGTTCGACTGTTCCGGGCTGATCCAGTACGCCTACGGTCAGCACGGGATCCGTTTGCCCCGCGTGAGCCGCGATCAGGCTCACGCGGGGACCGAGGTCACCCCCGTGATCGAGGCGCTCGAGCCCGGAGATATTCTTCTCTTTTCGGCGCGCCCGGGCGCCGGCGTGACTCACGTCGGCATGTACGTGGGCGACGGGAAGTTCATTCACAGCGCCTCGGGCGGCGTAAAGATCTCGCGGCTCGACGCCGCGGATCCCGAGGGGGCGTACTGGATTCCGCGGTGGGTGGGGGTCCGGAGGATCATCCCGTGAAATGGGCGGCGGCCGGGATGGTCCTGCTGGCCGGCGGCGCGGCGTGCGCCGGGCACGCCCCTCCCGAGGGGGCGGGGCCGCTCGCCCGGTATGACATCCTCGTGCCGGGACGGGATTCCCTCAGCGGCGCCATCGCGGCGGTCTTTTCCCGGATGGGGTTCGTGGTGCGGGACGAGGTCCGGGGCGGCGGGCGGCCCACCGCCGCGCTCGTGTTCTGGCGCTACACGGATCCGGCGGGGCGGGGGGCGCTGGAAGCGGAGCTGGCCGATACCCGTCGCGGTACCGTGCTGGCGACGACGACGGTCCCGGGCGACACGCTCCGGGGCGACCTGCCCGCCCGGGCCCTCCTTATCGTGCGCGGCCTCGTGACTCCCTCCCCTTGACTTGAAGGGGGAAAGGGGAGAGAATTACATCCGGTTGCTGGCACTCATATCGAAGGAGTGCTAACAACCTTTCCCCGCAATCACTTAGGCTGGAGGCAGAGGGTTATGGCGAGCAAGGGTGGGAAGCACAAGCTCCTGCCGCTCGGCGATCGGGTGGCGATCAAGCCGGCGGAGGAGACCGAGACGATGAAGGGGGGGCTCTACATCCCCGACACCGCCAAGGAGAAGCCGATCCAGGGCGACGTCGTCGCCGTGGGCCCGGGCCGGACGGAGAAGGGTGAGAAGGTGCCGATGGAGCTGAAGGTGGGTGACCGCGTGATTTACGGGAAGTACTCGGGCACCCCGGTGGAGCTCGACGGTGAGGAGATCATCCTCATCAAGGAATCCGACGTCATCGCGAAGCTCGGCTAAGGAGACAGACAGAATGGCTGCCAAGTTCCTGGAATTCAACACGGAGGCCCGGGCCCGCCTGAAGCGCGGTGTGGACCAGCTGGCCGACGCCGTGAAGGTGACCCTCGGTCCCAAGGGCCGGAACGTGGTCATCGAGAAGAAGTTCGGCAATCCGACCGTCACCAAGGACGGGGTGACCGTCGCCAAGGAGATCGAGCTGGACGACGAGATCGAGAACATGGGCGCCCAGATGGTGAAGGAAGTGGCGACCAAGACCTCCGATCTGGCGGGTGACGGCACGACCACCGCCACCGTCCTGGCGCAGGCGATCTACCGCGAGGGCCTGAAGTCGGTCACCGCGGGCGTCAACCCGATGGCGCTGAAGCGCGGCATCGACAAGGCCGTCGACGCCATCATCGAGGAGCTGAAGCGCATCTCCGTGCCCACCAAGGGCCGCAAGGAGATCTCCCAGGTCGGTACCATTTCGGCCAACGGGGACAAGGAAATCGGCGACAAGATCGCCGACGCGATGGAGAAAGTGGGCAAGGACGGCGTCATCACGGTCGAAGAGGCGAAGGGCCTCGAGACCACGCTGGAGACGGTGGACGGGATGCAGTTCGATCGCGGCTACCTCTCGCCCTACTTCGTCACCGATCCCGAGAAGATGGAAGCGGTGCTCGAAGACGCCTACGTCCTCATCCACGACAAGAAGATCTCGTCGATGAAGGACCTGCTTCCGGCGCTCGAGAAGATCGCGCAGTCGGGCAAGCCCCTCCTGATCGTCGCCGAGGACGTGGAGGGCGAGGCGCTGGCCACCCTGGTGGTCAACAAGCTGCGCGGCACCCTCAAGGTCGCGGCCGTGAAGGCCCCGGGCTTCGGGGACCGCCGGAAAGAGATGCTGATCGACATCGAGAAGGTGACCGGCGGCAAGGTCGTGGCCGAGGAGAAGGGGATGAAGCTCGAGAACACCGTGCTCGGCGACCTCGGGCAGGCCAAGCGGATCGTGGTCGACAAGGACAACACCACCATCGTGGGCGGCAAGGGCAAGACGGCCGACATTCAGGGCCGCATCGGTGAGATCCGCGCCGCGATCGACAAGTCGACGTCCGACTACGACAAGGAGAAGCTGCAGGAGCGGCTGGCGAAGCTCGCCGGCGGTGTCGCCGTGATCAACGTGGGCGCGGCCACCGAGACCGAAATGAAGGAGAAGAAGGCCCGGGTGGAGGATGCGCTGCATGCCACCCGTGCCGCGGTCGAGGAGGGCATCGTCCCCGGTGGCGGGTCGGCGCTCCTGTTCTGCCAGAAGAGCCTCGAGAAGCTCAAGGGCACCGACGACGACGAGCGCATCGGCGTCGACATCGTCCGGCGCGCCATCGAGGAGCCCATCCGGATGATCGCCCAGAACGCCGGCGCCGAAGCGTCGATCGTGGTGGGCAAGGTGAAGGAGTCGAAGGACAAAAACTTCGGCTACAACGCCTCGACGGATGAATACGAAGACCTGGTCGCGGCCGGCGTGATCGACCCGACCAAGGTGACCCGCACCGCCCTGCAGAACGCCGCGTCCATCGCGGGCCTGCTCCTCACCACCGAGTGCGTGGTGGCGGAGAAGAAGGAGAAGGAAAAGGCTCCGCCGATGCCGGGCGGGGGTGGCATGGGCGGCATGTACTGAGCCCGGACGTCTAGACGCACGGACGCCCAGGGAGAGCAGTGGCTAGGGGGCTAAGAGGCTAAGTTGATGCCGCTTAGCCCCTTAGTGTCTTAGCCACTTAGCCCCTATCTTGCCTCCGTGACCGAGCAGCCCCCCGTCCCCCCCAGTCCTCCCCCCGCGGCCGGCCCCCCGAAGGAGCGCGCCGCCCTCTCCCGGGAGCTGGGGGAGTTTCTGATTGAATTCTCCATCGCCCTCCACAAGCACTCGATGTACCCGTCCGGCCACCCGTCCCTCCAGCCGGCCGCGGCGGGGGTGCTGC
>Ga0335085_10012136_pt1 | contig 12715 bp, 10 predicted proteins | sample Lox_Sample_45_FD_206712 | JGI IMG/M metagenome (GOLD analysis project Ga0335085, IMG submission 206712) | Soil microbial communities from Loxahatchee National Wildlife Refuge, Florida, United States - Lox_Sample_4.5 | ecosystem: Environmental > Terrestrial > Soil > Wetlands | place: USA...
ACACTGTTTGGGTCGCCGCGCCTTGCGTTGCAGCTTTCGGTTTTTGTCTGTCGATCGCCGGCGTTGCCATCCAGACTACCATCCAACTGGCGTCCGAGCGGAGCATGCGTGGCCGCGTGATGGGGGTTTATGGACTGATATTCCGCGGTGCTCCCGGAATCGGGGCGCTGGTCGCTGGTGCGGCATCGGTCCACTTCGGGCTCCGCGGGCCGGTCATCCTCGGCGCCGGAATTGTCATCGGTGTGGCAATATGGACATTCGGTAGGAGGGACGAGATTTCCGCGGCCCTGCCGAGTGCGGAGGGAGAGCTGGTGCCCCCGGGCAACATTTCCTGAGTCACATTTTCGATGGAGATCGCCCTCTCGACCGGTTGATTCAAGCGCGCACGAAACGGCGCGTTGTCACGCGGGACGCCGGTCTTGACGGGCGATTTCGGCACGCGCAACGTGACTTTCGCGCCATTGCGCCGGGATTTTAACGATGAACGACCTGCACCATCACCAGGGGGCTCACACCCACGGCGGCGGTCGGATTCATGTTCACGCCAGCGTCGATCACCTGGCGAGCGACTTCGGCAACAGCGCGCGCCTGGGTATCCGGCTCGACCCGGCGCTGATGCGCAAGCTCGGCCTCGCCGCGGATCAGACCGTGCGGGTCGCGACCGAACGCGGCCGCAGCATCGTGGCGCGGCTCGATGCGCCGCTCGAAGGTGACGCGGAGAGCGGCATAGTTCGCCTCGACCGCTTCACGCGCCAGGCGCTCAAGGCGCACTTGAACGAGATGGTCGAGATCGAACGCGCCGATATCGGACCGCTCAAGCGCGTCGAATTGCTGCCGGCCGTCGACGTCACCATGGCGCACGATCTCGCCCCGCATATCAAGAAGGTCCTGGTCGCGAACCGCACGCCGGCCAGCGTCGGCGCCGTGCTCTACATCCCGTTTCCCAATTCGCACGCCGGCACCACCTACGAAGTGCATCAGGTCGCTGATGGGCCGGGCTATGTCGACGAGGCAACCGAGATCGTCATCGCTTATCACGACTCGCACCTTCCCGAGGGCGTGTTCGACGTCACGTTCGAAGACGTCGGCGGCCTCGGCAAGCAGATCAAGCTGATCCGGGAGCTGGTGCAGCTACCGCTGCGGTTTCCGCACGTCTATCGTCATCTCGGCATCAACGCGCCGCGCGGCATCATACTGTACGGCCCGCCCGGATCGGGAAAGACGCATCTCGCCCGCGCCGTCGCCAACGAGGTGGAGGCGCGGTTCTATTACATCAACGGTCCAGACGTGATCGGCACCTATACGGGCGAGACCGAAGCCAATCTGCGGCGCATCTTCAACGAGGCGGGGCATCATGCGCCGTCGATCATCTTCATCGACGAGCTTGACGCCATGGCGCCGAAGCGCGGCGAGACCGGCGCGCATTCCGACACCAGGACCGTCACCCAACTGCTCGCCCTCATGGACGGCCTCAAGCGCGTCGATGCGGTCATCGTCATCGGCACCACCAACCGGCTCGATGCGGTCGATGCGGCGTTTCGCCGGCCCGGGCGTTTCGACCGTGAAATCTTCATCGGCCCTCCCGACGCCGGCGGCCGCCGGGAAATTCTTGAAATCCACACGCGGGAAATGCCGCTTGCCGACGACGCGCAGGACTTTCTCGACGAGATCGCGCGGCGCACCCACGGTTTCCTCGGCGCCGACCTGATGGAGCTGTGCCGCGATGCGGGGCTGAGCCGGCTGCGGCGCAGCGCGGTCAATCTTTCCGATCACCGCGCCGCGTTCAGAATTCCGTTGCAGGACCTGCGGGTCGAACGCGAGGATTTCGAACTCGCTTTATCGCAGACGCGGCCGTCGGCGATGCGCGAGACGCTGATCAGCATCCCCGACGTCTCGTGGCAGGACATCGGCGGCCTCGAGGCCGTCAAGCAGAAGCTGCAGGACACCGTCGAGCTGCCGCTGCGCCATCCGCACCTTCTGACGGCGAGCGGATTGCCGCCGCATGTCGGCGCGTTGCTTTACGGGCCGCCCGGCACCGGCAAGACGCTCCTCGCCAAGGCGATCGCCAACGAATGCGGCGTCAATTTCATTTCCGTCGACGGGCCGGAAATCTTCACCAAGTGGCTCGGCGAATCCGAGGAAGGCGTGCGCCAGATCTTCCGCATCGCGCGCCAGGTGGCGCCGACCGTGGTGTTTTTCGATCAGCTCGAGGCGATCGCCCCGATCCGCGGCGCCCACAGCGGCGCCATGACGACGGACCGCGTGGTCAGCCAGCTTTTAGCCGAGCTCGACGGCGTCGAGCAGCTCTCCCGCGTCATCGTACTCGGCGCCACCAACCGCATCGACCTGATCGATCCGTCGATTTTGCGGCCGGGCCGGTTCGGCGTGCATATCGCGGTCAATCTGCCCGGCGCCGAGGAGCGCCGGCAGATTTTGCGGATCTGGCTCAGAACTGCGAAGTCGCAGTCCGACGCCGGCGCCTTCGACGAGATCATAGACGCCATCACCCCGCTGACCGAGGGCTTCTCCGGCGCGAGGCTGCGGCAGCTCTGCGATGAGGCCAAGCGGACTGCAATGAGGCGAACCGGTTTCACCCAAATTGCCGCGCCGACGGTTGCCGACGTCCTGCAGGCGTTGCACGAAGAGCCGGCCCAGTCGTGATATCAGGGCGGCCTGACGGGTTCATTTTTCGATCGGGAGCGCAGCAGTGACAGAGAGCCGAACCGACAAGCTCGCCAAGACCAACCACTGGAACGAGCTTTTGGCGATGCGCGACCGGCAACGCGAGGCGCGCAAGACCGCCGTCCAGGTTGTCCGGCTCTCAGAGCTGCCGCTCGAGAACAACCAGCATGGGCTGATGCGCTGGTACCTGCACCCCTCGATCACCGACACCATCCTGTCGACGCTTGCGATCTACCGGCAGGAGATTCCACCCGGCAGCCGCAGCGGACGGCTGAAATTCCAGGGCGGCCAGATCATGTTCATCGTCGAGGGCCGCGGCTACACCATGCTCGACGGCGTCAAGCACGCCTGGGAATCAGGCGACGTGCTCAATCTGCCGACGCGGCGCGACGGCATCATCGTGCAGCACTTCAACGCCGACCCGGACAGGCCCGCGGCGTTTCTCGCGGTCGAGCCCAACCTGTTCGCGGCCACCAGCGTCGATCGCGGCTGCGGCTTCGAATTGATGGAGCCGTCGCCCGATTACAAGCCGGCGTGACGATCGCGCAATAATAAGGGAGCAAGCGATGGCCGAACTGGAACGAACACGCACGCGGGAGCGCGGCGCAATCCCCGAAACGCCGTATGAGATTTTCATGCGCGCCCGCCGCGAGTTTCTCGAGCGGCAGAACACCGGCCAGGTCGTCGTCAAGCCGTCCGATCGGGAGTTCTTCATCACCCGTCAGGGCCGCTTGATGTACCACCTCAATCCCGAAATCCATAAGAACACGCCGCTGCAGGACTGGCGCGTGTTCTCGCACGATCTCAAGACCCATTCCGGCAAGCACCGGCACCAGGGCGGCCTTGTCATCTACGTCATCACCGGCAAGGGCTATTCGGTCGTGGACGGCGAGCGGGTCGACTGGCAGGCCGGCGACCTCCTGCTGCTGCCGATCAAGCCGGGCGGCGTCGAACACCAGCATTTCAACTTGCAGCCGGGCTCGGAGTGCCGCTGGATTGCGTTCTCATATATGCCGTTCTTCGATCACGTCGGCTCCGAATTTACCCAGACCGAAGTCTCGCCCTTGTTCAAGGCCGAGAGCTGAGCATCGGCAGTTCAACCCGGAAGGCGCGATATGAATCCCGCAGCATTCGCCGGTCGATGTCTGGTCGCGATCTCGATGGCGCTTGTTGCCGCGCCTGCGGCGCGCGCGCAACCGGCCGAGGACTTCTACAAGGGCAAGACCCTGACCCTGGTCATTCCCAACGCGCCGGGCGGCTCCTTCGACCTTTATGCGCGGCTGGTGAGCGATAATCTCGGCCGCTTCATTCCCGGCCATCCGCTGATCATTCCGCAGAACATGCCGGGCGCGGCCGGCATGCTGGCGGCGAACTACCTGACCACGATTGCGCCGAAGGACGGCACCGTCATGGCAGTACTGGTGCCCAACATCACGCTCGCGCAAATTCTCGGCGTGCCCGCAGTGGCCTACGATACGCGCAAGTTCAACTGGATCGGCCGCATCATTGCGACGACCGCGACGCTGTTCACCTGGCACACCTCGCAGACCAAAACGCTCGCCGATCTCATGAACCGCGAGACGCTGATCGCCGGAACCGGGCCGCTGAGCCAAGCCGAACTCGACTCCGCCATGCTCAACGGCGTGGTCGGTACGAAATTCAGGATCGTGCGCGGCTACAAGGGCAGCGGCGAGGCGGCGCTTGCGGTCGAGCGCGGCGAAGCGGACGGCACGCTGATGCCGTGGCAGTTCCTCAAATCGGCGCATGCTGACTGGCTCGCCGACAACAAGATTTCACTGGTCGCGATCTATGTGCGCCGTCCGATCCCCGAACACCCGGAGGTGCACTCCGTCTTCGATCTTGCGCAGACCCCCGAGCAACGCAGCGTGCTCAACCTGTTCCTGGGCTCTGACGAAATGGGCCAGCCGATCGCGATGCCGCCCGGCGTGCCGCGCGACCGCGTCGAGATCATACGAACCGCGCTCGATGCCATGATCAAGGATCCGGCGTTTCTCGCGGACGCCGCCAAGCGCAAGCTCGATCTGCTGCCTGGCAGCGCCGACGAGCTTGAAAAGATCGTAACGGAAGCGTTCGAGGCGTCGCCCGCCGCCGTCGAGACCGCGCGAAAGTTCTATAAGCAATAGTCCGCCGGTTCCGGCGCCGGCGGTTGCGGCGGATGCCGGCGGATCGCTTCGAGTACGGAAAGATGCGAAATCGTTGCACCTCTCTCAGTATCGCCTGCCTGATGCTCTCGGGTTTCTTGGCGTCGGTCTGCAGCTCATCCGCCAACGCCGACGACTTCTTTCAAGGCAAGACCGTTGAACTGATTGTTCCCACCGGCCCCGGCGGCGGCTTCGACACGCTGACGCGGCTCGTCGGGCGCTATATCGGACGCCACCTGGCGGGCGACCCCACCGTGGTGGTGAGGAACCGGCCCGGCGCCGGCGGGCTGGCGGCGGCAAACTATCTGTACAACCGCGCGCCGCAGGACGGCACCAGCATCGGCATGCTCGAACAATCCATCTACGAGACGCAACTGCTCAAGATGGAAGGGCTCCTGGCCGACGTGACGAAATTCAACTGGCTCGGCCGGGTCATGAGCAACAATGCGGTGCTGTTTGCCTGGCATACGGCCGCGGTGAAGAAGATCGAAGACGCCTATCGGACCGAGCTCGTCGTCGCCGCCAACGGCAGCTCTTCGCTGATGCGCTGGACGGCGCTCAAGAAGCTGACCGGGATCAAGCTCAATCTCATCGTCGGCCATCAGGGAACGGCGGATGCAGCTCTCGCGATGGAGCGCGGCGAGGTCGACGCGCTCAGTGCGCCTTGGTCGATCTTCCGCGTCGCCCATGCCGACTGGCTGCGCGACAAGAAGGTCAACATCCTGCTGCAGACCGGGCTTGATCGCGCGCCGGATTTGCCCGACGTGCCGCGCTACGTCGACCAGGGCAAGACTGACGAGCAACGCCAAATGCTCGAAATGTTTTCGCTGTCGGATCATCTCGGCCGCTCGATTGCGGCGCCCCCCGGCGTGCCGGCGGACCGGGTCGCGGAGCTGCGTTCGGCTTTCACGGCGACGCTCCACGACCCGGATTTCGTCGCCGAAACCAAAGTCCTGCAGCTTGCCCTCGATCCGCTGCCGGGCCCCGCGCTCCAATCCATCGTCTTGAAGTCGTTCGATTATTCGCCGGACCTCGTCGAAAAGGCGCAGGCCCTTGTGCATCAGGAATGAGGGGACGGCTTGTTCCGACCATCGAGGTCTTTCATTCGACGGGACTTTTAGACGTGGATGCGCGGGCATGACGGGTCAGAGCTTACCGCCGTTGGCATAACCGGCCTTCTTTGCCGGACCGCAGATTTCGGTTAAAGTTCGCCAGAATGAAAATCCGCCCGGAGAACCATGATGCGTATCATTGATTCGCATTTCCACTGGCGGCCGCGTTCGCTGCTGGACGAGGCCTGCAAGGCCACCGGCTATCCCCGCGCCGAGCGGGACAGCAAGGGCGACTACAACTGGTGGATTCGCGAAGGCTACGTCGTCAACGTCCGGCGCGACCACCCGGCCTGGGCCGATCTCGACACCATGATGGCGCACATGAACTCGCTCGGCCATCGGGTCGACGTGGTGTGCTCTATCGGCCCGCTGTCGGTCTATTTTTCCGAGCTGCAGCCGGAGGCCGGCCGCGACGCGGCCATGCTGTGGAACGAGGAGATGGCGGCGGCGCAGCGCAGATATCCCGGCCGGTTCTGGGGCAGCGCCGCGGTGCCGCTGAAAGACACCAGGGTCGCCATCGAGGTGCTCGACCACGCCATCAACAAGCTCGGCTTGATGGGAGCCAACCTGCCGGGCAGCGTCGGCACCGATCCCCACATCGATGCCAAGCGGCTGTGGCCGTTCTACGAGCGCGCCGAGGAACTCGGGATTCCGCTGTTTCTGCATCCGACCGACGCGATCTTTGCCGACATGCTCGACGGCTACGACGGCGCGCTGCACTTGAGCCTCGGTCGGGTCGTCGAAGTGAGCGTGGGAGCGGCGCGCCTCATCCTCTCCGGCCTGATGGAGCACTGTCCGAACCTCAAGATCGTTTGCTCGCATACCGGCGGCGCGCTGCCCTATCAGTCCGGACGCATGGACAAGAACTCCAAGGCCGCGAACCTGCCGCGTCCGGTCAGCAGCTACATCAAGCGCATCTTCACCGACACCGTTTCGCCGCACACGGCGGGGCTGAAATTTGCGCTGGATTATTACGGCATCGACAACGTCATGTACGGCGCCGATTATCCGTGCTGGGAGCCGGCCGAGGCGCTGCAACTGCTTGCCGAGATTCCGCTCTCCGAATCCGACAAGCAGAAGCTTTTCTACGGCAATGCCCGGCGCATTCTCAATCTTCGCGATCCGGTTCAATCCACCGCGAAGCAGGACGAGCGTTCACCCGCCTTGGTGTGAACGGGGGGCGCCCAAGTCGACACGGGCCGCGGCCCGGCCTTGCGGCGGCCTCTATCGGCGGAAATACGGCTCGCCCAGCGCTCGCGGCGCGGTCTGGCGGCCGGTCAGTCCGCCGACGGCGAGCAACGCCAAAAGATACGGCAGCATGATAAGGAGCGCGTTCGGCACGTCGATGCCGAGCGTGGGCAGTTGAAATTGCAGCGCGGTCGCTGCGCCGAACAGCAGGCAGGCGAGGATGCAGCCACCGATCGTCCACTTGCCGAAAATGACGGCGGCAATCGCCAGATAGCCGGCACCGCGCGTCATGCCCTCGGTGAAGGTGTGGATGTCGCCGATCGAAAGAAATGCGCCGGCCAGCGCCGACATGAAGCCGGCAAAGATCACCACCAGATAGCGCACCAGGGTGACCGAGATGCCCGACTTATCGACGGCGCGCGGCTCGGCGCCGGCGGCGTGGACCACGAGGCCGATCGACGTGTAGCGCAGCACCAAAGCGGTCAGCGCAATGATCGCCAGTCCGGCATACAAGAGCCACACCTGCTGGAACACCGCCTCGCCGAAATAGGGAATGTTGCCGAGGAGCGGTGGGCTCCACTTCGACAACCCGGGAATCTGCTCGCGCGAGCGCGCGCCGAATATTTCGCGATAGGCAAGCGTAGTCGCGCCCAGGATCAGGATGTTGATACCGATGCCGGTGACGATCTGATTGGCGCGCAGCGTATTGCTAAGGAGCGCCTGCAACAGCGCGACCGGAAGAACGGCGATGACGCAGATCATAAGGCCGAGCATTGGGCTGCCGGTCGCCCACGCACCGACCGCCGCCGCGAAGGCGCCGGCCAGCATCATGCCCTCGATGCTCATGTTCAGCACGCCGGCGCGCTCGCTGACAAGCTCGCCGGTCCCGGCGAGCAGGAGCGGCACCGCAAGGCGCAGCGACGAGCCGACGAAGACCGCGAACAGCTCCCAGGTCACGGGCGCCGCCCGATGAAATAGGCCGCGCCGGCCAGCGTCACCACGATCAGGCCCTGGATCACCATCACCAGCGCGGTCGGCACCGCCGCCACCATCTCCATATTGATGCCGCCGGAACGCAGGAAGCCGAACAGCAGCGCCGCGGCGATGACGCCGACGATCGAACCGCGCGCCAGCAGGCCCGCCACCAGGCCGTCGAAACCATAGCCCGACGAGAAGCCGTCCTTGAGAACGTATTGTTCACCCAGAAGCATGAAGCCGCCGGCCAGGCCGCCGAGCGCTCCTGCGGCGGCGAGCGAGAGCAGCACCATTCGCGAATAGGAAATGCCGGCACGGCTCGCGGCGATCGGGTTGAAGCCGACCGCACGCAGCCGCAGCCCGAACACCGTCTTCGCCAGCACGATCGCGGCGACGATGGCGATCACCACCGTCGCCGGCAAGCCGATATGGACCGGGAAGGAATAATCGCCGGTCAACAGCGGCAGCTTGGTCGCATCGGGAATTTCGAGCGATTCCGGCAGCGTCGCCGAGCTGGTCATTGGCTTGCGCAGCAGCACCGGCGACTGGACGCACCAGTAGAGCAGCCACACCGCGATAAAAGACAGCAGCAAGGTGCTGATGACCTCGTTGGTGCCGGCCTTGATCTTGAGCGCCGCGGCAATCGATCCCCACAGCATTCCGGCGACGGTTGCGGCGAGGAGCGGAATGAGAAAGGCGAGGCCCGCCGGCAATCCCTCGACGTGGCCGTAAAGCGCGACGGCCGTCGCCGCGATACCGCCCACGGCGATCTGGCCCTCGCCGCCGACATTGACCAGATTGGCGCGGTTGGCGATGACGAAGCCGATGCCGACCAGCGCGAAGGCTATACTGCGGTTGATCGAGGCGGCAATGGCGTATGGCGTGCCGACGGTGCCCTGGATGAAAGCGGCAAGCGCGTCGCTCACCGAAACGCCCATGGCGAAGATCAGCACGACGCCGAGCAGACCCGCCGCCAGCACCGCAGCAATCGAAATCACCACCGAAGGCGCCGGCATCACGCGCCAGCTTCGCGGCTTATGTGTTGCGACGTCCGTCACGCAGCCTGTCCAGCCATCATGGCGCCGATGCGCTCGCGTTCGCTCGGATTTGCGGCGCAGTTGCCCATGATCCGGCCGCGATAGAGGACGACGATGCGGTCGGCCACCGCGATCAGTTCGTCGAGCTCGGAGGAAATCAGCAGCACCGCCGCGCCGCGCCGGCAGGCCGCGCGGATATGGTTATAGACCGCGGCCACCGCACCGACATCGAGACCGCGCGTCGGTTGCGCCGCCAAAAGGAATAACAGCTTCGGCAAGGTGATTTCGCGCGCCAGCACCGCCTTCTGCTGATTGCCGCCGGACAAGGCCGAGAACGCAACCTCGGGGCCTGCAGCGCGCACGTCGAAGCGCGTCATCAATTCGCGGGCGGCCGCAACCAGCGCCCTGTGCCGCAGAAACCCTTGCGACGTGAAATCCTCGAGACGATTGAGAAACATGTTCTCGGCGACGCTCATCTCGACAATGCAACCGACGGCGTGGCGGTCCTCCGGCACGACGCCGACGCCGGCGGCGGTCAGCTGCTTGGGGCTGAGCTGCGTCGTCTCGATGTCGCCGAGGAAAATGCGGCCGCGGCTCGGCGCCGTCATGCCTGACAGCACCGCGGCGAGCTCGCTCTGGCCGTTGCCTTCGACGCCGGCAACGCCGACGATCTCGCCAGGCCCGATAGACAGCGTGAAATTATCGAGGCGCGTGACACCCTGGCTATCGATTACGGTCAGGCCATCGATCTGAACCGCTTCCGTGGCAGGGCTCTCGGGGGGCGTCGTCGCGGCGGCGGCGGCGCCGGCCTCGACTACGCCGAGAACCGACGCCGCCGACTTGTCGAGCGATTTGACATCGCCCTGAATCATCGCCCGCACCAGCGCATCGATCTCCTGCGCCGGATGATCGGACCGCGCCACGACCTGTCCGCCGCGCAGCACGGTGACGCGGTCGGCGGCCTTCTTGATCTCGGCAAGCTTATGGGTGACCAGGACCACGGCGCAGCCGTTGTCGGCAACGCGGCGGCAGACGGCGAGCAGTGCCGCAATCTCGTCGGGCAGCAGCACCGCCGTCGGCTCGTCGAGCACGAACAAGCGCGGCTCGCGGATCAGACACTTGACGATCTCGACGCGCTGGCGCTCGCCGACCGACAGGTCTTCGATCTTGGCATAGGGGTCGAGGGCGAAGCCGTAGTCTCGCGCCAGCCGATCGAGCCGCTGCGCCCAGCTTCGCGTGTTCACGAAGCCGCGCTGCAATCCGAGGATGACGTTGTCGACGACTGTCATGTCGTGCACCAGGCTGAAATGCTGGTGCACCATGGCGATGCCGCTCGCGAGCGCATCCGACGGGCCCGACGGCTGATAGCGCTCGCCGCGAAAGCGCATCGTTCCCTGATCCGGCACATGAACGCCGAAGATCAGGTTGCACAACGTCGACTTGCCGGCGCCGTTCTCGCCGAGAATGCAATGAACCTCGCCCGGCATGATGTCGAGCGAGGCGTCCGACAGCGCCACCAATGAGCCGAAACGCTTGGTGACGCCTTGCAGCGCCAGGAGCGGTTCGGTCAGCGGTTCGGCGGTCGTGCCGGTTTTCTCTCTTGCAGCGACCGGTGGTGGCGAAAGCATGATTCCAGGTTGAGCTCAGCCCTTGAGCACTTTGATTTTTCCAGACAGGATATCTTTCTTGATGGCGTCAAGCTTCGCTTTCTGCTCCGGCGTGCCGTTGCAGATGATCATGTCCGAAGCCTGCGGACCCATTTTCAGACCGAACTCTTTATAGCCCGGCTTCCACTCTCCCGACACTGTCTGGTCGATGGCGTACTGCACCTGGAAGCCGACGCCGGTTATCGAATAGGCGACGTAAAGCGGATCAGTGCCGCAGCGGTCGGTATAGCTGCCGATGATGTGAGTACCCTTGTCCTTGGCGGCCTGCTCCATGCCGCGCAGGCCGAGATTGAGGATGTGATAGTGCACATCGGCGCCCTGAGCGATGGCGGCCAGCGTTGCTTCCTTCGACTTCGCTACATCGTCGAAATCGCCGGTGTAGTTCTCGTAGTATTTAATGCTGGCGTTGATGTATCGCGCGCCGTTGCCGAACTCCTTGCCGGCATTGACGATCGAAGGAATCTCGAGACCCCCGACGTAACTGACCGCGCCGTTCTTCGACAACATCGCCGCTGCGGCGCCAGCCACGAAGGCGATCTCGGCCTGTTTCACATCATAGCCGGCGACGTTCGGCAGCGATTCGCCCTCGTTGCCGCCCACAATCGAGAATTTCACCTTGGGAAAGCGCTTGGCGATCTTGTAGACGGAGGCCTGGGTCTGGCCGCCGACGCCGATCACAAGATCGTTGCTCGCGGCGAGATTGGTGAGCGCCTGGTCCATGTCGGCGTAGTTGATGTTTTCGATCATCTGCACCTTGATCTTGTCGCCGTACTTCTTCTCCGCGGCGACAAGGCCGTCATAGCCGGATTCCATCCAGCCCTTGTCCGATTTGGAACCCGGAATGAGGATACCGACCTTCAATGGGCCAGCCGCACGCGCGTCGTGGGGAAAGATCAGGGTGGCGGCGGCGCCGATCGAAAGCGATGCGCCGACCAGGACAAGACGTCGGGAATACATGGAATTTGGCTCCTCCGCTGTGGCGTGACGTTTACGCGGTGAATGTCGTGCAAACCGCATGCCATGGGATGAAACCACTGATTGATCGGAGGAATTTTTGCTGCGGGCGACGCTGAAGTAAGTATATGCTTACTTGTTACGCAAATCGTGGAGGGTTGTTGGGCATTTACCGCCGGTGTTCGCGGGTGCAGCCTTTCCGGCACCGCGCATTTCCCGCGATTTTCGCAGCCGCCTCGGCTGGCAGAAAATTTGCAACGCGGCGTTCTGCAATAGCCAACTGCACCGACGCCCCGGCCGGCCGGGTTCGCGTCCAGCGAAGGGAGGTTGACCATGTCGGCAGTACCAAAGCGCGCGGAGTTGCCGTCGGGCGGTTTGTTGGGCTTCGGATCGCATTATCTCTGGCGCGTCTCGCCGGATGTCGTCGACATGGCGATGCCGGCGCCGCAACCGGCGCCGGTGACGATCAAGTGCGAGCCGCAGGACGTGATCGTAGACCTGCGCCGCACCGCGATCATCGTCATCGACATGCAGAACGATTTCTGCGCCAAAGGCGGCTGGGTCGACCATCTCGGCGCCGACTATACGCCCGACCGCGCTCCGATCGCGCCGTTGCAGCGCCTGCTGCCGGCGCTACGCAAGGCCGGCGTGCCGGTGATTTGGGTCAATTGGGGCAATAGGCCCGATCTTGCCAACATGCCGCCCAACCAGATCCATCTCTACAAGCCGCACGGCGCCGGTATCGGCCTTGGCGACCCGCTGCCGGGAAGCGGCGCGCGTGTGCTGGAGAAGGATTCGTGGGCCGCCGCAGTAGTCGACGAACTCACGCAGGAAGCCGGCGACATCAAGGTCGATAAACATCGCATCAGCGGCTTCTGGGACACGCCGCTCGACAGCATCCTGCGTAATCTCGGCGCCAAGTCGCTGTTGTTCGCCGG